>Ga0224500_10000200_pt1 | contig 43441 bp, 68 predicted proteins | sample SF_Oct11_sed_USG_FD_168126 | JGI IMG/M metagenome (GOLD analysis project Ga0224500, IMG submission 168126) | Sediment microbial communities from San Francisco Bay, California, United States - SF_Oct11_sed_USGS_4_1 | ecosystem: Environmental > Aquatic > Marine > Sediment | place: USA: California...
TACGCGAGTCCATCTCCTGCAAGTCCTCGTTGAGCGCGCCGAGGAACCCGCGCTCTGTGTCGCTGATGTCCTCATGCCCGCCGCTGATTCTCTGATATAGCCGCGTTCTCATTACGCCACCGGACCAAGTACCGTAAGATGAATGATGATGTCCCCGGCGCTGGCAGCAACGCTAAACCGAATATTCACGATGCAGCCCGTCTCGGTTATCTCTGTCACATACTTCGCAGCAAGAACGGTTGAAGCGCCAAAGCATGTCGGGGAATCAGTTTCTTCAATCTCTATCCCAACAACTGTCGGAGGAGACTCGAACGTGGTTGAGCCATCAACCCCATCCCCACCACCCCAGTCTATGTTGAGGGTCTGCACTGTCGTAGCCGTTGTAACGCTCATAACCTTATGCACACGAACAAATCTAAGCCCGCCCGCCCCAACATTCGTATAGTCGGGGCCGTACTGGATAGCCTTGACACCCGAGTTTGCCTTCGAGTAGTCAACCTTCGCTTCGATGACAGAATCAGAAGCAAGCTTGTTTGCCGTCACAGCCCCGGTGGCAATCTCATCCGAGTCAACCGCGCCGGTTGCAATGTTCTCCTGCGTCAGCCCGTTAATGACGGCCCTAACGTCATTGAAGTTCTTCATTACCTGAGTGCCAAGCGCCGTAGTCCCATCGGGCAGGGTCGTGTAGGTGTAGTTAAGCGTGCTCATCGTGTGCCTTCCTTCGGCTCATAGTAAATCGTGATCGAGTGTATCTTCACCGGGTCATATATATTGATGCCCGATATGATGGGCCGGATGGACTTCCCCACCGGAAGCGTATCCAGGTTGCGGGTAAGAGCGATGCTCGTTGAACCCTGCAAGGAACTGCCCCAATTCTTCTCGCCCCAATTCCCCTCGCCCCAAATGAGCGTGTCATCTGAAACAGGCGGGTCAAGGGTCAGCGATGTGCCCGCTGCGCGGCTGTCGTACTTGTTGTCAATCAGAATGTCCAGCGTCAACGGAACCTGCGAGGAGGCTTCAACGATAATCTCCTTGAACTTCTTGTCCATGAACGGTGCTCCGCCATCAAGGAACCCGAGGTCCGCAGAGAAGTCAATCTTCTGCGAATCTCCGTATGCTGGTGTAACGAAGCCCTCCAGAAATCCACTTTCCGCGCGCTGTACCAGTGGCGTACTGGCAAGCATTGTCCCGGTGTTGTCCTCAAGTCCCCACAGCGTATAGGACTGAACATCCGCGTCCCTGACTTCCAGAGCGACGTTGACGCCACGTTCCAGTACCCCCATCGTCCACGTTGCAGTGCCGAAATTGTAGGTCATGTAGTGCCGATTGTATGCCGAAGTCGTACCGTTCGGGTCGGTGTAGAAGATCGTGTACTCGCGTTCCTTCGAGTTGTAGACCGCGCAGGCACTCGTGCGCCGGTTGTTCGGGATACGCTCAAACGACTTCTTGACCTTGTGAGCCGCAAGCGGCCTCGGGGCCGTTCCGTCATAGATGTACGGGCCACGGTTACTGAGCCATGCAATCCCGCCGTCTACTTCGCAGATCGTGTTCGGTGCGATGCACCCCACGTTCGGGTCGATCAGTTGCACCGAGATGTTGGGGATGCCGAAGTCCAGTTCGTCGTCACCGCCGAGGACGGCGTACATCTTGTTCGCCTTCCACGCGAGCAACACCTGGTTCCGCCATGAGCGTATCCCCGTGATTTCGTCCGGCTCACCCGCTCCAACCGGGAAGGTGCTCTCGGGGAAGAACACCATCGGTTCGGTACCGTTGGCCTCGAACGCGGAGAACGCAATCAGGTCCGGGTAGTACGTCCACTCGGTTTCGTTGTTCCCCTTGATGGATGGGGATGTCATCCACAGCCGTCCCTTGTGGAGCGTCATGTGCTTGGAGCGCGGTGGGGACGTTAGCGGGGGCTTCCGCATTTGCTTCTGGAATATAGAGCCGTCATCCTCGAAGATAACCGGCCCCAACAGCGGATCGTATGTGGTCGCACGGATTGAATCCATTGACACACTACCAACCCAAAACGCCGAGTATGCGTTCCCGTCATACGGGTAGTCAGAGAATGAATCCAATGGTGGAGTGCGATAGAAGTTTATCGCGCTTACATATGGCGGTATCCTGCTGAGCCAGTAATCGTTCGGTCTGAGGAATAGAACCTTGTTGTCAGACATTGAACTGAAAGCCAGATCAAACTTGGCATTTATTCCGCTGCCAGTCGTAGCAGTTTGCGATACCGGGTTGGTTGGCTCCGATGAGTTCAAAACGGCGTCGTATATCTCAACTCCGGTTACACCGCCTCCACCGTCTATGGAAGTAACATTGAGAATGGTGCCACCGGTAACAGTGACCTTGTCATTTACGGCGTGTCCAGAACCGGCAGTATCAATTCCAACGGACACGGCATAGAACGCAGCGTATATCGACAGGTCAACCCTGCTATACCAGAACGCATCTGCGTAAGTTGTTGCAGAAGAACCAGCGCGAGCAATAGTTGTTTCTACTGGGCCAGTTTCACCAAGAAATGTGTCACCGATAGACACGTCGAACGTCATGTAGTATTCAAACTTGCTATACGGGAGATAGCCCCCGCCTTCTCCGGGGGTCCACGCCGGGTCATATTCACCCTGCGTCCATGCCTTAATAAAGTTCTGGTTACCAATGAATACGTTTAAGTTCGGCCTCTCCACGCCGACCCCAGGCTCCCACGCAGCCAACTCGTACTCATCGGAGCAGAACAGCACGGAGTCGTAGAACTGCTGTGTCGCGGGGGTGCCCGTGATCGACACCACCTCATCGAACAGGCGGTTGTCGTCGGTGTCCGCGTACATCTTGCCGCGGCTAACCAGCAGCAGGCGCTTGTCGTTCGCAAGCGACATATAGCGGTGCAGCAGCTTGCACCCGTAAGCAAGCGGTCGGTATGAACGGTCATGCTCCCCGGTCTGCCCGAGACGGGATTCGAGCGTGCGGCCATCACGAAGCACCATGTTCTTCACCCCGGCAAGTTCTCCGGGGCGCAGGTGCGTCGGGTCCGACAACTCGTTCACCCCGTAGGGGAATCCGTCGAGGACGATCTTGGGTTCTGAATACCGGCTGACTGTCATCTGCGCCTCTGGTACACGTTCCTGATCTGGCCGCTGCCCGTCATATCCTGCTGGTGAACCATCGTCTGAATCTCGTTCATCTCATTGCGATACAGCGCCGCCATCTCAGAGAGAAGCTCCCGGTCCTTCCACTTCCTCGACAACACCATCGTTGCGTAGTAGCACACCGCCATGTGCGAGAACTCTGGCAACTCGCTGTAGTCATTGTCCTCGTCCATCTTGCTTGGACGCTGGATGTAGTGAATGGTAACGTCATAGGCCGCATCCGGCCACGGGCGGAACCATATATCGCCCCGCGTGGGGGCTGTCTGTGACGTGGAACCAAACCCGACTCCGTAGAAGCGCGGAAGCCCGCCCGTCACCGTGGCGTACAGCCGCTCCAGTTCATGGATGTCCTTCTTCTGCGGGTACGTCTTAACGGACCCGTCAAGGATAATGACATCCTGAATGGCGAGTAAATCATCGGGTAGCCCGTATCGACCTTCTATGCGCGGGATGTCGTTGTCATCCAGCGGGTCAAGCCCCGCATCGTCAAACGCTATCGTCTCCATATTGGCGAACGTGGTGAGGCACTTGGTTGCAATGGCCACATTGACGCACGCATTGTCCAACTGCGTGTTGATTTCAGTGTCCTTCACGCCATCCTCAACAGTCTCTCCAAGCAGCACCCGAACCGTCTCTCTCATCTCTCCGCGTGTCACTTAATCACCTTCTCGCTACCGCTTCCGGTTGTCTCAACCCACATCGAAGAAATCTCCATCGAGTAGGTTTCCGAGTAGACAGATGCAGCGGGCCTTGCAGTCAGCACGCACCTGGCCATGTTGTCCGTGGTGATGCTAACGGGTATCGGTGTAGACTCTATCTCTACAACCTGTGCCGTTGTGACGGATGGAACCTCGATGTACGAAATTGCGACCAATTCTCCGCTTGCGCTATCCTTGTTAAGCTGAATCAACAGGCCGGGATTTCCAACCCCGCCAATGTCAGACGACCTGATCCTGGCCTTGAACTTGATCGTTCGTATGGTGCCATTGAATCCAGCCGGGTCGTCCAGTTCAACCGACACGATTGCGTGAGAAATCGTGATGATGCCCGCGATTGTCGGCCACGTCTTGATGAACGTGTTGTCATCTTCATCGGCCAGCACATCCGAGTAGTTGGAATCAGACGGCTCAACCGTAAAGTACGCAAGTCCACGATCACCGTTCGGGTAGAACGCTACGTTGCCACGGAATATCTTCTTCTCCGTGTACGCGGGCGGTGGCACAAACGGAGGCGTGTACGACAGCGACCCACCATCAGTCATCGTCAGAATATCAGATTTCAAAAAGTCTCCGATGCGGTATCCAGCGTCGGAAATCTTGTCATTCGTTATGTACTCATACGAGTCAACGATGATTGTCGGCGTAACCTGAACCCCGTCATAAACCATTACTCCGGTATCCGTAACAGCCAGTTCATCGTCGCTACCATCGGAAAGCCACGACACGGTACGCGCTGGCGTCTCGGATATGTTCCCCGTGTTTATGGACTCGCTGCCGATTACGAGGAAATCCACCTGGGAGCCGATGTCGAGTGCCGCGAACTCAAGCACACCGGCGTCATTGGCCCTGAGCGTGCTCGAAGTCGTCGGCGTGAAGTCGTATCGAAAGTACGTCCCATTCAGGTCGGTTTCCGTCACATGGTAATACTGGTTTGGCACGAGGTTATGGACATAGTGCTTGTCGCTCGACCCGCCCTTGACCACGTAATACGATATGCCAACCGGGGCCAGCGCGTGGTTGGGCGTTGACCCGTCCTCCTCTGCGCTGAACACAACATGCACAAACGGGGTGGCCTGAATCGACACACCCTCCATAGAGGTCTGGTCAAATCCAAGGGCTGACTGATACTTGATTGCCCGCGTGGTGGTCGGAGCACTCTGCGTAGTTTCTCCCACCTCGAATGTGGTGCATAGCCGCCCGTACTTCTTAAACACGCTTTCAAGGCTTGTCGCCAGCGGCAGGGTGATTACCTCGCGGAAGCACTGCACCGTAAATCCTGGGGGGCTATTAAGGTCGGAATAGGTGGGCGACACACCATCATGGATAACGTACTTACGGAACATCACGCCGCTGGACGTGCGAATCTCCACCGTGTCGGTACCATTGGCGACCGGATCAGCAGCATAGTGCCAGTGCGCGTGGAACTCGCCACCATCTGTCGTGAATGGGCTGATGACACGCATACGGTCATAGGAAACCACGAAGTTTGTGGCGTGGTGGTGGAAGAACTCCCGCTGCGCAACGTCCGTAATCGGGTCGCCAATAGACGACTCCTGATCCGCCGGTGACAGAAGGGACCAGTAGGAGTTGTTCATGTCCACGCTTCCGTACACGTAATCACTGTCGATTTTGTGCCGCGTGATTTCAGCGTTTACTGCGTTTTCAAACCCAGGTTCTCTACGAAGTTGGATACCTGTTGCCTGCATCCATCCGCCAGGATAGTTTGATGGAACCCACAGGTATGTGTTGTGGAACTTGGTGTGCCACGGATCGCCGGATATACCGCCAGTTGCGAGTCCCTGTGGCTCTCCAAGAAGCCACCCGCCAAGCCTGCCACCGGGGCCGCCCTTGAATATCTGGATATGCCCCTGATCGTTGTGCTGGTGTCCCTGCGCAAAATGTACCGCTGATATGGTGGCGGATGTCCCGGTGCTACTCCATACGTTTCGGCTGTTCAGGAACCCGTTGCCAATAGAGAACCAGCCAAGACCAAGAGATAGGTATGCGTTCTCCTCTGCGAAATCCTCGCAGTACATGAGCATTTCACGGTCAGTGAAGTCATGTGCGTTCGCGCTGGTTTCATCAGTGAAGATGTTGTCCAGCCAGTATTGTCCCCACTTGCCAACCTGCGTGCCAAGCAATCCACCCACACAGAACAACATTTCCAGCCTGTTGTACGTGTGGACGGTGATATACTCATTGATCGTCGCTTCACCGAGACATATCTGGGCTGTGCTTCCGGGCTGCGTCTCGTAGTACATATACTGCACGATGTCGGATGCGAACCCGAAGTTGTCGAAGTATGGCTGACCAGCCGCATTTCGCAACATCAGTAGCGTTTCCATCATAGCGCGGCCCACACCACGCCCGTACTCGGAACCCTCAATCCATCCGCCGCCAATGAACGACCCAAATCCCTGCCGTGTCCACACTGGATTGCTTGGGTCCGTCGCCTGATCTATCCTGTCGATAGTGTACTCATACAGGTCCGTGAACAACGGTCCACCCTGCGTGTGGTGGCGCGGGAGAATAAACTGACGGCGCGTAGAGCTACCCGGAGGCCATCCCCAGTCAAGCGGTTGCTCATGGTACAGAGCGATGGCCGCATACGCGCACATCATGGTGTATGCGACGTAGAAGTTGTTGCCCTTGTCCCATCCGTTCGGTGACGGATCACCACCGGTATGTGTTACTGCGGCTGCGTCAGGGTGCTTGTCGTTCATAAACGCAAACACAGCACCGAGCATGTAGTCCTGCATCTTCTGCTTACGAACAGAACCCAGTTCGTCGTGCAACCAGTCATAGGTAAGCGCAAACGTCCGCATGGTTTCCCGGTACGTGACACCGGATGAGGACATATTGATTGATGCGTTCGATAGGATCGTATCAATCCTTGCCAGCGCGCTATCCCGGTAGGATGTCGTCCCTGTCATCTTGTAGGCGAGCGCATAGTGCGCCGGGCTACGGTCAATGTAATTAAGTAGCGTGGTCCAGCGCGTACCACTCGTATGCGCCTGAAGGTATGCGAGACGATTCGCCCAACCGCCACCAATGTTGTCATTGAGCCACATGCGCGGATGGGCAACTGGTATTACCCCCTCGTACACGATTGATGCGCTTCCCGAGTCCGATATGTTGGCAAGCCCAATAGAATCGTACCCGTTCATGGGCGACGAAATCGGGTCGCCGTCATACGTGCCACTCGGAGAGTCCAGCATGTTGTCGCGGCCTATCGAATCACTCGCCGACAGCATAACAACACCAGGTGTTGGGTTTGTAGACAGGCCAAGCATCATCAGCGTATGAGGCCAGAGCGTTTTCCCTACAAGCGGATTGCTGGCACCGAACCCGGACTGGCTGGACAGCTGGTACGAATACACCTGTTGCGCGTTTACGACTTCAGAACCGCCGCACGTCATCGCAACAACCTCTGCGGTGCTGGATGGGTGAGCGAACCCGGAGAAGTCAACTAGTTCCCCGGTGGCAGTCATATTGGTTACATGCCCGGTGATGGCGGCGGCTGCGCCGGGGCTGTGAGATACCGCCCCATTGGCAATCACAAGCACATTCTCACCCGAGGACGAAGGTGTGAACGTGCCAGAAATGATTTCCTGCCGCGACGGATACTCTGTGGTGACACTCGGCTGCTGCAAGGATAGATACGTATGCGATCCGAATGAGGACAACTTCAGCAGTGTTATGCGGCCACGCTTGAACGATGCTAGCCCGGTGCCGGACTGCTTTCTACCAAGCAGCCTAATTTCATGTGGCACCCCACCAGATAGACTAAGTTTCTTCGACAGGAAGAAGCAGTGTGAATCTCGGCTGTCCGCAGAGTTCTTGACCCACGGGGTAAGGATTTGGACGCCATCTACCTCAACCCACATCGTCACCAGTTCACTGATGGGCATATCCAGCGACTCGCCGGAGACGATCAGCCAGAAGTCATCCGTTGAATCCGGGGTATAGTTGGTGACGTGGATAGTGGACGCCACGGTTGTTGAGTTCGTCTGAACTGTGCTAAATGAGGACTGTGCATCATGCCAGTAATCCCCACCGGTTGCGCTCTTGGTGAGCTTGTCGTCAACGCGAATTGCAACAAGTGACACGCCCGTTACCGAGCACAGACCACCAGTAGCAAGATTCTTGAAACTGAACTCAATGTTCTTGGTCCCGTCCGGTGAATACTCAAGCATCCCGCACAGGAGCGTTCCGTTCATCGCGTATGGCGTGCCCGTACCCGTACACTCCACCTCAACGCCCGCAAGGTCGGATGCGCCCGATGGTCTCGTGGCCACCGGAACATCAACAAGATAGCAGGTGGACGGAACAGAATTGCTCTGGTTGCCAACGCTCGCCTGATAGTAGATAAGCCACGTTGACCCGGCCACAAGGTCATCCGCAGAGAGATACGGAAGCCCAATATCGGGAGAACGCACGGGACTCGTGCTTGATGTCTCGTACACCTGGTTGTACGAACTCGACACGACAGTCAGCGCATCTTCGCTCACAGCGACCGGAGAGTCCGTTCCTGTTACCGTAAGGCTCAGATTGGATATGTATTCACTGAATGTTGCCATTACTTATCACACATCTTGATCGAACGGATCAGGATACTTGCTGCCGCCGCCACTTGCGGAACCATTCACAGACCGTATCTCAATCTCTTTAACACCGTTGTTCCACACGGAAGCCGGAATTGAGAACCCTGTGAACGGAATGTACGAGTTGAGCCACGCTCCGGATGTATCAGACGATGCCGAGTATTCCGCTATCTTCGCGCCGTTCAAGAACAGTCGCACGTTTATAGCCGGTATCTGTGGTGAAGCAGACCCCTTGATGCGAATGTTTGCCGTGATGTCAGTGATGATGTTGAAGCCTGGCGTAACCGAACCAAATGTGAATCGGTCTACTTTCCCATCAGACGCAGCAACAATGTAGTCCCCATCATCCGCAACCAAATCATCTATTAGAGTGTAGTGGTCTACGGCTGACGATGGAGTCCACGATACAGAAACATCCGATAGCGGATACAGGTTCATGGAAGGCACTGTACCCTCCGTTACGGAATGACCTGAATGACCATCTGCGCCGTGAGCGTTCCATTTGTCGCAATAGACGTGGACGAAACCAGCACACGGTTAAAGTATTTGCTGGACGAGTTCCGAAGCGCCATTTCCGTAACCGAATACGGGCCGCTAATCAGAGTCAACAGCCCGAAGCTGCGCGTAATCGTAACGATGTCATTCGGAAACTTTGCAGCCGGAGAACTCGTACAGGTCACATCATCCGGGGCCGCAAACGAAAGCCCGGCGTCGGAGATTTCGTTGCCAAGTTCGATGGTCGTGTCCGTCCACGCAGTCGCATCCGTGCCAAGTGTGATTACATTCGGGATGTTCGGTAGCGCGTAGGAGCCAGTGTCATACGTGCTGGAGTCAAACAGGCGTCCAAGCAAAAGCTCCGGGCCATACTTGACCAGACGGTTGCTTGAGAACGGAGTCCATACATCGTTGTAGCACAGCCTGCCCTTGCCGGTTGTGTGGGCAATCTCCAGGCTGGAGAGCAGATTGCTCGCCAGTTCGTGGTCATCGTCGGTGACGCCCGTGTCTCCATAGATTTCGCGCAGCACCTTCTTATATCTCGGGTCAATCTTCATCTCTGATCCTTCCTAGTTTACACAGTTACGGAATAAGCAGGTTCAATGCCTGCTGCGTTGAGAACTTGTTTGGGTTTCCACTTGTATTGCCTACAAGAATGTTGGCCGCGTTGGTGGTGCTGTATTTAAGGAACGGCTCATCTGCTACACCACACAGAATGTTTAGAACCTGCTGCGTTGAATACTTAAATGGCGACGGTCCATCACCTGATACGGCATTATCAGATTCATCAATCGCCGTCGGGAACAATGCCTCAAACTCAGCCTGCGTCTTATCATTCGCGTTCACCGAAGCGTAATAGGAACCAGGCGAGTACACGGTGTTTGGCCCGAACGAGTGGTCAACTGCAAATGCGGGCCAGTATGTACTGTCCATGATTTGATAGATGTAATCGCACCCGTAGAAGATGTTGTTCTTTACGGTGCATCGCTCGGGATCGGTAACGAAAGCAGAGTCGCCATTGATCCTGATTCCATACGTGCAGTTCGCAATCACATTGCGAAGGATGCGGTGCCTCTGCCCGTGTGCAATCACCACACCAGCCGTACCACCATCAATGAATCCGTCAGACACCAGTATGTTCTTCGTATCCTCTGCCAGAGGTACTGCGTATGTAGCGGCATTGGTTACGCGGAAGTTGACCAACTCGCAGTCCTCTGCTCCGTTCTCAAACTCAATTCCATACGCACCGGTATCATTCACTCTGATTCCATGCAGCCTGATTCTTTTCGCTGGATACAGCGTCGAAGTATGCCCAACATGGATACCGGGAACCGCCGTGGTGTTTCCATCCACCCACACATTTGAAACGTCAATGTCATACGTTCCATTCGCGCTGTTTGCCTGAATATGTAGTCCGTAACTAGTAGTGTCCTTTGTCCACAGACCATCAATCCTAACGTCCCTGCAATCACGGGTGTAAACCGCGTTTACCATAGTTTCCGATGTATGTAGCCGGGCATCCACATTCTTGATAAGCATATCAAGATTGCTTGTCGTCCCGACGATCCAGAACACATAGTCACCGGCATAAGTTGCTGTGGTCGTGATGTTCTCAAATGTGATGGTCGTTCCGGCATGAGCCGAAAGGAAGAACGCGGTTGCGCTTTGACCGGAAAGCACGATGTCCCGGAACACAAACTTCGTCAACGGGCAGTCGGCATTGTCACGAAGGATTGTGTTCGATCCAGTCTGATTGAGGAATGTCATATCCTCGATAATAACGCCTGTCGCATCCCCTCCACGGATAGCCTCGAACGGACATCCAGAAAGATTGAGCGTGGCTCCACCAGGATTCTTAGAGCGAATGGTAAGCCCCGGAGTCGATCCAGATGGCGCGAACAGCGTGCCAGTTACAGCGGACCTGAAATCCATCGCAGAAGTGTTGAACGTATAAGTTCCATCGTTCAGTTCGATTATATCCCCACTGGTATTGTTTGCTCCGTTGATTGCCGTCTGAATGGTGTTCAGGCCGGGGCTTACTGTGTATGTAGCCACTATTTCTTCCTCCATGTAGGGGCGGGAGCCGAAGCCCCCGCCCCATCCCGTTCAGTTACACCAGCGCCCCACTAGAGGGAAGCCATCCGAGAATGATGTTGTTCGAGTTGGTTGTTGCGTCATCGTCGTTGACAGCAACTCCAATACACACATCACCCGTAACAGCAGCCTGGCAGACTCCGGTGTTAGCCGGACCCACCTTTGCGCCGTCATTCCAGCCAGTTCCATCCGGGTCAACGTAGAAGATGGGACCTAGACAGCCCCAAAAATACGTTCCAGACGAAATCGATCCGCCCGTGTTGTTCACGGCAACGATGATGACTGAATCAGCCGTGGCCGCAAGCACCGTTACCTCGCTGGATGAAGTGCCATCCTTTACAACAAGGATAGCGTCAGCGATAGTGCCGGATGCCTTCAGAAGCATGTAGCTACGAACGCCCCATGTTTCATCCGAGAACTGACGAACCATCCCGGTTCTAGCGTTTGCGCCAAAATCGGTCAGGGTCGTAGAAGTGAACTTAGGTCCACGAACTTCTATGGTGAGACTCATGTTAGTTCACCTCCCCTAGGTCGTGATAGAAGCGATGTCGAAGTCGTGAATCACGACATGACGGCTCGGGTCCCACGTAACAACGTTACCGGCCCAGAACAATTTATTGACGAGCGCAGCCTGGTCAATCGGCTCTTTCCACCCATCGACTCGGAAGTTTTCCTTTTCGTGGGTGATGAGGTCGAAGTAATCCAGGTTGAGCGCGTAGATGCGGTTGGTCGCTGGGACAGACGTGCTGTACGCGATATGGTTATCCGCGACAAACGGAATACCATCCACATGCGCCATCTTGAAACCGGCGAGCAACTGTGCATACGGACCCTTTGCCCCGTCAGCGATGTACCGCTGATTGGACTGCTGAGACTGCATGAACGTGTCGATGGTCGTGGAATAGGCCATCAGGAAGTTGGGAACCTTGTCCGCATCATGTGCCAGCGCGAGGCCGGACTTGATGTTGGAGTAGGTGGGACCGTGGTCGCCGCCCGTACCATCAAGGTCTTTGCAATTTCCAGCCCACCACGAATACGTGGACTTGCTGATGCCACCATACGTGACACCGGCACCGAGCGAATCGGAAGCATCGTTTAGCGCGTGATCCAGTTCATTGATGACAAGAGACGAGTCCGTCCCGCCACCAGTGAAGAAATCATTCGCCAAATCCTGCTCGCCGCCGTACTTCATAACCATGACCTTCGCTTCCATGATGTCATGGACCTGCGAAGGACCGGCGTTCTCAAGCTGGTCCTGCCGGGTAATCATCGTAGGCCACATGTAGTAGCGATACGTCCACTCGGCAGCCGTGAAGTTTTCCTCGCCAGACAGGTCGAATACCTGCCCGCGACCGTAAGCCCCGCCCTTCGTGTACTGATAGGCGATAGACTTACGGATACTCGTTCCACCCTGGAGTTTGCTTCCCTTAGACAGCAACGCCTTCAGGACCGGGACTTCCGATCCGAAGTTCGTTGTAATCCGGGGAAGATAAAGCTCCTGAGTAAGAGCGTTAAGTTCCGCGATTGAAGGCATGGTGATTGTCTCCTAGTGGAGAACCGTCACCAGAACCAATGAGCGACTAGGACAGACCCTTTGCAATCCGCTGCGTTGCGTATGCCGCAAACTCTGATGCAGTCATCTTGCTTACGTCCTGTGCGGGCGAAGTCGCGGCAGCTTGGCCGCGCTGCGGAGCCGCCGGAACGTAAGAGTTGTTGTTCATCTTGATTGCAGCAACCGCATCCTCTGCGGCCTTGCGGCGTTCGTGTTCCAGAAGAATGTCCCCGTACTTCGCCATATAGACGCCCTTCGGGGTAACGCCTCCTCTGGACTCAAGAACCGCTGCGGTTATCTCATCCCGCATCGCTTCGTCAACCGGCCACCCTCTTGCTTCGAGGGCGCTGATTTCACTCTCGGTTCGAGTTACCAGGTTCTCCATCTCAATTCTGTTTAGCCGCTCAGCCAGATCGAGGTTCTGGAAGTTGGCCTGCGAGGAGACGCCGGGGTTGGCCTGCTCGTATTTCTCAACGACGCTTGCCATCTCCATGCGCATTTCCTCGTTCTGGTCAATCATCTTCCAGAACGCATCCTTTGGCTCATTGGCTTTCTTGTATTCGGCCAGTTCCCTTCCAAGTTTGCTGTTGGTCTTGTGGAGTTTATCTACCCACTTGTCCAACGTCTTGAGAGAGATGTCCGGGCCGAACTTGCTTTTTAATGTTGCCTCAAGTGCGGACGCATCGAACGGGCTTTCTTCCTCACGCGGCGCAATTGCCGGAGTCTCCGGGGCTGACGCTGCTTGCGCGGCGGGCTCGGGAGCCGGGGCTTCCACGTCGAGGGAAGTCGGAACGGCGGTACCGTTAGGCTCTGGCATGAAGGATCACTCCTTGTTATGCCTACCCTAAGGGGGCGCGACCGGACGGGGCCGACTGCGCTGCTGCCGGGGCGATCCCCGGAAAGCCAGTCGGTCGCTGCTCCATCGCGCCGGGCTCAGTGGCGGGCGGTTGCTGAGATGACTGTCCTCCAAGTTCCTGCAACGCAAGAAGGAACGCACGGAGAGATTCCATCGCTCCGGGTTCCTGTGCGGTGATTCCCTTGAAGGCTTCGGCCAGATGCTCTCCGACCGATCCGGCTGCGGGTGGTGTCATCCCTTGACCACCCGCAATACCCTGTGCTCCCCCTTGCGCGAGGCCACCGGGCCTGTTGCGGTTGAACAATGTCGTTACCTGTTTGGACTGCGGATTGTTACCGCCGCCACCGCTTGGAGGGAACATGGTGTCTCCTACTGAACCGATCCTGGCGGGACCGGCTCGGGTTGATTCTTCATCGCTTCGGCCTGCAAGTCGGCTTCCTGTTGAGCCTGCTGTGCAGCCTGCGCCTGTTTCATATCTTGCTCTCGCGCCGCCTTCATCTCATCGAGGAGCGCGTCTTTATTCGGAAGGTCGGTCTGCGAGAGCGTGTACTGGTACATGACCGCGTGCGGGCCACTCCCCACCGGGCCTGCGCGGTCGAGCATCTGGAGAAGGAACTGTTCCTGAGCGCGCCGACTCGCGGGAAGGTTCAATCCTGCGCGAATCGTGTACTCGAACATCTCCGGGTGAACACCCACAAGGTCCATTTCCTGCGGGTAGTGAACCCCTCGCTCGTAGAACATCCCGTGCATCCGGGTGTTCTTCTGCGCGAAGTCGCGCATACAAGCTTCCTGCGAGTAGGTCAGCAGTTTCAGCCTGCCGCGAACGAGTTCAGAAAGCGCATCGACCGCGTACCCACTCCGCCAGTCACCGGACGATAGTTGAGGTAGAATGTCGGGGGAGCCCGATACGCGGTCGAAGTCTGCGAGAATCTGGTTGATGGATGCGAACGCTTCTCCGGGGACTCGCGGGCCGGGAGTTGTCTTGATACCGTCGATGCTTGCGACGAATCTAACCTCTCCGGGGCGGTTCGTGATCTGGCGCGCACTCTTTACCCCGGTTCGGGCGTCCATCCACGTCTGGTCGCCCATCACCGCGAAGTTCATCGAATCGTTAAGCTGGTTGTTACGCAGATCGTACAGGTCTTGAATGGGGATGAGTTGATCCATGCCACCCATCGGCCATTCCAGATCGTCGCTCATGTAGATCATCTCGGAGTACGGGAAGTCGGGGAACGGATTCTCGCGGTCCTCGAACTTCACATCTCCGGCCCACCGGATGTATCGCCCGGTCGGGTACTTGGCGTAAGACCGCTTGCGCTTCTGCGGCTTCACGCCCGAATCGGAGGGCTCAATGATCCACCCGAACCGTTCGATGGTTTCCGGGTCGCGCATCCAGGCTTCGTACAAGACAATCTTCTGTGTGCTGGTGGCTCCGCCCATCCGTGCATCGTGGTAGATCGTGAGCCCTGTTCCGTCAATGTGGGTGCCGGTATCAGACTCAATCAGGTTCAGCAGTTGCTCGAACTCCGCCGATTTCGTGCGGTCGGCAAAGAGTGTGTGAATCTGGTTCTTCTTCTCGGGGTACATCATCAAGAGGTCCAGCTTGGATACAGCGGTCATCTCAATGATGTAGTGCGAATCGCGCATCCGAACCTTGCCCGGCTGCTTCAGCAGGTTCTTCGCACTTATGGCGTCGTGGCGGATACCGCCGATGCCGCGCCCAATGCGCGCATCCCATGTGGTCTTGAGTGCGCCCATCCCGTAGTGAACGACCGAGAACAGCAGTTCCTCGGTGCGTTCCACGAACTCGTTACGCCGCATGTCGCGGGTCGTAATCTTCGCATCTTCTTTGGCGAGTTGTTCGTGCATCGGGTCAACGCCGGATGCGTCAACCTGGGGGATGTCCCGCATGAGGACTGCGAGGACGGAACCGTAGAACGGGGCGAGAAGGTTGGTGCGAGCGTCGGAGCGCCAATCGTCGCTATCGGGTTCCGACCCCTCGAAGCGGCTCTGGAGGCCACGGGCGTACTTATCGACCGTTTTCCATCGGTCCCCGACCTGCGTATCCTTGTGGCGGATCGCTTCGTGGGTGATGGCGTTCAGAAGTTCGAGTTGCTTCTTCTCCGCACGGGAGTCTGCCTTGGGAGCGCCTTCGTCGATTTCTAGTTCTGCCATCTATTCGCCCCCGTACTTGCGTCGGTAACTCGGGTCGTTTTCAAACCGGTGGCGAATCTCTGCAAGTTTTTCAGTAACTTCTTGTTTTGAGCAGACTTCGCGTTTGGTATCATCAACCCACTTGCCGCGCACGTATTTGTCAAACTCGGTGCCGACTTCAACAAGCCCTCTCTCATTGAGAACCCGTGATTTGTGGCGCGGACCCTTTATCTCCATGCCGAGCCCGGTATCGAAGTACGGATACTGCTGGCCGGGTTCCCAATGCCCACCGGCCCGCGAACAGTCCCCGCAGATATGGTCCGGGCCATAGGTGTTGCACGGATAAGGCCGTTCTTCCTCGGGAGTCCAGAATGGATTGACTTCATCTGTGTCCATAAGTACACACCACAGATTGGGGTGTAGACTATTCTACAGATTGTGTCAACAACTATTTTGCTAGTAGGCGGCTTTCCAGGTTTTCTTGCGGGATGATCCTGAGTGGATTTCGTCTATGTGTCTATCTGTCTCAGACTTACGGATTTCGGCGGTGTCGGTTTGGTGTTCCATCGGGGTGCGCGCCACCTTCACCGCGTTGGAGATTGCGTCCAGCCCGTCGAATGTCTTGGAGTACGGGAACTGGTAGAACTCATGTTCGAGCCATTCCAGGTCACGCTTGATCCACAGCTTGTGGGCCCGCACCCGGCCTTCGAGTGCCCCTTCGATGCGGTTCTTCTTGTCTTGACCCTGCGAGGATGAGGTGAACTCGAAGTTCGGGTAGACCCCGGTATCCAGCGACCAGTTGTCCAGCGTCTCCTTAAGGTATTTGTAATCAACCTGTTGGCACCCAATGGAGATGGTCTGGATGCCGTCGAGGGCTTCCCACTGCTTCCAGAGTTCCTGACACAGTTCGGTCTTGTTGGGGCGTCCCCGGTAGCAATGGGTCATATACAACGATCCCGAAGAATCTACGACAAACCGGACGATGACCGTGTAGGCTTTGGAGTCGGCTTCCCCGGCGCGGATACGTTCCTCGCTGACCCAGTTCGGGTCGAATCCCATGACGGCGTAGGCGGCTTTCCCGTGGAGTTGGCGCATGATGTCGTCCCCGTCCACGTAGCGCAGGTCGGTCAGGTTGAACTTGCGGGATTCATCCGACAGGGGTTCGAGCATGTACTGGCTCGCCCACGTGAACGAGGTCGAGGTCGAGCGAATCTGCTCCACCTTTTCACGTGAAAACCTTGTTGGGTACATGGGGTTCCCCTCGGGGTCGATGATGGGGAGCACCAGTGGGTTAAATCGCACAGCCCATTCCTCATCGGCGTTCTTTGCGGTCTGGTCGAAGATGCGCTGGTAGATGTCGGAGAAGGACCAGCGGGTGCCAATGACGTTCATCTCCCCGTCCGGGTTCAAGATAGAGTGAAGCAGGACATAGAGTTCCCAGCACTTGTCAAGCTGCTCGGGGGAGAAGGACGACGCATACGCCTGGAGGTCGTCGGCCACGATCAGGTCGCAGTGGTATCCGGTTTGCTCGGCTCCAAGTGAAATGATGAACGAAGTCGGGTTTGAGTTGCGGGCAGTGGCATCGGATGAGCGCATCCCGCTGGTGAACTCCCCGCCACCCCAATTCTTGGAGTACCCGGTGGGCTTGTGTTGCCCGAAGTAGTGGGAGAAGCGTGGAGATATGATGATACTCTTGATTGCGCGAAGATGCTTTTTTGCAAGCCCCTGCCGTTCGGAGGCGAGGCCGATGGAGATGGTCGAGTCTCCCCGGCTTTCGATGATGTCGCGGGCGATCCGCCACGCGATGTAGTCAATCGAGTACACCTGGCTCTTGAGCGAGCCCCGGAAGGCCAGGGTCATGCGGTGGCGTTCATGGCGGTTCCCCATGAATCCGGTGGCGTTTTGGAGCATGGGTTCGTGGAACGGGTCGTAGAGGATGTCGGTTCCGCAGATGTCCTTGCAGAACGGGCCGAATCCATCGGGCCGGGTATAGGCGTAGGCGGCGAGTCCACGGGCGAGTTCGGAGTTGCCTGATTCATGTGCAGCACGGGCCTGCTTCATCAGTGTGCTGTACTTTAGTGCTTTAATGTCCTTGACATCAATAAGCGCCGGGGCGAGAATCTCACTGTCAGCAACTTCAAGATGAGAGGAGGACTTGCGAGTGGAAGCCATTATTCTAGCCTTAGTTATAGCGGTAGGGGCCGCTGCATTGATTGTGTTCCTGCATAAGTTCCCGGTGGTTTTGACGTTCCGGTTTGAGCGCCATGACAACACCGGCTTCATGGAAGCACTGGAATCGGAAAAAGACAAGCAGAAAAAGGTGAGGGATGCCCGATACAACCAGTCGTAAGCCACTGCTCCCCGACGCGAACTACCCGGACCTTGACAACATCGAGTGGGTACCGGAGTACATGGTTCAGCGCCAGATCAAGGCGGCGGCGGAGCACCTGGCGCACAAGGTGTTGGAGCCGTTCATTGCCCGGTTGCAGGAAAGGCCGGGCGAGTGGGCGGTGTACGCGAAGGGGAGAAAGAGTTGTTTTCCGAGCAGGCGGATTACGGACCCGACGCTTCGGTTGTATACACAGGTCCGCAACTCGTATGACCGGGAGAGCAAGACGTTCACGATCTACATGCGGTGGACCGGAGGCCGCATGAAACAGGAGGATTGAGATGGAAACTCTTTCAGAAGAACATGCCAAAGAACTACTGAAGTATTGCATTCTAAACAACTTCTTCAATCTAGACTTGATGGCGAAGAACATGGCTGAGGCATCAAAGATTGATAACAACAAAAATCCAGATTATGTGTACTGGTTGGCAAAGAATGAGATAACCAATCGGTTCATCGGCTGGGCGCAATACCATCTTTCACCGTCTGATCTTGAGGGAAGTATGAAACAGGAGGATTCAGAATGAGTGTTCTATCGGAAGTATTGATTGGCATAGCGTTGTTTCTCATTGGATTCTTTATTGGAAGGGGGCGTTCAGAATGAAAGCACCGATTCGAGTTGACCAGTATGATTGCCCGGATTGTTACCACCGGATGACGAACTACCACAAGAAGGATCGCCAGGAGGTCCGGGTGACGTGCCACAACTGCCGTAAGGAGTACACGTACAAGTTGGTCGAGCAGTTGGGGGTGTACCAGTGGCAGGTTCCCGCGAAGCCGGTGGCGTTGGAGGAGAGCATCACCCCGGACGTATTGGCAAGCGTACCGACAGGGGTGGGGATTCATAGCATGGCGATTACGCCAGATGCCGCCCCTGAGAACGACAATGGGGTATTGAACCCGCCGCGGCGTGGTCCGGGCCGACCGAGGAAGGTTCAGGAATGAACAAAGAACGGTCGCCATTTCATGTTGGGGACTACTACTGCCCGTACTGCCCGGAGGGGTACGCGCTGGTGCAGAATCGTGTTGTTGAAACCAAGTTTGATGGCGAGACAGTCATGGAAGTATCTGTTAAGTGCGCATACTGCAACCATTTCTGGTACAAGGAAATCAAACAGGACAGTGGTTGGCAATGATTGCCCGTAGAACATGGAAGGCGATCATCCCGAACTATGAGAAGAACTACCGGGAGATGTTGCAGAAGTTGACGACCCTCAAGGGGGACGAGCGCAACAACTTCCGGTACTTGATTCATTGTGAAGAAGTGAACTTGTATAATATGCGGTTGTTGGCGGATGGTCGCTCCCCGACAGCCGAGGTCATGTCAAAGGAGGAATGGCTTGGAAGTCATGTTGAAGAACGCGACGTTGATATTCAACGGAGAACGCGGAGTGACGCTGGACACGGTGATATGCAGCGCGAAGAAGGTGGACGGGACCGTGATCGGCGCACTCCCCGGCGAGAGCGTGTGGATCGACAAGAGTGCAGCCCGGAACGTGTGGGTGACAAAGGAACGGGAAGTGCTGCTCCGCTTGAAGCCGTGAGCACCCGAATCGCGTTTTGGAACTACCAGGTGTGGGGACCGGGTGTCAAGTTTAGAACCGCTTACGAAGCCGTCCGGGTGGGCCGGTTGCATTGGAGTGGGAAGCGGTGCATGATGGCCCGGAAGCTATTGCCGTAGAAAGGAGAAGATATGAGCAAACCCGATCTGAATGATGCGCTATTGGTGGTGCTGCGCGACTTGCAATCCAATCTAGCCGGGGCGCACGGTGGATACGCCGGAGAGTACGCGCTACAGTTAGCGCGACACGTCTCCGCCCTAGAAAACGCCGTTGTGCTTGACCGCGAGGACTGGGAGGAGGCGCTGGATGTCGTGAAGTTACTTCTTAATTGGATCATGTCTGGCACTTCTAAATGTGGTATATGCGCTGCGCGCGCCCGCGCCTTCCTTGAAAAGCATCAGAGCAAACAGTAGAAAAGCAAGCGCCCCCGGAAGGGCTCCAGGGGCGGCTTGCACAACGGAGGTTAGTCGTTGGTTCTATGCCCGTCGAGGCGAACACCACCACCATACCCCGATCCCAAACCCATGTCAAGTACCAATCGCAACCAAACCCGCATCGACGTAACTCGCTCAAAACAGGCAAATAGCGCAAATTCTCGACTCGGATTATAAAGACAGGTTAACATAATACCCGAATCTTACTAAGATTTTCAACGTTGTCCACACTACTATATTTCATTCAGAAGCAAGGAGATACGGAGAACCTTACTACGATTCTAAAAAAAAGTGCTTTTCAGAAATCAGCGTTTCTGCTACCCATTTCCTTAGTGCCAGCTAGACCACCATTGAACCAGACCCCTCTTTCGGGCGGGGCGGGGCTCTTACCGGGGATACCCGTAGCGCCCCTTCAGGCGGCTGGCGTAGGGTATCCCCCTCCCAACTATTCCTCAACAGCAAAACAACCTCCTCAAATGACCCCTCCGGGTATGGACGACGCACGCCTGGCTCCGTAAAGGGCCGCGCACGTCGTCCCCGATCTATCCCCCGCCCTTCCAATAGCGTCCAGTCTCCGGGCACCTTGGGTGTCCCGTCAAGAGAATAGCTCAGATAGTGAAGACCGTATATAGCGCGTGGTGGTGTGCGTGTACGCACGGCACCCGCCCGTCTCCATTTCTAGCGCGGGAGCGCAAGAAGCTGCTCAATAGTATACCCGCGCACCGATGCGCGTCCCGCTAGGCGTGACAGACACGCCGATCGGACTAGCACGCTAGGGGAGAAGAGACCATCCCCTACCTAGCCACTATGTCCGAATGGACACACTAGCTGCTGCTTACGGTATAGCGTAATTCGTGCATCATGCGCAATCATTGTAGGGCTCGGCCACCATGGCATGGCGTATGCTCTGCCGGGGCGGGCGGGCAAGCGTAAGATTCTCTCGATTCACCCTTGACAAGTTATGCTTGCATGGATATGCTATAGGTGGAGGTTAGATATGAATCCCTGTAAGTGTTATGCGTGTAAGGTTGAGCGGTTGCGGTTGGCGGCTGATGCGGCGCGGGCATTGTCCCTTGCCAAGCCGACAAAAGACAACCGTTCCGAGGCGCGGTTGGCGGCGGATGAATTGGCGTTCGTGCTAGCGCACGGGCCCGCTGCTGGCCAGCCTGTCGATCACAACGGATAACAGGAGGTTAGAGCGTGAAAATTACGAAGAGCATCGTGCTTGGTACAGCCGAGCGAATGCACGAGGATTGGGACTGGCCGTATACGGTTGTCAAGTGCCAGCATCGGCCCGGGTACATGTGCATCCGCGACTACGACGCAAGGGGACCTGGGGGGGTGTACCCGCTGAACGGAACGTCTTATACGCTCCGAGAGGTATGGGCTCACCTTAACGGCGTGGCTGCTGCACTTGACCACGCCGCAAACAAGGCAGACAAGACCGACCACGACTAACACAACGGGCGGGCATTCGTGCCCGCCCGCCTGTCCGTGGGCATGTGCCCACGCTGACGAGGCCCACGGGCCGAAACAGGAAACACAAACGGAGGCTAGACAATGGACAAACATGTCCAGATTTCAAGGGACCCCTTTGCGCGCCATGACGTAGTGCGGCGCGTGGTCGATAAGCACGACCGCCGCGATTGTGATTGGTGCGGCCGCGAAGGTGCCAAGTATCAGTACGGTATTTGGCCCGATGATGGGGGCCCGATGTACGAAAACAAAGTCTTTTGCTGCAAGGGCTGCCACGACAGCTACGGCGACTAACACAAACGGAAACCAGGGCGGGCGCGTTTGGCCCGCCGGTGTGTGCGCCCGCCCGCTACCCTCCACACACCGGCAACAAACCGGAGGCTAGATCATGCAAACGAAACACACGCCCGGACCGTGGGCACACTATCCAGGGGACAGGTATATACGCGACCCCAAAACGGACGCAACCATTGCTTTTGTCTGCCCAGATGACGGGCATTGCGACGAACCGCAGTATATGCCGTGGGAGGATAACGCCCGTCTCATCGCCTCCGCGCCGGATTTGCTCGCGGCGCTGGAAGCGGTTCTCAAATATCTACCCGACTACGACCGGCTCAACTACGAGTTTAGGGACGCGGTATCAGCCGCCCGCGCCGCAATCGCCAAAGCCAAAGGAGGTGAATAGCATGGAAAAGGTAACTATAAAGCCGGGGTGTGGTTATTGGGATTGCACCAAATATCCCATTGGGGGATGCTTTTGTAGAGTTCCCAGAGATGGCGCGGGGCTTGAGGTGGCGAACGTTCAAAAGATGTGGAAATCGCACAAGGGGGCGGACCATACCGGAACCACTCCGGACGGTAGAAGCGTTGCCTTTGGCATAGAAGCCACAACAGAGGGAGGTGAATAGTATGGCCGTAGAATCTGGAAAGTATACCTTTTTTGAGCGCCGCCGCTTTGGGGTGTTTATGCGCCCCTGGTTTGCGTTTGGGGCCTATATCGACGCCTACCGGCTAACGCATCGGCTTGTTAGCTTTGATACAATGCGGATGGATAGCGGCCGCATAGTGTGGATATACAGCGGTAAACTTTGCGTTTGGATTGAATTAGGGTGTGAGCAAACGCCCCCGCAAACCGTTGGAGAAAGGGGTGTTTGGTAATGGAACGACTACACAAAGGAACCTATTACAAGCCCTTCTCGTGGCGGGATTATGAGCGCGACAAGCGGGCGCTTGCCAAGCGGGAACGTGATCGCGAGGAAAGCCGGACAGGTGCGGCCATCGGCTTTTTGGTCCTGGTCGCGCTTACCCTGGCCATCATGGCCTCATGCACGAAAGCGCCGCGGAGCTATTCGGACATTTCCGTCGAAGCCCGAACCGGGGTGGCCGTGTGGGATACCACAATTGCCCCTTGACAACTTGACGGGGAACGGATAAACTGGTTTATGGGTCTCAAACAACTGGAGGTTAGAACCGTGACATACTCGAAAGCCCAAGAATTGATCGGAACCGCCCGCAACCAGCAAGCCGGAAAGCCCCTCGCAAACAATACCCGGCTGGTACGGGACGGTGACGGGCTTGCAATCCGCTTGCATGATACCAACGTTGTGACCTTCAACCCGGATGGGAGCGTAACGCTCGATTCCGGCGGGTGGCGTACCGTTACCACAAAGGCGCGCATGAATGAGTACGCGCCCTGCCGCGTTTCCCAGGATCGCGGGCAATGGTACGTTTCCACGGACGGGGAAACCCGCGTGGTATACGCGGATGGTATCACCATTATGCCGGATGGGACGGTAACCGGGGCGGGGGGTGATGCCGAACCAGCCAAAGGCCGCAAGATGGCGGCTGCAATCCGCAAATACGCGGACGCCTACGTCGCCGCATTGTACGCAAATGAGATTCCTACGCCGTCAAACGGCGACTGTTGGGGCTGCCTTATGCGGGGAGAAAAGGGCGAAGCCGTGATCGCCCATGACCATGTGGAATCCCATATTGAGGAAGGCTACTTTGTCCCGTCGCTCGGGGTCCGCGCTGTCGAAGCCTACGGATCGCAAGCCGCCAAGATGGTGACATGGGGGCTTATGGAGGGGAAAACTACCGGCGGCTACCTGGCAGAAGCCGCCCGCGATCAAATCCGGCGGGCGATCACCCGCTGGTGCAAAAAAGAGTGTGGAATTGCCGCCTAAGCGCATCAAATGCCCGGCCCCATACCAGGGGCCGGGCCGGACCGAGTTAGGCCCTTAGAACGCAAACCAGGAGGTTAGAACCGTGGAAAAAAGACTCAAACAAAGGCTAAACCTTGCGCTACAAGTCACCATTAATGCGGTTGAATATTCCGAGGTAACACCGGGACAGGAAACCACACTTGCATATCTCCGCGATATGCTTGCCCGCAAGCGTTCGGACGACTTCGCCACCGCCCGCGCCGCCAACTCGCACGCGGAACTAGTCGCGGCGCTTGAGCAGTGCTTGACCGTGATAGAGTTTGAAGCGGCGGCGGCGGGGAAGCTCGAATCGGTCAAAGCATCCCCCGGCTACATTGCCGCCCGCGCCGCACTCAACAAGGCAAAGGCCAACGACTAAGGAACGCAAACCAGGAGGTTAGAACCGTGCAACAGGAACATAACGTTTGGCAAGAGTACGACGCAGCCGCAGAATGGTGCGCCCGTCGCGGTATCGCTGGTAAGCCGGGGGACCGGCTTCCGGAGTTGCTTTCCGTTGCCGCGTTGCGAGAGATTAACGCGGACCCGGACGCTTTCCAGCAGCGCGTGCGCGATTCTGCCTATGCTCTTGCTATGGCAGCGCTGGAGGATCTTGTGGAATGGCAAGACCCCGACACGCAAAACGACATGAAAACGGACCATCATCTCCGGGTAGAATATCAGCGCGCAACCGAAGCCGCCCGCGCCGCCATCGACAAGGCAAAGGCCAACGACTAAGGCATGGGCGAACAGCTTGACATATTTACCGGCAAGGTAGACCCGCGCGTGCCGTATGTCGCTGGTTCCGAAACGAGCAAGCGTGCCGCTGATGGTATCCGGCCCCAGGTCCAGCACGACCGGGGCCGGGTACTGGCCTATCTGCAAGCGTTCGGCCCTTGCACGGATCAGGAGCTACAGGACGCACTGGATCTTGACCCCAGCACGGAACGCCCGCGCCGAGTGGAACTGGTAACGGCGGGACTGGTCTACGACTCCGGGCGGACGCGGCCCACGAAAAGCGGACGGCCCGCCGTACTCTGGATCGCACGAAAGGAAAGGCCATGAGTTGCAAGCACGGTAACGATGAGTGGTGCGTTTTTTGTCAGGCGGAGGCTATAGACGCCCGGATTGCCGCAAGTTATGAGACAATCGCGGACCTGAAGGTTATGATTGAGCGCAAGCGGTGCGCGGAACTCGTAGAGATGGCGCTTCGGCAGGTTCACCCCGAATGGTGCGATGCCATCCTGGAAAAGATCAGGAACCCTTGAGCACGCTAACCCCGTATTGGCGCGGGTTTTACGCCCGCATCTTTAAGCGCATCGACTCGCGCTATCAGCCGACGCGGCCCGCACTTGACCCGGAGCGCCTTCAGGAGTACCGGAACGGGTACGCGGACGCGCTGGAAATCGAACGGAAAACCCCGCTATGGGATTCCCAAACCCGAAAGGAAAGGTAAGACCATGAAGGAAACTTTGTACGAAATCGCCGCCGCCCTGAAGGCGGAACTGGCCAACGCCTTTGACCCGGAAACCGGGGAGATTGACCCCGAAGCCGAGGCGCGCATCCTGGCTCTCGAAGGGGACCGGGACCATAAGGCGCTGGACGTGATCGCCTACGCTAAGAACGTCCGTATGAAGCTGGCAGGGATCAGGGGGATGAAAGGGTACGTCAATGAGCAGTTGGAGCGTCTACGGGCCGAGGAGAGGGCACTGGAGCGACAACTGGACTGGACCGGGGACTATCTCCGCATGAACGGCCTCGAAGGGATCAACCTCAAGGACTCGCGGGGCTCGGTCTACTGGAAGAAATACCGGGGCGTCCTTGTTTCCGAGGACGCGGACCTGAGCCAGTGGCCGGAGGATTGCGTCCGGCACACCCGCGCACCCCTCAAGACTAAAGCCCTTGAGCATATCGACGCGGGCGAACCCCTGCCCGGTGCAACCGTCATCGAAAAAGTTACGCCGGTCATCAAATAGGGGTTGACAACATATCGGTACGTGGATACAGTGAGTGTATGAGTGCGGCGGCGTGGAAGGACACGCCATCCCCTGCTTGTATCGTAGGCCCGTTGGGCCGGTGCTGACTGCGAACCGTCGCAAGGGTACTGGACGGACCAACGAGAAACCGCGAGTGCAGACGGATGCTATTAAGTGCTGGCAATTTAATTTGAAGTCGGTAAGTCCAGCCGAACCAGCCATGCGGTTAAGACATGGCCCGCACTCAAAACCTCTTGAAAGGAGAAGCAAATGAGCAACACTAAGATTTGGGATGCGCTTTCTACCCCGCCCGCATGGGCGCTCAAGGAAATCATGGGTGGACGGCTCAAGGGCATGACGGACGTTTCCCCGCTGTGGCGGGTACAGGCCATGACCGAACTGTTCGGCCCTTGTGGTATCGGCTGGAAGTGGGAGATTGTCCGGCTGTGGGTTGACGAAGGAGCGGACGCGCAACGGTTCGCTTTCGCGCACGTCAACCTGTTCACAAGCGCGGCGATGGGTGAGGGATGGTCCGCGCCGATCCCGGGCGTGGGCGGTTCCATGCTCGTTGAGAAGGAAACCAAAGGGCTGCACAGCAATGATGAGGCGTTCAAGATGGCCGTGACGGATGCACTCTCCACTGCCATGAAGATGCTCGGGGTTGCCGCGAAGGTATACGCCGGGCAGATGGACGGAGGAAAGTACGCGCAGGCAACGCCCGTACACACACCGACCCCGGCGCGCAAACTCCCGCCGCCCACACAGGACGAGAACAGCGAGCCGATCCCCGTCCACGTGACCAACGTGACGTGGGAAATGTTCACCCCGCACGGGAAAACCGAGCAGATGAAGCGGTACATCATCACGTTCGATGATGGGGCCACATACAAGATCATCAAGGAGGAGATGGCGACAATGGCCGCTCAAGCGAAGGTCCACAACCGCCCCGTGTTCTACTCCACCGAGCAGCGCGGGAAGTACACGAACCTGGTGGCGATGGAATACGCACCGGAACCCCTCGGCCAGACCGAGGAGCCGACCGACCTTCCACCCGTACCGAACGACGACGATCTGCCGTTCTGAAAGGAGTAGGCCATGGGACTCGTAACCGACAGCAAGCTGGAAGAAGAACTGGCGTGGATGAGGAAATTGATTAACACTACGCAGAGCATCAAAACCACATCGACGCAGCATGCAATGTCCAATATCTTTCCTTCTTACGCTTACGAGAAGGCAATCTCTGTCACCACAAAGCAGGCAATCGAGGCCATCATTGACTACCTCGGGATAGAACTGCGCGTTGAGCCTGGCAAGACCGTGCCGGAAAAGGTCGTTGCCAGCAAGGCAAAGAAAAAGGAGTAGACCATGTGGAGAATCACCGAAGGCGGCAAGGTTACATCCGATGGGCACGATACGGAGGAGGACGCGCTGGAAGCTGCCGAGCAATCCGGTCAGGCCGTGTGGGAGAAAGGCGGTACCGACCACAACCCGCACCGTGGCATGTACGTGCTCTCCCCCCACGTGGACATCGAGGAGTATGACGACCCGGACTACGACCCGACCGATGAAGAACTGGAAGCAATGAACCCGTTTAGTGAAGAACGCTTCGCCCGCGCTTGCGCGGAGCGGCAGCGATTCCTGGAAGCATGGCGGCTGAAACGATGATGAAGGCAAGGGGCATCAGTATGGACAACGCGATGGTGGTCGCCGTCCGGCGCGCCGTGGCACGGTACAACGCGAACAACCAGCAGACACCGCTGAACGTATCGTCATACATCCGGCGTGCGGTGCAAGAGAAGCTGGAACGCGACGGCGAAGCCGTGGACGTGTGGCAGGTGGAAACCGACTAATGACTATCGCGCACGGCGGCGTGGAAGGACACGCAGCCCCAAACGATACCGGATGCAGTGATGTATTCCGCTACCAGTTTGGTACGCACGAGGCGAAAGCCGTAGAACAGCCGGTATCAATCCCGGCCCGTGCGCGAGACTAAATGGGCGGGCTGGCCGGGGAAGGACGTATCGGGAAGTGCTGTGACCTGGCTGGCCCGTCCCGCAAACTTGAAAGGAGCAAGACATGTATGGAAGCATGAAGGAATGGCTGGACGGGTGGGATAGAACCGAGATTGGTTTATATGCCCTGCACAAAGAAATCGCCAGCCGCATCGACGCGATGGAAGATGATGGTAGACACTATCGGGCGTCCTTCAATGAGGTGTTCTCGCGCCTCCAAAAGCTGGAGCAGTTTTCATCCAGCGTTATCAAGGTAGCGCCTAAGCCAGAGCCGCAGGGTGTCTACGTGCGCGAGGGGATGCAGGTGGAGACGAAGGAGGGGAATATATTTACCGTGCGGAAGAACCATCCTGTTGCTGGCTATGAAGATTGCATCGACGTGTGGCTTTCTAATGGTTCGCATGGGGTTATTCGCAAGGGTGAAATCACCTACGGAGGAAGGCCTGTTCTTGGATACGTGGAGGACCGGCCATGAGCGAAAGCATGAAGGAATGGCTGGGCACGTGGCGCGCAGTACGTGACTACATAAATGAAACTTTCGACGGGCTCGCCCACCGCATCGACGCGCTGGAGGCACGGGTAAAGTTTCTCCCGTTCATATGCGGGAAATGCGGAGCACATCTCCAGTTCAATGGTGCGGAGTGTTTCTGCGGCAAGCCGCATGGTGTCTACGTGCGCGAGGGGATGCGGGTGACTGAAAAGGAAGAGGGGTCCCGATTTACTGTAAAAGCGCATTGGGGCCGATGCAGTGGGTGGATCTACGTATGGACCGATGATGGCGAGGTCGTGTGTATTCACAAGGATGAAATCACCTACAACGGAAAGCCAGTTCTTGGCTACGAGGAGGACCGGCCATGAAGCACTACTGGAGGGACGATTACACGCCACCCCCGATGTGGATTGTGCCAGCGGGGATAGCCAGGGTGCGGTGCGGGTTTTGCAGCACCGTCCGCGACGAACCGCTGGACGAACCCCTCGGCAAGTGCCCGGTGTGCGCGCAGTGGGACAACCATGAGCTGCGGCTGATGCTCAAGCACACGCTCGGCTATCTGCCCGAAGTGAAGGAGAAGCCATGAAGCAAAAACCAAAGACACCCTATCAGCATCTACTGGAGGATGCGCGTAAGTGGGCGTTCGAGGTTGAGCACCCTCGCATGGCGCCCATGTTTCTCTACGATGCTAAAGCGATTGTCAATAGGGTAGGATTTCGTATGGACGATTTGCGGGAGCGCGTGCTGGCTGCTGACCAGTTGGGCTACGACGTGCGTGTGCGTGTGGACAATGACGGAAATCTTCGCGCCGAATATGTGAAGCGACCGTCTCTAGCGCCGTACAAGCTGAGATAGGATATAAACCCGAAGGAGAAGCCATGAAGATCATGCGTGACGGTAAGGAAGTGGACCCGGCGTTGTTCGGCGTGGTGGTGCCCTTGCAGAAGGGCAAGCGGCTGACCGATACCAGCGAGTGGCCGCCGATGGGAGAGGACGACATGCAGCGCAGCCGCGACATGGTGGGGCTGATGCTGGTAGTAATCGTGTTTGAAACCGGCATGCTTGTCGGGGCCATGCTTGTAGCACTGTTTGGAGGTTGAGGTATGAGCGCGAAGCTGTGCAAGGACTGCCGGTGGTATAAGGCGGAGTGGAAGTTCTCTAGGCCAGACTGCACGCACCATTTGCGCTCTCCTCGTCGCCTGGTCATGGCCATGGAAGCTGTGTATCTACCCCGCGTTCAGTTCGCCGCACATGACGACATGGTTGTTGATCCTCCGACACCATTTTACCGCACAGAGAAATGGCTTTCATGCGCCCATACGAGTCGGGATCGGTATGGTTCCTGCGGTCCTGAAGGCAAGTTGTGGGAACCGAGACGCACATTGTGGCGTCGGATGAAAGGATGGTGGATACGGTGAAGCCGATAGTTTTCAAAGAGCGCACGGGCACGCTTGGGAGGCCAGTTGGCATAACGGAAGAACAATGCGGGTCGCTATCAGTGCACCAGACAGGAGAGCAAGTGATTTCGTGTTGGCGCGCGTCGTGGCGCGAGCGCCTTTCCTTGCTGGTGTTCGGGAGGGTCTGGTTGTGGGTGTGGTCTGGCAACACGCAGCCGCCAGTCACGCTTGAAGCCACGCGCACGGTATTCTCTTCCCGACGCCCGTGGTGGCGTCGGCTGTTTGGAGGTTGAGACATGAGCGAGAAACTTAAGCCGTTGACTACTAGTATTCAGGTTTCGTTGTGCAAGCATCAGATGGCTACTTCGCGGTGTCCTGCATGTGCAGAGATTTCCAATGCCCGCCGCGAGGCGTTCGAGGAGTGCATTATGATTGCGGAGCCACAGCCCGGACCAGAGCCTAGAGATTTTCAGGCATACCGAATACAAGTATCAACGCAAAGATGGATCGCTGATGCTCTCCGCGCCCGCCTAGCCGAACTGGAGAAGGAGAAGCCATGAGTACGCAGGAAGAACGAGAACGGGCGCTGAAGGTAGTTCTAAATGATCTGGAGTGCAACATCGATGGTGTTCCCTCCAGTTACGACGACACAATTAGAGCGCAGATGCGCGGGCATATCGAAACCCTCCGCGACCGCGTCCGTGAGGAGCATGAGCGGATGGAACGTAAAGTCCGCCGCGAGGCGTTCGAGGAGTGTATCAGGATTGCGGAGACAACTCCGCTGGTACAGTTGTCACCTTTGGCAGACCGGCAGCAGGCCGCGATTACCTCCAACCTCCGCGCCCGCCTAGCCGAACTTGAGAAGGAGAAGCCATGAGCGACGACGTTGAATATTTCCGCACCTATATGATGATGAGGGTGGAGCGCGAGCGTGCCTATGCCGAGTACCTCCAAGCGTCAACATCGTTGGAGTTGGCGTGGGTGCATGAGCGAGCGGCTGAGTTGGCGAGCCAGAGCGAGCCGCTTGAGACGGCGTGCGGACTGATGGATAAGCGCGCCCTCGCCATAGCGGCAGCCAAATACGTCGCATTTGGGAAAAAGATACAACCCTGAAGGAGAAGCCATGAAGTACGCAATGCTTGCCGCAGTTTTCGTGATGCTGATTGCCCCGGTGCGTTTTGTCGGTTTTCCCGATCTGGAACCGCGCACGTCGCCGCAAATGAGCGAGCACGCGCCCTGGTGTGTGGCGGCGTACCTGTGGGGACGTTGCACCTGTTCGGGCTTTAACCCGACCACGCGGGACTCATCGCTCACGAAAAGCAACTGGAACCCGGTACCGATCCAGACTTCGTTCCCGCACCTTCCGTGGGGCGGGTACCACGGGTGGGAGAAATGAAATGACTATCGCGCACGGCGGCGTGGAAGGACACGCGGTTGCCGTAACACGCACAACACGGGACTACTGCGAGTTGTCGTACGTGGCTAAGTACGGGATCAAAAATCGGTGCTACTCGTTTAACCGAAGCCGGTATCAAGCCCGGCCCGTGCGCGAGCTTCTAAATACAAGGAAGGTTACACGATGAGGAAGTTTGAGCGCAGGAAAACATCAACGCTCATCGATTGGTGGAAGACGCTTAACCATTGGGAGTGGCCAAAGGGCTGTCCAGTTCCAGAAGAAAAAAAGAGACGCGATTGTCCGCGTAGGCGCAAACTCATGGAAGAGATAGAACGAGAGTTGGGGTTACGGGTTATCCTTGGGAAGTGAATGACTATCGCGCACGGCGGCGTGGTGCAGAGACACGCTCAAGTCGAGGGTGATAGCCCTTGGCAAACGGCTCTCGATGAAGCCGGACCAGAGCAGAAGTGAAACTCTTCGCCCGTGCGCGAGACTTTAACGATGCTGGTGATACAGGGATCATGCGAGGGAAGATGTTGCAACTAACCTACCTCGGCCAGCATCACTAACAGGGGCGTGTCTGGCGGGTGGCGGGCGTGTTGTGATGATCGTGCAAAACGCCACCCGCCTTGCCCCACGAAAGGAGAATGATGAGTAAGCCGACGCAGGAAGAACGGGAACGGATGGCGGCGTTTGCGTCAGTGATTGGGAACGCCGAGAACCGTGCCTCTTATGTTGCTCATCAGGGGTGCGCGAAGGAAGCGGAGTTGATCCGCGCCGACATTGATTGTCTCCGCGGCTGCATCCCCGTCCCCCGCGAGGAGTACGAGCGGATGGAGCGGGCGTTGTGGGTGTTTTTCCCGAGCGAGCGTAGCTTTGCTCAAGGGTTTTTGGGGGGAGTGGAAAAGCTCCGTGGAGAAAAAAACCCGGTAGTCGATTTGATGGTTGACCTTGGTTTTTGGGAACAGTACGAAACGCACACGTCACGCGGAACGGTTGGCTATCGACCAACTCACGCCGCGCACGAGTTCGCCGCCCGCATGAAGGAGAAGAAGTGAGGTACACCTTCACGATACCTGGGCCGTGTGTCGCAAAGGAACGCCCACGGGTTGGGAAGTACGGGAACGTCTACACGCCAAGCGCCACGAAAGCATACGAAAAGAAGGTGTCGCAGATGGCGCTACTGGCAAAGGTGCCGGAGTTGTCCGGACCGCTGCGGGTGCGGATCGTCGCCCACTTCACCGACAAGAGCAAGAAGCCCGTCGCGGTTGCTCCCATGATAACCGGCGCTGACGTAGACAACATGGCGAAGGCCGTGCTGGACGGGTTGAAGGGGTGCTTCAACGACCGCCAGGTGTACCGGCTGGAGGCCACCAAGCTGATCGGCAAGGGGCAGGACTTCACGGACGTTGAGATTGAGGAATATGAACGAGATGATGACTCCGTACTATGACCACGCGGGCATCACGATCTATCACGGTGATGTGCGCTCGGTGCTGCCGTCTCTCCCTGAACAGTCCGTCCAGTGCTGCGTGACCTCGCCGCCGTACTGGGGGCTTCGGGATTATGGGGTGGATGGGCAACTCGGCCTCGAACCGACGCCCGATGAGTACGTCGCCAGCATGGTCGCGGTGTTCCGCGAGGTACGGCGGGTGCTGCGCGACGACGGGACGCTGTGGCTGAATCTGGGGGATAGCTATGCCGGGGCAAGATCAGAGGGCGGCGGGACGATGGCAGGATTTAATGACCGCTATTTCGGGCGAGAAACAGATGGCGGAAAACAAGCAGCTGTCGATACGTCTAAACCATCACGTCCACCAGTGGTTAATCTCAAGCCCAAAGACCTCGTGGGCATCCCGTGGCGGGTGGCGTTCGCGCTGCAAGCGGACGGATGGTATCTACGGAGCGACATCATCTGGGCGAAGCCGAACCCGATGCCGGAGTCCATCACCGACCGGCCCACCAAGGCGCACGAATACCTGTTCCTGCTGTCGAAATCGGAACGGTACTACTACGATCTAGAAGCAATCCGAGAAGAAGTAAAACCGTCGAGTGGTGAAAATATGCGTGCGCCAAAATGCGGTAGAGATAGGGTGTATGGAACATCACAACAGACTGCGAAAGTATATGATGAGATTAAAGGGGCCAACGCCCGCACGGTCTGGTCGATCACAACCCAACCGTTCAAGGAAGCGCACTTCGCGGTGATGCCCGAAGAACTAGCCCGGCGCTGCATCGTCGCGGGAACCAGGAAGGGCGACACGGTGCTGGACCCGTTCAACGGGGCCGGTACGGTTGGGTACGTCGCAAAGGAAAACAACCGCAAGGCTATCGGGATTGAACTCAATGCGGACTACATCGGGATAGCTGCCCGCAGGCTTGAGCAGGAAGTGCTGCCGCTATGAACGAGACTCGGAAGAAGTGTGAGGATTGCGGGCGGGAGTTCTACTCGCGGTCGAACCGTGTACGCTGTGAGCCGTGCGCGCACAAGCGCAAGATGAAACGGGTGCGCGAGTACGCCCGGAAACGATACGACTTGAAACGAAAGGAGCGATTGAGCCATGAGCGAGAAACTTAAGCCGTGCCCGTTTTGTGGGGGCGAGGCATATGATTTTGGTGATGGGTTTGCTTGTTGTAAGGATGAGTGGCCGTGGATGCTTGATGGTGTCGCCCTAGTAGAACTGTGGAACACGCGCCCCCGCGAGGAACGGCTGGAGAAGGCGCTGCGCGAGATAGCCAGTCAGCCACCGCACACTATGGACTGCGCTGGTATCGCCCGCCGCGCACTGGAAGGGACGGATGAAGAATGAGCAATTTTGACCAGATGATGCACCGGCGCTTCACGCCCGAGGACCGCACGGGTCCGAACATTGACGAAACGCTGTACGAGAAATGCACCATGTGTGGGAACGGCAAGCAGGAGATTTGCCTCAATGACGTGTACGATCTGAAGCGTGACGACGGGGGCGAGGTTGGGGCCGTCATGGTGTGCATGGCCTGCGCCTACGAACACGCGAAAGACCGCAAGGTGTCCCGAGAGTCGCGCAAACGGTGCGGGTGGGAGTAGACCTACCAGGCCTTCCCGTCCACGATCCGTAGATTCTCCACGCGGAACGCGCCGTCATCACTGACTTCCACAAGCGCAAATCCGTGGTTCCACTTGTTGATGCGTGCGAACTCCGGGTGTAGCTGACACAGGCACCCGGTTGTCCATGTGCTGATGAGCTTCCCCGACGCGGTGGGTTCCGAGAAGTGGTGGGAACGGTGGACGTGACCGGCGAGGCTCGACTCCATCGCTTTGTTGAACAGTGTGCGCGCAGGCATCACGCCACCCGTTGGTATCTCATGCCCGTGGTAGACGTTGAGTTTCCCCAACTCAATCGGGCGCTTGTCGGTGACAATCTCAATCCCGTAATCATCCAGATGGTAGATGTGTTCCCATGAGAACTCCGGCACGCCCAGCAGTTCCGGCGAGTGGGTCCGCATGTAGTTCTGATAGCGTTCTTCGTGGTTCCCGTGCTTGTAGATAATGCGAGCATCGGGGAACGCCTTGCGGATGGTGTTCAGGTATTGTATCCCGAGCCGCACTTCCTCGGGGAAGTCACGAAGGCGCGGGTCTTTGATGTATTTCGAGAGCCAGTGGGAGTCCACCACATCCCCGTTCAACAGCACCAGGTTCGCGCCGTGGTCTAGCCCGTAGCGTATCGAAATCTTGCAGGCGAGTTCATCGTGGAAGGGTACTTGCTGGTCGGAGATAACGAGGGTGCGGTTTGCGCCGTGGATCAGGAAGGGCTCCCACTCCACCGGCTCCCGCCACGCTTCCGGTAGATACTGCTCCCAATCCTCGCCCGGTGTTCGGGCCGGGCGCTTGTTCTTGGAGTACCGCTTGCTTCCCTTCCCGGCCTGACCGAAGAACCACCCGACTGCGTGCCGGGCGGCTTCGAGCGATGGCCATACCTCGGGGTGCTTCGCGTATAGAGCGCGGGCAAGCGTGCGGCCCGGCATGTCCCGCGCCTCGGGGTGCTTCTCAACGTGCTCGCGGATGATCTTCTGCGCCTCGTAGTTACCCCTCATGGCTTGCGGTATCCTTTCAGCAGCGGCATCAGGTCCACGCCGTAGGATTCAAGCGCGTCCTTGAAGATGGAGTCCCCGCGCTGGATGTCGTCCTCGGTGGCGTTCGGGAAGGCAATGTGGGCGAGTTCGTGGATGATGGTGATGATGTCGGTGTCGTCGTTGATGGACCGGAACATGATGTAGTTCCGTTCGTAGTCCACGCAGCCGAGTTCGTTGGCCTTGAGGGGTCCGACGCGCTGGTTGAAGTCCAGCGGTAGGCGCAGCGTCAGCCACATCTTCCCCGCGAAATCCGTGACCCGCTGCCGTGTCCCCTCGGGTATCTTGATCTTTCGCTTCGCCATCCGTTCTCCTTTCAGATAATGCGGCATTTCTGAGGTACTATCCCCCCTTTCCGTGGTTAGTACCTCATTACTGCATGGATGCCGACCGGCTAACCTTTGCTCCGGCTCCAGACGCCTACCCCGCAGGACCACAGGGTGGAGGTGCGTGTGAAAGGAGAAGCACGCACTCGGCGGTTGTGCGGCGATACGCTACCGGCCCGCCCTTATAGGGCACCCGACCGTCGCCGCAATCATCGAACCAACGCCAAGCCCACGCCGCCGCTGGTGGCGCGATCCTGGTAGTTGTTAATCCCGTTCGCGTTCCCGTTCCATAGCTGCCCGAACAGGTCAATATCATACGCATCGGCCAGCGGGATGTATACCTCATAGTGCTGATAGGACAGCCCGAACTCGCCCACCACGCGGATTACGTCCGGCACTTCGAGGGTAAGCATAACCTCGCCGCCGAAGTCACGCAAGCGGGCAAAGTTGATGTAGTCCACGATGTCCGCTGTCTCGCTGCCCACCCCGGCGACCCACCAGCCCCGGACGTACCCGGTCAGGTAGAGGAAATACTGGTCGTTCAGCAGCATCTCCGCCCCGAACTTGGACTCCACCAGTACCCGGTCGATGGACGCGCTCATGGTATCGGTGCCGCTGGAAGCGTGCATCCATCCCGCCCGGGCACCCCGCCACCAGCCCGATTCGTCCTCGTTGAACCGGATGAACGCTTCGGGCATGTAGATATTCTCCTGAATGGGGCTAGAAGGCGCCCCAATTGGCCACAGATTGGCTTTCCATGAGAAGGCCAACTCCGGGTCCAGCGAGGCAGGTCCGAGGCCCACAGGCGAGCGCAGGATGCTCATGGCCATCGACGCCTGAGCCTTGAGGTAGGGCGTGTAGTCCTTGCGCCAGTCCTCGGAGGTCGAGTAGTCGGTGGCGATGTAGGCGGGCTTGAACTGCCGGAAGCGCAGGGGGGACGGCTCCCTTGGCCCCACCGGGTCGGCCTTCGCGCATTTGACCGAGGCGATCCCGGCGACGGCCAGTGCCACCAGGATCAGGATGAGCGCCGTCCAGTTGAGCCGTCTCACTTGGGGGCTTCCAACTTCTTGCGGATGCCGAGCGCCACGATGGACGCGCCGACGACTTCCATCGTCTTGGCAATCTCCGGGGTGATGGTCTGCATGAAGGCGAGGATGGCCGAGAGCGCCGTGATAACCACGCCGAGCACCGTGATTGACTTCGTATACCATTTCATCGCTTGTCCTCCTTGTTAACTAACGTACTTCTCATAGGCGTCGATGAACTGCTCCTCGGTACCCGCCCCGGCAGATGTGTTATACCACCGCTTCCAGTACCCCGCAATACTTTGTACGTCATCGTGGGGCAACGGCTTGGGCACGATCCAGTATCGCAAGCGGGCCGCGAGAATCGCAAGCCGCAAATCCCACTCCATCTCCTCCGGCTCCCGCCCCTTGAGATAAACATATGTGTCTTGATAAGTGTCTTGCAGCCAGCGGAAGGTATCCGGCTCCATCTGGAATATGCCGATGGCCGGGCCGCGGATTTGCTTCAAGTACGTCCCGAAGCGGCTCTCATGGGCGGCGGTCCCGAGCAGCAGCTTGACCGCCACGGGCGAGTTGAGTTCCTTCCCGAATCCGCCGAGCACCCGTTCGATCAGGTCCGCGAACTGCTTGGAATCCAGGCTCACGGCTCCCTCCCGCCAAGCGACTTCCACATCAGACCAGCCACCACCGCCCACTGGCTGATGAGCGCGATGGAAACCTCTTTGGCTACGTTGTGGCCGGTGAACATCAGAAAAGGGATGGCAACAGTCCCAACCAGCAGCGTCCCGCACAGCGTCACTGCGAACATGAGTTCAATCCGGTCCTTATGCTTCATCGTTTCACCGCCTGATCTGTGCAATGCTGTCGAGTTTCTTGTTCATATCCTTCATGTCCTGTCGGATTTCCTTGATGTCCTCGCGGTTGTTCTGGATGTTGACAACCGCTGTCTCCAGCTTGGCGAGCCTGGCGTCGTGCTCCTTCTCGGCAGCGACAAGGTTATCGTAGTCGCGGTTGTACTCGGCTATCCCGTTTCCGGCGAAGAATAGCAGAACAGTGACGACGATGGCAAAGAATCCCATCATCCCCTTCGAAATCCAGTAACCTCCGTTGCCGTCTGACTTTATGCCACCCATAGATGCCTTTCCGCCGGGGAGGGGTTACTGTTCACCCGCAAGAGCCTCATCGCGCTTGCGCACTTCTTCCTTGATAAGCCTATCCAGAACCTTAACGTTGGCCGTATCGCCCTTATTGCTGGCCTTGTTGCGCTCTCGCTCAAGGAATTTTATATACATCTCGCTGCTGTACCTTGACCAACGCTCCGCATCCTCCATCTTCACAGGATGCGCCTTACCAACAACAGTCCTCATGGCGGCCCGTTCAATATTGGATACCATCGGAGTCTCGGCCTGAAGCTCGGTGATTATGTTGTCAATGATACGGACGATGCGAGCCTCGTGAAGCAATGCGCCCGTTGTTCTCTTGGGAACGTCAACTCCAAGTATCTTCTCGCGCTCACCGGGGAACTTCTCAAGCGGGACATGCTTTCCGGGGGTGGAACGGAATGAATCGGTGTTTGTCCCTATGTCAATGGGAGTCCCGATAATCGGAGTGAACTGATTAAGAATCTCTTTGGGCCACTGCTTGGGATTGAATACAAGTTCAAGGTCTGCCGCAGGAACCCAGTTCTTTCCCTTGAGTACATAGTACGTCTTGGTCTGCTCATCGTAGTGAACACGCATGTGCAGAGAGTCCTTTATGTAGTCGGGGAAGTAAGCCTCGTTCGGCTCAGGTCCACCCTGCGTTGTCTCCCACGCCCGCGCCGCACGCGCCATGTCAAGATACCGGCTCGGGTACTGCGACAACATCTCCAGTTGCAGTGGTATGTTGAAGCGCGGCCACGAATAGAACGGGAAGAACTTGCGAACCCACTTGCGCTCGAAGTTAGTCAGCCCGAGTTGGTAGTCAAAAAGGGACTTGAGTACGCCCTCTACCGCCTGATCCGGGGTCTTTCCGCGCCGCACCTGGTAGAAGTAAGCCGCGAGTCGGGCGTCGTTTTCAGTGATGCGCTGCACATCATGGCCCGTACTGATGAGTTTATTTTCCTCATTGAGCCAGTTGAAGAACCCGGACTTCTTTCTACTTCCGCCGTATCCACGGAAGTCAATCGCCGCTTCTGATGTCTGGCCTGCATTGATGATGCGCTGCTTCTCAGCCCACCGCATGAACTCGGCCTCGGTCATATTGGGCATCGGGGTTAGCGAGTTGGGCATCAACTCGGTTTCGGACAATGGGGTCCATCCGGATGCGCGCAGCTTCTCGCTCTGCGTTGCCATCTGTTTTGCGTTATATCTGGCCGCGATTACATAGTCCTGAAAGGAACTCGCCCCCATGCCGTGTACTGCGTAGTTGTTCAGGTAGTTGCCAACCACGTTTCGGACGAAGTATTCCGGCGCAACAAACAGGTTCCAGTTTCGGTACAGCCCGGTTGCCCGGTCCACCATGTTCCAGATAAACTCCAGCCCGGCACCGTCCCCCGCGCTAATCATGCGCCCCATCATGGGGAACAGTTCGTTGGCGATTTCCTTCGGTATCATTACATCCTTCGGAACCCATCCCATTTCCTGCATGTACTTCGGGTATTGAACCCACGACCCGCTGTCCAGAAGTGGCTGCTCCACCATCCTCGGGATACCAAGTTCATTGAGATACTGATGCGCCTTCGTTATCAGCATCTTGTCCGCCTTCGTCCGGGCAATGGATATATTCTCCGCTTCCAGCACAGCGGGCAGGTCCATGTCAAACATGGCGCGAGCCTCACCCATCTCATCGAGTGTCGCCCCGATGGTGCGCTTGCGAGTAAACCCAGGCTTCCCCATCAACTTGCGCCCGGCCTTTTGAACCATCGCCATGAACTCGTTGCGCGGCATGGCCTCCAGTTCGGCCTTCTTGTCAACCAACCACTTCACCGGACCCTGTTCCTCAATGGCCCGATTGATCCCGGCCAGCGCCTCATCTTTGGTGTTGGCGTGACGCGGCCAGTATTCGTGCCCTTGCCGCTGCTCCACACCAAGCGCCTTCTCAGCGGATATGAACCCTTCCTCAAGTTTCTTTGCCTGCTGGATGTCCTTGTATGTCTTGAGCAGGTCGGCGGCTTCCTTCTCGTTGGGGGAGAGCGCATTGAACGCATCCCGAAATGCCGCTTCGTTCTTGGCGTACTCGCCCGTCTTTACCATCTCATCCATGTGCGTTACGAGCGCGATGTTTTCAGCAATGCTCTGCTGCTTCAGTTCGATGGCAGAAATCTCGCGCTGGATGCGAATGGAGTCACGATGAAGCCGCTTCACTTCACGGTCGAGGATTGCTTCCTCGCGGGTCTTGAAGTCCTTTGTCAGAAGTCTTGCCGCCGCCTTGCCTTCCTTCGCAGCGTCAGCCGCAGCCCGGTTAAACGCCTTCTGGTTCGCACCGACCGCAGCACGGGCGCGCTCCTTCTTTGTGGCGGTGTCGATAATCTCCTTGTTCGGGCGGATGTTCCACTTGTTGCCACGAAGCGTATTGGTCGTGCTGGCGTGGAGAGCGTTAGTGGCCTCCTCATGCGCGGCCTTCAGCCCCGGAATCTTGGCGCGAAGATCAACCTCTTTCGCAGCAAAGCGGTCGATGTTCTTCTCTATCTTAGAGTACGCCTTCGCTCTCTCTCTGCCCTTCGCGGCTTCAATCGCGCTGAGAATATCTGGGCTGCTCTCAACAGCGGAAATCTTGGCCTCTATCAACTCGGCCTTCTTCTTAAGCCTGGCGTGGCGATTGGTAAGGTCGTCAATGCTTGACTTGTACTTCTTGATGACCTTCTGTGGGTTGGCGATCCTGCGTACCGGAGCCTGATCTACAGTCACATAGATATGCTCCATGCGCTTCGGGTCGGGTACGAGTTCAACGGCACGCTTGGTGTACTCGGACTGCGGGATGTTAGCGATAGCATGTAGTTCCCCGGCGTGCTCTCTCTTGAGTTTGGCAAACCCCGGCACTCCCATCTTCTTCAAGTGGTATGCCTGATTGAACGCCTCGCCAATACGGCTACCAGCTTCCTTCAAGAACTCTGCCGTTTCCCTCGTTGGCCGGGTAAGCCCCGCTATTTCATCGGCACCCTTGAACAACGCGGAAACCTCGCCGACAGCGAACTTGGTGGCGACCCTCGCCGGGATGTTAATGGGGAGCGACATAGATGTTGGGGCGAGAAGATCAAGGGGCTTTCCAACTTCATACGTCATCATTAGCGGTGTTCTGCCAGGAATGGGTATTGGGGGGACAACCCCCTTCATCCCCTGCATCGCCTCTGAATACTTCGTCTTGTCCTTCCATCCGCCAATAGCAGCCTTAGCGATTCCGATTGGGTCTGGTTTTTGCGGATTGGTGATGGCGTGCCCTATGAACGTCTGCCCTTCCTTGTCGGCCTGCGCCGCTGCTTCCTCAACCTTCGCACGCTCGTACTGGATAATTCCAGCCGTAACCCCTTCGATATGATTGATCGCGTTCTCAATCTTTTGCAACCCACGCAACGCCTGCTTCTGAGAAAACTCCTGCCCCTTTCTGACTGCGCCAATACGGGGCTTGGGGTCAATCAGCTTGGCTTCTTCCTTTCGGATGAAGTCCTCAACCTGGGAACGCTTCTTGCCACCCGCGTTTGTCGGACGGATGGGCTGCTTAGTTCCCTCGGATTGTGCGCGCAACTCGTTCTGGATGCGCAGCAGTTCTTCGTCGCTGGTAGCCATTTACCGCCTCAAGTATTGAGAGACAGGAAGGTTCTTCTTCGGGCTTCCAGTGGGGAGTCCGGTATCCCTGTATGCAGAACCAAGCTGGCTCCCTGGGGATGTCAGCCTGTCGATCAGAGCGTATGCCTGCTCTCTTGTGATAGCCCCCATTCCAACCAGAGAGCCGAGCACATTAAGAGAAAGCCCCCCTGCCTTGACGGGTATTTTAATCCCAAGTGCGGAGGAAACGGCGTCCACATCTTCCTTGCTGAATAGCGGGGATGCTGTGTCATCAATCCCGAACTCTTGAGCCAGATTGGCAATCTCCATTCTGGACACAACGATGACAGCGGCCTTCTCCGGTGTAATATTCTGGCGAGCAGCCGTAACCGCAACATCATGTGCCAAGCTCTTGTCGATTACCTCGCCCGTAGTCGGGTCTATCGGCGGGGTGGTGGCCCCAACCATAGGCTGTTGAAACTCACCGCGATTTTTGCTGGTGTTGTTGTAGTATGCGAGCCAACCAGACTCGAAGTTCTTTACGTCCGTGTTGATTTTTGCCTCATCTGGAGCCTGCGGGGTAAGCATGGGCCTCCCATTAACACGCTCGTACTCAAGAAGCGCAGAGCCGCCTTCAGGGTCTTGGCGGAACGCATTGATTCTGGCATTGAAATCATCCGGGCTCGCAACTTGACTATCAGGCGAAAGACCATATCTAAGATTCAGAGCCCTGGTCGCCTCGGTGATGTCCGCGCCGCCCTTGCTCCCCCCTGTCTGGCGCTGCTGGATTTCGTGAGCACGCTCAACCTTCCCTGCCTCGGCCTGCGACTCAAGATAAGCCTTTGCATCTTCCGGCGATACCTTCGCCGCCCTCGCATAGATGTCAACGATTGCAGGAGTGATGGGCGCTCCACCATAGGCTGACTTCTCAAGACCAGAGATTGTCTTGAGCCGCTTGTCATCTTCCTGCGTAAGCGTGTGCTCAAACATAGCCTGTTGCTCGCCGCGTGACCGCGCCATCTGGTCCTGAGCCCTGAGAAGGTCCATCTCCTGGCGCTGTTTAGTCTGCGCCGTCTGGCTCTCTCGCGCATACTGCGCCCGCTGATCACGATCCGCTAGGAACCGCTGGAGGAATTCATGCGCAAACGACATCGCGCCCTGTCCAACCGGGAACTTATCAACCCCTGTGTACTGTGGCATCTATCTCATCTCCTACTCATAGCGGTACTGGTTCTCAAAGTTCCGACTGTTCGTGGCCTGTGATGCGGCAACTCCCGCCGCCACCGCCGGGCCAGCCCCCGGAATAAGCGCCGCTGCGACTGTTCCCGCCGTCCCAAGTATCCCCATGAACGCATCCCTGAATGACAGGTCGCTTTGCAACTGTTGCTGGAAGCGCATGATGTCCTTCTGCAACTCGGCCTCGTACCCCATCAAGTCAATGCGCCTGAAGAAGTCGAACTCCTTGTTAATGAACGCATCACGCTGTTGCTGCATGAGCCCGTACAGCGTGGTCGAGAAGTTCTGCTGCGCCTGCATCGTCTGGCCCTGCAACTGCGCCTGCGTGCTGTTCTGGAGGGACGCCCCAAGCCCACCCCGCGTCGAGTCAATGCCTCGGCGCTGAAGGAACTGGCTGACCGTGGCCTGAGTTCCGCGCTGCGCCAAGCCCTGTGCCGTCTGCGACTGGATGCCGAACGCGCCAAGCAAAGCCTGCCGGTACTTCTGAGCCTCAGCGTCGTACCGGGCAAGGTCACGATTGAACCGCGTGTCTCGTGCTGTACTTTTTAGGCCGATGGACGCATTTGGGTCCAATTCATCTGGACCGGCCCCATACTCAACCCAAGTGTTGGTATCGGTGTCATACCAGATGTCATACGCCTGGCCATTCCTGGTCCCTCTTCTGCGTTCTACAGCCATGTTTATCCCTCAATCCTGACTTCAAGGTCAGCATCGGCGCTGGTCTTGAGAAATATGCTGTCCCGTGTGCGGGGCTTGTACTCCCACCAGCGAACATCTGATTTCGGTGCGACCGAGACGTGTCGCGGCACGCGCCCCAGGTTGTGCCTGATCTCCGTCCCGGTCTGCACCACTCGCGTTGCAACGATTCGGGTCTTGTATTTGAGCGCCCGATTTATACGCGAGTCCATCTCCTGCAAGTCCTCGTTGAGCGCGCCGAGGAACCCGCGCTCTGTGTCGCTGATGTCCTCATGCCCGCCGCTGATTCTCTGATATAGCCGCGTTCTCATTACGCCACCGGACCCGCAACAAGCATCGACAGGATG
>Ga0224500_10000201_pt1 | contig 43387 bp, 37 predicted proteins | sample SF_Oct11_sed_USG_FD_168126 | JGI IMG/M metagenome (GOLD analysis project Ga0224500, IMG submission 168126) | Sediment microbial communities from San Francisco Bay, California, United States - SF_Oct11_sed_USGS_4_1 | ecosystem: Environmental > Aquatic > Marine > Sediment | place: USA: California...
CTGAACGAGCCCGCCCCCGACGACACCAGTCCATGAACGATACCGCCACGCTCTCCCGCCGCGCCGCCGCGCGCGACGCCATCCTGCTCGACGAGCACATCGTCGAGGTGATCAGCGACTCGGGCGCGGGCGCGCAGCGCTGCGGCCAGTCGCTCGGCGCCATCGCCGCGCGCACCGGCAACGGCATCTGGACCACCGAGATCATCCCCGCCGAGATCCAGCCGCCTGCGCGAAGCGTTGCGGGAGCCTCGGGCATCCGCATCCGGATGGGAAGCAGGCGCGTGACCAACGGCGGCGACGAGACCGACCTCGTCGTCGCGTTCAACGAGCAGGTGCTCCTCGGCCGCGTGAAGGCGGGCGAGCTCAAGCCCGGCGCGCAAATCCTGCTCGAGAGCATGTGGCGGGAGCACCGCGACCCGACCGTCGTCAAGTCGTACACCGAGACCGTCGCCAGCCTGCGCGAGTCGGGCTTCCGCGTCTACGAGGTGCCGCTGGAGAAGGAGTGCCGCGCGCTGGTCGCCGACCCGCGCAAGGGCAAGAACATGTTCGTGCTGGGCGTGCTCTGCAGCATCTACAGCTTCGAGCCCAAGCTCGGCCGCGAGCAGGTCGCGCTCACGTTCGGCAAGAAGGAGAGCAAGGTCGTCACGGTGAACCAGGGCCTGTTCGACGCCGGCTACGCGTGGGCGGCGGCGAACCTCGATTTCCAGTACCGCATCCCCGCCGTGAAGACGACCGTGCCGCAGATCGTCGTCAACGGCAACACCGCGCTGGCGCTGGGCGTGCTCGCCTCGGGGATGGACATCTGCGCGATGTACCCGATCACGCCGGCGACCTCGGCTTCGCACTTCCTCTCCGACGTGTTCGAGAAGGTCGGCGGCATCGTTCACCAGGCGGAGGACGAGATCGCCGCCTGCGCGTTCGCCATCGGCGCCTCCTACGCCGGGAAGTGCGCGGTGACGATCACGTCGGGCCCCGGCTACTCGCTCAAGCAGGAGGGCATCGGGCTCGCCGTGATGGCCGAAATCCCGCTGGTCGTGGTCAACGTGCAGCGCGGCGGGCCGTCGACCGGCCAGCCCACCAAGGTGGAGCAGGGCGACCTGCTCACCACGGTGTACGGCAGCCACGGCGACGCCCCGAAGGTGGTGCTGGCCGTGTCCGACATCGAGGACTGCTTCTACGCGATGATCACCGCGCGCCGCATCGCAGAGGCGTTCAACGCCGTCGTCGTCGTGCTCTCGGACGCGAGCCTCGCCACCGCGCAGCAGCCGTTCCCGCGCCCGGCGTTCGACCCCGAGTGGCTGGCCCCGCCGGTCGACCAGACGCCGGTGCCGCGCGGGCAGAAGCCCTACGACTGGGACAAGCTGACCGGCATCGCGCGCCGCTTCGTGCCCGGCCAGCCGGACGGCATGCACACGGTGACCGGGCTCGCGCACGACCGTGCCAGCAAGGTCGCCTACGACCCCGAGATCAACGAGGAGGGCCTGCGCCACCGCAGCCTCAAGATCGCCGCGCTGCAGAAGACGCTGAAGACGCCGCAGGTGTTCGGCGATCCCGAAGGCGACCTGCTCGTCGTGGGCTGGGGCAGCACGAAGGGCGTCATCGAGGAGGCCGTCGGCCGGCTGCGCGACGAGGGGCTCAGGGTGTCGTCGCTGCACCTCACGTTCCTGCAGCCGATGGCGCCCGGCATCGGCGAGATCCTGCGCCGCTTCAAGCGGGTGATGTCCATCGAGGGCAACTGGTCCGACGAATTGAAGGACGAGCTGATCGACGCCGACAACCGGCGCTACTCGGCGCTGGCGATGATGCTGCGCTCGCGCTACCTCGTCGACGTCGATTGCTGGTCGCAGTCGCGCGGCCAGCCGATCAAGCCGTCGTCGGTCGTGCAGGTGCTGCGCGACAAGCTCGCGGCGCCTGCGACCGCCGCATGACCCGCGTTCCACCCCGCTGCTTCGTCGTCCCCGCGAAGGCGGGGACCCAGCGTCTTCCGGTCGCAACGACGCTGGATTCCCGCCTTCGCGGGAATGACGATGTGGAGTTGCGCGCCCTCTGCAGATCGCGCGGCGATCGGCAGTTCCGGAGACTCTCATGACGATGCCCGTCACCCAGTGCCTCATCAAGCTGCACGAGGCGCACCACCAGCTCGAGGACTACCAGGGCGGCGTGCCGCGCTGGTGCAGCGGCTGCGGCGACAACGCGATCCTGACCGCGGTGCAGCGGCTGTGCCGCGACGAGGACCTGGCGCCCGAGCGCACGGTGTTCGTCTCCGGCATCGGCTGCTCGTCGCGCTTCCCGCACTACATGAAGACCTACGGGTTCCACGGCATCCACGGCCGCGCGTTCCCGATCGCGCAGGGCGTCAAGATGGCGCGCCCCGACCTCGCGGTGTTCGTCAACACCGGCGACGGCGACTGCTGCAGCATCGGCGCGGCGCACTGGATCCACGCCATCCGCTACAACATGAACCTGACGGTGATCCTGCACGACAACCAGGTGTACGGGCTCACCAAGAAGCAGGCCTCGCCGACGTCGCCGATCGGCATGAAGAGCAACACGACGCCGCGCGGCAGCTACCTCGAGGCGATGAACCCGCTCACCGTCACGCTGGGCGTGACCAACGTGTCGTTCGTCGCCCAGGCGGTCGACTGGATCCCCGAGCTGCTCTACGACATCATCCGCAAGGCCTACCTGCACCGCGGATTCTCGTTCGTCCGCATCATCCAGCGCTGCCCCGAGTGGCTGCCCAAGCAGTTCGAGCCGTGGCTGCACGACCCCGGCAAGACGCTGCTGCTCACGCACCGCGACGGCCTCGCGATCTCGCCGGAGCTCGCGCGCACCTACCGCAACCAGATCGAGCACGACCCGCTCGACATGAACCGCGCCCGCGAGATCGCCTCCGCGACCGACCCGATCCCCGTCGGCATCCTCTACCGCAACCCGTCGGTGCCCTGCTACGAGGACCTGCACGGCGTAGGCGAGGTGCGCACGGCCGAGCAGGTGCGCGCGGGGCTGGAAGCCGAGTTCGACAAGGTCACGGTGTGGCCGCAGGACGACGGCGCGCGCGCCGCGGCGTAGGGCACAGCACAAACAGGACGTCAGGACCATGGACACGGTCGCGCGATTCGACGAACAGCGGCTCTTCTTCTCGACGGGCCGGCGCCACGGCGAAGGCCTCGACGCGGTCGACGGGCTGGGTTTGCGCCCGGCGCTGCTCGCGGGCTACCGCGACCTCGCGCGCCTGCGCTACGACTACCCGGTCGTGCTGGTCGGCACCGGGCGCGACGCCGGCGAGGTGCGCGCGCTCTCTTCGGTGATCGACGACGTGCTGCGCGAAGTGGCGCCGCGCGGGCTCGAGGGCGAGAAGCTGCGCAAGCACGTGCTGCGGCTCGAGCGCGAGATCCGCGCGCTGACCGCGAGCGGCGCGCGCCGCACGCTCGCCGAGCTTTGGGGGGAGGCGGCGCAGCGGCTCGCTTCGCCGCGCGACCCGTCGGCGCAGGAGGTGCTGGCCGGCATCGGCGACAAGCTCGACCTCGACGGCTGGGTGGCCGACTGCGACGCGGGCATGCCCGCCGACGTGGTGACGCACCTCTGGCAGGCCGCGCAGAAGCGCAAGGCGAAGGCGTTCCGCCGCCTGGTCGACCGCCTCGTGGTGCGCCTCTCCGACATCCTGCGCGCCGCGTTCATCCAGTCCGCCGTCGGCCGCCAGCCGGAGACGCTGCGCGCGACGCTCGGCGGCTCGTACAAGGACGCGTTCGACTTCGGCGCCATGTCGAAGCTGCTGACGCGCAACGTGCCGCACGACGAGCTGCCGCCGGCACGCCGGCAACGCATCGAGTGGGCGCTGCAGGTGCTGCAAACGCAGCCGTTCTACGTCGACGAGCACCTCGCGGGGCGCCCCGGGGTTCCCGAGCAGCTCGCGTTCCGGTTCACCGACTGCGCGTCGGCGGCCGAGGCCTGCCGCGCGCGGCTGCCGAAGCTCGCCGAGGTCGTGAAGGCGATCGCGATCGCCGAGCTCGAGGCCGACGGCCGCTACGCCGACGCGAAGCACGACCCGTTCTTCGCCCACTTCGACGAGAGCGCGCTGACCCCCGAGGACGTCGTGCTGTTCCCCGACTACCTCGTGTGCATCCCCGCCGGCGAGAACGACGCGCCGCGCAACGCGGGCCTGATGGACATCCTCTCGGCGGGGCTGCCGGTGAAGGTCCTCGTGGAGACGACGGACCTCGTCGAGGAGGCGTCCGCGGGCGCGGGCCACTTCCCGTTCGGCGTGCGCGCTGCGCGGCTCGCCAACACGGCGACGGGGCTGGGCGGCGTGTACGTCGTGCAGACGGCGGCGTCAAACCTCTACGCGATGCGCGAGCGCGTCGCCAAGGCCTTCGCGCACCACGGCGCGGGGCTGTTCAGCGTCTATGTGGGGACGGGCGCGGAGGGCGCGCTGCCGACGTACCTGGCGGCCGCGGCGGCGATGGAGTCGCGTGCGTTCCCCGCGTTCGCGTACGACCCGCACGCGGGCGCCACGCAGGCGGCGCGCTTCGCGCTCGAGGACAACCCGCAGCCCGAGGCCGACTGGCCGGTCGAGCCGCTCGAGTACGCCGACGAGGCGCTGCAGCGCGTGCGGCAGGAGATGCCGTTCACCATCGCCGACTTCATGCTCTGCGACCGCCGTTACGCGTCGCACTTCGCGCGCATCCCGCGCGAGCGCTGGAACGACGCGATGGTGCCCGCCGACGAGTGGCTCGCGCTGGACGCGAAGCGCGCCGGCGACAAGGTGCCCTACGTGCTGGCGGTCGACGGCGAGGACGTCCTGCAGCGCGTGATCGCCGACTCGCGGCTCATGCAGACGGTGGTGCGCTACCGGACGTTCTGGCACCGGCTGCAGGAGCAGGGCGGCATCCACAACTCGCACGCCGAGATCCTGCTCGCGCGCGAGAAGGCGAAGTGGGAGGAGGCGCGGGCGAAGGAGCGCGAGGAGCCCGCGCCGGGTTCAGCGCCGGCCGCCGCGGCGGCTCCGGCGACCGCCCCCGCCGCCGGCAAGGCGGCCGAGCCGCCGGCCCCGGAGCCCGCCGAGCCGCAGCGCAATCCCGACGAGGCGTGGATCGAGACCTCGCGCTGCCCGAGCTGCAACGAGTGCCAGAACATCAACGACAGGATGTTCAAGTACAACGAGAACAAGCAGGCCTACATCGCCGACGTCAACGCCGGGACCTACCGGCAGCTCGTCGAGGCGGCCGAGATCTGCCAGGTGGCGATCATCCATCCGGGCAAGCCGCGCAACCCCAACGAGCCGGGGCTCGCGGAACTCGTGGAGCGCGCCAAGGCCTTCCTGTAGGAGCGGCGGCCACGCCGCCGAATGGCGGCGTGCGGCCAGACGGGGTTCGCGAGCAACGACCCCGCCGGGGCTACCGGCGCTTGAGGAGCTCTTCGAGGCTGGCGAACGGGCGGTGGGTCGCGGGCGCCACCTCGTCCTCCGCCGGAGCGGCACGGCCGTCGTTGTCGTGCTCGCGGGCGTGCTCGTTCTCGTGGCAGTACACGCACAGCAGCTCCCAGTTGCTGCCGTCGGCGGGGTTGTGATGGTGGTTGCCGTCGCGATGGTGGACGGTCAGCAGCTGCAGGCTGGCCCGGTCGAACTCGCGCGCGCAGCGCGTGCAGATCCAGGGCAGCAGGCGCAGCGCCCGGTCGCGGTACGTCTTCGCCCGCTCGTCGGCTTCGCGGCGCGCCTGCGCCACGATGCGGTCGAGTCGTTCGGGGTCCGGCGTTCGGCGAGTCGGCATGCCGCGCAGCGGTCGGGGATCGCAGAGGGAAGGGTGGCGTACGCCGGCATCGCCGTCAATCCGCGAACCCGCCTCCCGGCGCCCGCGTCGAGGCGCTAGACTTGCCCGCACCTGATTGGCGATGAATCTCAGCTGGTGTCCTTGTGGCGAACTCCGCACCCTCACCCCGACCCTCTCCCGCAAGCGGGAGAGGGAGCAGTGCCCCCTCTCCCCCGGTACCGGGGGAGAGGGTTGGGGTGAGGGGGTGCCGCAATGCACGGCTGCTGAACTTCATCGCTGGTCAGGTGCCCGCATGATCCTCGACGAGGTCCTGCACCTCCTGCCTCGCGTCGGGGCGCCCACGCCGCTCTTCATCCACCTGCACGGCGTGGGCGCGAGTGCGCTGGCGATGACGCCGATCGCCGACCGCTTCGCGCAGGTGTGGCCGCAGTCGGGGCACCTGATGCCGGACGGCTTCGCGCCGTCGGATCTCGCGCCGCGCGGCCGTCAGTGGTTCTCCATGCTCGACGTCACGGAGGAGAACCGTCCCGAGCGCGTGGGTGCAGTGCTGCCGCGACTCGCCGCGTTCGTGCGCGACGCCCAGGCGGCGCTGGGCGTGGCGGCGCCTGCCACGGCGCTGGTCGGCTACTCCCAGGGGGCGATCCTGGCGCTCGAATTCGCGCAGGCGTTTCCCGCGCTGGTCGGCCGGGTCGTCGCGATCGCGGGCCGCTATGCCGCGCTGCCGGAAGACGCACCGTTGGCGGTCGTTCACCTGGTCCACGGCAAGGAGGACCGCGCGGTTCCCGCGCGCCACGCTGTCGACGCGGCGACGCGCCTGATCGCGCTGGGAGCCGACGTGACCGCCGACGTCGTGCCCGGGGTCGGCCACGAGCCCCATCCCGCGCTCGTCGAGGCCGCCATCGGCCACCTGCAGACGTTCCTGCCGCGCCGCGTCTGGGCGCAGGCGCTGGCCGACGCGCCGCTCATGGCCACGCGCGCCGACAGCCGCGCGCTCGATCGTCCGGTCGCGCCGCCTGCCGCCAACGACCCCGCGTAGCCCCGGACCGGTCCGCCCCCGACATCCGGCGCAGGAAGCCCGACGGGGGGCCGGTCAGGCGCGCCTGGCATGAAACACGCTTCGGATTGACGCCCGTCAAGCACGTTCCCCGCTTGCCCGCTAGGATCGGGGTCGGATTTCCGGCAAACTTTGCACATGGTGCAGCGCCGCCTACATCGCCGCCTGGTCGCCTGGCTCGTCGCGTTCTGCGTGGTCTTCGCGCAGTCGGCGGCCATCGCCTACGCGTGCCAGCGGGATGCGTTGCCGGATGCCGGCGCCGTGCCCTGCGCCGCGCACCTCGCGCAGCAGGTGCCCGACGACGATGCGAAGCTCGCCGGCGGCAACGTCTGCGAAGTGCACTGCCAAGTGGCGTCGCTGCCCGATGCGGGTTCGGCCGACGTCCCGGCGCCCGATGCGGTCGTGGCCTGGCAACTGCCGCTGCAACCGGTTGCGCTCGCGCCGGCCGCTCCCGTTGCGGACCTCGAGGCGAAGAGCGCCTCTCCGCCGCCGCGCACGCTGTACGCCCGCCTGCTGATCTGACCTCCGGCTGAACGAGTCTTCGCCGGCGCCTGCGCGCCGGTCGCGTTCGATCGTCCAGCAGGAGGTTGCCGTGCCACGTCGTCGTTCCCCTTCCGCCGCGCGCCGGCGGATCCCGGTGCAAGCCGCTGCCGCGTACCTGTTCGCGCTCGCGGCGCTCGTGCACGCGCCCGCGCCGCTGGCGCAATCGCCCGTGCCGCTCACGCTCGCCGAGGCGCAGCGCCTCGCGCTGCAGCGCTCGCCGCAGCTCGCCTCGCAGTCGGCGATGGCCGAGGCGTCGCGCGAGATGGCCGTCGCGGCCGGCGAGCTGCCCGACCCGCAGGTGTTCGCGGGGATGGAGAATCTCTCGCTGAGCGGCGCGGACGCCTGGACGCTGCGCGACGGGATGACGATGGCGCGCATCGGCGTCATGCAGGAGTTCCCGCGCGAGGCGAAGCGGCGGCTGCGCAGCGAGCGTGCGTTGCGCGAAGCCGAGCGCGTCGAGGTCGTCGCGCAGGCCGATGCGCTGTCGATCCGCCGCGAGACGGCCGCCGCGTGGCTGAATGCGCACTACGCGCAACGCGCCGAGCGCGCGATCGCCGCGCAGATCGCCGAGGCCGAGCTGCAGGCGGCGTTGGCCGGCGCGGCGTACCGCTCCGGCCGCGGCGCGCAGGGCGACGTGCTCGCTGCCCAGTCCGCCCTGATCGACCTGCGCAACAGGAAAGTGGAGGCGCAGCTGGCCGCGCGTCGCGCGCGCATCGCGCTCGCACGCTACGTCGGCAACGAGGCGGACCGGCAGCTCGCCGAGCCGCCTGCCCTCGACGCCTTGCCGGAGCCGGTCGAACGGCTGGTCGCCGTCGATTCGCAACCCGAAGTGCGTCGCCTCGAGGCGCAGGCCGCCGTGCTGGACACCGAGTCGCGCCTCGCGCGCGCCAATCGCGACCCGGACTGGAGCGTGGAAGTGTCCTACGGCTACCGCTACAACAACCCCGACATGGTCTCGGTGATGCTGCGCATGCCGCTGCCGTGGTCGCCCGGCACGCGGCAGGACCGCGAGCACGCTGCGAAGCTCAAGGAACGCGACGCCGCCGGCGCGATGCGCGAGGACGCGCGGCGCATGCGCGTGGCGGAGGTGCGGCAGATGCTCGCCGAGTGGGACGCGATGCGCGAGCAGGCGCGCGCGATCCGCGACGAGCTGATCCCGCTCGCCCGCGCGCGCACCGAGGCCGCGCTCGCGTCGTACCGCGGCGGCGCGGGCACGCTGGCGGCGGTGCTCGAAGCGCGCCGCGGCGAGCTCGAAGCGGACATCGCGCTCATCAACGCCGAACAGGCAGCCGCGCGCAGCTGGGCGTGGCTCGCGAACCTGACCCCGGGGGAGCCCCGATGAAGACCTCTGACCTGCAACGCGGCCTCTCCGCAGTCGCGATCCTCGCCGCGCTCGCGCTCGCGGCGCTCGCCGCCTTCGCCGGCTACTGGTACGGGACGCATAGCCCGGCCGAGGCGCCGCAGCCTGCTGCGCCGGACGGCGGCAAGGCGCTCACCGACGCGAGCGGCCGCCGCGTGCTGTACTGGCACGACCCGATGGTGCCGGGGCACAAGTTCGACAAGCCGGGCAAGAGCCCCTTCATGGACATGCAGCTCGTGCCCGTGTACGCGGACGAGGGCGCCGACGAGGGCAGGGTGACGATCAGCCCGCGGCTGACGCAGAGCTTCGGCGTGCGCACGGTCGAGGCGAAGTCGGGCTCGCTGCCGTCCGGCTTCACCGCGGTGGGCGCGATCGCCGTCGACGAGCGCACGTTGACCGGCGTGCAGTCGCGCGTGCAGGGCTTCGTCGAGCGGCTGCACGTGCGCGCGACGTTCGAGGGCGTGCGTGCGGGACAGCCGATCGCCGACCTCTTCGTTCCCGAGTGGGTCGCCGCCCAGGAGGAGCTGATTGCGCTCAAGCGCTCCGCGCAGCCCGGGGTCGACGCGCTGGTGGACGCCGCGCGCAACCGCCTGCGCCTCACCGGCATGCCGGAGGCGGAGATCGCGCGCATCGAGCGCGAGGGACGCACGTCGGGACGGGTCACCGTGACCGCGCCTGTCGGCGGCATCGTGTGGGAGATCGGCGCGCGCGACGGCCAGGCGGTGATGCCGGGGACGAACCTCGTGCGCATCGCGGGCCTGGGTAGCGTGTGGCTGATCGCCGAGGTGCCGGAGGCGCAGGCGGCGCAGCTCGCCGTCGGCGCGCAGGTGGAGGCGCGCAGCGCCGCGTACCCCGATCGCGCGTTCAAGGGCCGCGTGGAGACGCTGCTGCCCGAGGTCAACGCCGCCACGCGCACCGTGCGCGCGCGCATCGTGCTCGCCAACCCCGGCGGCACGCTGAAGCCCGGCATGTTCGCGACCGCGACGTTTGCCGGGCCCGAAGCCAAGGCCGCGGTGCTCGTGCCCTCCGAGGCGGTCATCCGCACCGGCACGCGCAGTGTCGTCATCGTCGCCGAAGGCGAGGGAAGGTTCGCGCCGGTCGAAGTCGAGACGGGCCGCGAGTCCGGCGACATGACCGAGATCCGCAAGGGCATTGCCGCGGGCCAGCTCGTCGTCGCCTCGGGGCAGTTCCTGATCGACTCCGAGGCGAGCCTCAAGGGCGTGCTGGCGCGGATGAACGTCGCCGGCGAGGCGCCGGCCGCGGGCGCGCAGTCGGGCCACGGCGGGCAGGCCGCCTCGGGCGCGGTGCGGCACAAGGCGTCCGGCGTCGTGCGCGACGTCGACGGCGGCGAGGTGTTCATCGAGCACGGGCCGATCGAGTCGGCCGGCATGGGGGCGATGACGATGGGGTTCAAGGCGCCCGCATCCGGCGTGCCGCCGGCGGTGAAGGAGGGCGTGCGCGTCGACTTCGAGTTCGCCGTCACGCCGAAGGGCGAGTTCCAGCTCTCGTCGATCGCTCCGGCGCAGGGGCGCAAGCCGTGATCGCCAACGTCATCCGCTGGTCGGTCGCCAACCGCTTCCTGGTCGTCCTGTGCTCGCTTGGCCTCGCCGTGTGGGGCATGTGGGCGGTGTGGCGCACGCCGGTCGACGCCATTCCCGACCTCTCCGACGTGCAGGTGATCATCCGCACGACCTACCCGGGGCAGGCCCCGCAGATCGTCGAGAACCAGGTCACCTACCCGCTGACGACGACGATGATGTCGGTGCCGGGAGCGAAGGCCGTGCGCGGCTACTCGTTCTTCGGCGACTCGTTCGTGTACGTGCTGTTCGAAGACGGCACGGACCTCTACTGGGCGCGCTCGCGCGTGCTCGAGTACATGAACCAGGCGGCCTCGCGCCTGCCACCGCAGGCGAAGCCCGCGATCGGCCCCGACGCGACGGGGGTGGGGTGGATCTACCAGTACGCGCTGGTCGACCGCAGCGGCCGCCACGACCTCGCCCAGTTGCGCGCGCTGCAGGACTGGTTCCTGCGCTACGAGCTGAAGAGCGTGCCGAACGTCGCCGAGGTGGCGACGGTGGGCGGCATGGTGCGCCAGTACCAGGTCGTGCTCGACCCCGACAAGCTTCGCGCCTACAACGTGACCCCTGCCAGGGTGATCGAGGAGCTCAAGCGCGCGAACGCCGAGGTCGGGGGCTCGGTGCTGGAGCTGGGCGAGGCCGAGTACATGGTGCGCTCCAGCGGGTACCTCAAGTCGCTCGAGGACTTCCGCAACACGCCGCTGTCGGTCTCGGAGCAGGGCGTGCCCGTGCTGCTGGGCCAGGTCGCGCGCGTGCAGGTCGGACCCGAGCTGCGCCGGGGCATCGCGGAGCTCGACGGCGAGGGCGAAGTGACCGGCGGCATCGTCGTGATGCGCAGCGGCAAGAACGCGCTGGCGACGATCGACGCGGTGAAGGCGAAGCTGCAGCAGTTGAAGCCCGGGTTGCCGGCGGGGGTAGAGGTCGTGCCGGTCTACGACCGCTCGGACCTGATCAAGCGCTCGATCGCCACCGTGGAGAACACGCTGCTCGAGCAGTTCGCGGTGGTCGCGGTGATCTGCGTGGTGTTCCTGTTCCACCTGCGCAGCGCGTTCGTCGCCATCGTCGCGCTGCCGCTCGGCGTGATGGCGGCGTACATCGTCATGTACTACCAGGGCATCACCGCGAACATCGTGTCGCTGGGCGGCATCGCGATCGCCATCGGCGAGATGGTGGACGCGGCGGTGGTGATGGTCGAGAACGCGCACCGGCGCCTGGAGGCGTGGCAGGACGCGCATCCCGGCGAAGCGCTCGAAGGCGACGCGCGCTGGAAGGTGATCACCGACGCCGCGGTGGAGGTGGGGCCGGCGCTCTTCTCGTCGCTGCTCATCGTGACGATCTCGTTCGTGCCGGTGGTCGCGCTGGAAGCGCAGGAGGGCAGGCTGTTCGCGCCGCTCGCGTTCACGAAGAGCTACGCGATGGCGGCGGCGGCGGGCATCTCTGTCACGCTGGTTCCCGTGCTGATGGGCTACCTGATCCGCGGCCGCGTGCCGACGGAGCAGCGCAACCCCGTCAACCGCTTCCTCGTCTGGACGTACCGTCCGCTGCTCGACGCCGTGCTGAAGGCGCCGTGGCTGACGATCTTCCTTGCGGTGGCGCTGGCGATCGCCACGCTGTGGCCCGCGGCGAAGCTCGGCGGCGAGTTCATGCCGCCGCTCGACGAGGGCGACCTGCTGTACATGCCCACCGCCCTGCCGGGCCTGTCGGCCGGCAAGGCCGCGGAGCTGCTGCAGCAGACCGACCGCATGATCAAGTCGGTGCCCGAGGTCGCGCGCGTGTTCGGCAAGGCGGGGCGCGCGGAGACGGCCACCGACCCTGCGCCGCTCGAGATGTTCGAGACGGTGATCCAGTTCAAGCCGAAGGAGCAGTGGCGGCCGGGCATGACCTCCCGGATGCTGATCGACGAGCTCGACCGCGCCGTCAAGGTGCCAGGGCTTGCCAACGTCTGGGTGCCGCCTATCCGCAACCGCATCGACATGCTCGCCACCGGCATCAAGAGCCCGGTCGGCATCAAGGTGTCGGGCCCGAGCCTCGCCGAGATCGACAAGGTGGCCGCGGAGATCGAGCGCGTCGTGAAGGCAGTCCCTGGCGTCTCCTCGGCGCTGGCCGAGCGGCTGACCGGCGGGCGCTACGTCGACGTGACGATCGATCGCGCGGCGGCCGCGCGCTTCGGCCTCGCCGTCGACGACATCCAGGCGGTGGTGACGGCGGCGATCGGCGGCGAGAACGTCGGCGAGACGGTCGAGGGCCTGCAGCGCTTCCCGATCAACGTGCGCTACCCGCGCGACTGGCGCGACTCGATCGGGGCCTTGCGCGACCTGCCGATCGTGACGCCGCGCGGCGCGCAGATACGCCTCGGCGACGTGGCCGGCGTGCGCGTCAGCGACGGCCCGCCGATGGTGCGCAGCGAGAACGCGCGGCCGTCGGGCTGGGTGTACGTCGACCTGCGCGGACGCGACCTCTCCGGCTCGGTGAAGGCGATGCAGCAGGCGGTCGCCCGCGAGGTGAAGCTGCCGGCCGGCTACTCGATCGCGTGGTCGGGGCAGTTCGAATACCTCGAGCGCGCGACCGAGCGGCTCAAGGTCGTCGTGCCGGCGATGCTGGCCATCATCCTCGTCATGCTCTACCTCACGTTCCGCCGCATCGACGAGGCGCTGATGATCATGGCGATCCTCCCGTTCTCGGTGATCGGCGGCGTGTGGCTGCTCTACGCGCTCGACCACAACGTGTCGATCGCCAGCGCGGTCGGGTTCATCGGGCTGGCCGGCGTCACCGCCGAGTTCGGCATCGTGATGCTCGTCTACCTGAAGCAGGCCTGGGAGGAGCGCGTCGCGAAGGGCGAGTCGGGCGAGGCGGCGCTGCTCGACGCGATCCGCGAGGGCGCGGTGTTGCGCGTGCGGCCGAAGGCGATGACGGTGGCCACCACGGTGATCGGGCTGCTGCCGATCCTGTGGGAGACCGGCACCGGCTCGGAGATCACGCAGCGCATCGCGGCGCCGATGATCGGGGGCATGATCACGGCGCCGCTGCTGTCGATGTTCGTGATCCCGGCGGCGTACTTCCTCGTGCGCAGGCGCTCGGCGCGGCGGCCGGCGGCAGCCGCCAGGAGCGGCACCCCTAGCGTGGCGGCTTCGATCGCCGGGGCGTGACGGCGCCTCCGCGGCGCGGCGCGGCTGCTGGCTCGCCCTCCGCCGACTGCGCTTCCACTTCGCGCAGAATGTCCAGGAACGCGCGCGCCGCCGGCGACAGCGTGCGATCCCGGAGGTGAAAGATGCCCGCGCTCAAGCGCAGCACCGGCGCGTCGAAGTCGAGCGTCACCAGCCGTCCGGCGGCGAGGTCCGCGGCGAGGATCGGCATGGTTGCCGGAAACACGGCATCGCTCGCGCGCACGATGCCGAGCCCGAGCGCCGCGGCGTTCACCGCGATCTGCGGGACGGCCTCGGTCGGCCTGCGGCCTTTCGGCAGCGTCCCGTGGCCCGCCAGGTACGCGGCCGGCGTGCCGTGCAGCACCGTGGTCACCAGAGGGTAGTCGAGAATCCGTGCCAGGGTGAGCCGCGCCTCCCGGACGAGCGGGTGACCAGGCCGGCAGGCGAAGTGGAAGCGCCGCGCGGCCAGCCGCTGTACGACGAGCCGCGGGTCCTTCTCGAGGATCTCGAACCCGGCGACACCCACGTCGGCCCGTTCGGCGAGCACGTCGCGCAGCACCTGTGCCCCTTCGGCCTCCATCAGGCTGATCCGCAGGCGGGGATGCTTCCGCGACAGGCGGCCAATCGCCTCAGCGACGAACGTCTCGGCAGGGTAGGGGCCGGCGGCGACAGCCAGCGTGCCGGCGTCGAGCCCGGCGAGCGCGCGGATTTCCCGTCGCAGGTCTGCCTCGCGCTGCAGCACCGAGGCGCCACGCTCGAGGAGCAGGCACCCAAACGTCGTGGGGACGACGCCCCGCGGCGTGCGGTCGAAGAGCCGCACGCCCAGCTGCCGCTCGAGCGAAGCGACGCTGCGCGAGAGGCTCGGCTGCGACAAGCCGAGCGCCTCCGCAGCGCGGGCGAAGTTGCGATGCGCACCCACCGCGAGCGCGTGCTCCAGCAGCCGGAATTCGATGGCCATGCGTACAGCGTATCACGGTAGTTCCCGAGCGGCATTGGACGCATCGCGCGCGCGATGCGAGACTCGCGCGCGAACCCGAACCCGCTCCGGAGAACGACGCCATGACGTTGCAGGCCCGCTGTTGCCAAGGTGCCCCTTCGACCTCTCGATCGGCGATTCGCCTAGTCTCCGCCGCCGCCGGGCTCGCCGCAGCGCTTGCGTCCGCGCCTCTGGCCTACGCCGGCGAAGGCGGCGTGTCCCACGTCATGCCGGGCGCCAACGGAACGATGGTCGACCTGCCGCCGGCGGGACCGGGTTGGTTCTTCAAGCCGATGTTCGTCAACTACCAGGGCGACAATACGATCCGCATCCCGACGGCGGCCGGCATCGTCGCCAATGCGGACGTCACGACCAACACGTTCGTCGTCGGCGGCGGCTACGGCTTCGAGCAGACGGTTCTCGGCGGCGCGCACTTCGGCGTCGCGGCATTCCTGCCGTACACCTGGGTCGACATCTCTGCGCAGACGGCAAGCGGCCTTCGCCGGATCGACAATTCGGTGTCGGGGCTCGGCGACGCCACGATCGTCCCCGTGATGCTGGCGTGGAAGTCCGGCGACTGGCAGTACGACTTCCTGCTGCCGATCTACGCGCCGACGGGGAGCTACGAACTCGGCCGGCTCGGCAACACCGGGCTCAACTACTGGACGTTCGACCCGATCGTCGGTCTCGCCTACGCGAACGCGAAGTCGGGGTTCAACGCTGCGGCGCACGTGGGCTTGGCGATGAACACCGAGAACGACGACACCCAGTACAAGAGCGGCAACGTGCTGCACCTGGACGCTTCGATCCAGCAGATCTTTCCGCTCGGATCGGGATTCGCGAACGTTGGCATCGAGGGCTGGTACTTCCAGCAGGTCTCGTGCGACAGCGGCGCCGGCGCGACGCTCGGCTGCTTCAAGGGACGCACGGCCGGCGTGGGCCCGGTGCTGGGCTACATCCAGCCGATCGGCAAGGACAAGCTGATCTTCGAGTTCAAGTGGCTGCCCGAGATCGAGACCAAGAACCGGCTCAAGGGGGACTTCCTCTGGGCCAAGATGGTCTACAAGTTCTGACGCCGCTGCGGGCGACGTTGGATAGGAGATTGGCGATGCGATCGAACCAGCGGAATTCTCACCGGGCCCTCGTGACCGCCGTGCTGCCACTCGTGCTCGCCGCGGGTGCTGCGCTTGCCCAGCAGGACGCGCCCGGCGCGCAGCCGAAGAAGTCGGGCTACTCGCCATACCCGGAGGTGACGCACCCGAACCGGGTGTACTTCGGCGACACGCACTTGCACACGAGCTTTTCGGCCGACGCGGGCATGATCGGGAACACGCTGGGTCCGGAAGAGGCCTACCGGTTCGCCAAGGGCGAGACGGTCAAGTCGTCGACCGGCGTGACGGCGCGGCTCGCGCGGCCGCTCGACTTCATGGTCGTCGCAGACCACGCCGAGAACCTTGGGCTGGCGCCGTTGCTGATGGCCAAGGACCCCGGGCTGATGGCCACCGAATTCGGCAGGGAGCTGCGCAAGCGCATCGACGCCGGCGACCTTCCCGGCGCATGGGACTACTGGTCCAAGGCGAAGTCCGCCGGCAAGGACCCGCTCGCCGGGCAGCAGCAGATCTACCGCACCGCGTGGCAGAAGCTGACCGACGCGGCGGAGAAGCACAACGAGCCCGGCCGGTTCACCGCCTTCATCGGCTTCGAGTGGACCTCCGCCTACGAGCGGAACAACCTCCATCGGAACGTGATCTTCCGCGGCGGCAAGAAGAATGCCGACACCATCATCCCGTTCTCGGCCTTCGACTCCGTCGATCCCGAGGACCTCTGGAAGTGGATGGCGAGCTATGAGCAGAGGACCGGGGAGCAGCTGCTGGCGATTCCGCACAACGGGAACCTGTCGAACGGGCTGATGTTCGACCAGGTCACGCTCACGGCGAAGAAGCCGCTCGACCGCGACTACGCCCAGCGCCGCGCGCGGTGGGAGCCGCTCTACGAGGTCACGCAGATGAAGGGCACCGGGGAGGCGCACCCGCTGCTCTCGCCAAACGACGAATTCGCGAACTTCGAGATCTGGGACAAGGGCCAGCTCGGGCCGGCGCCGAAGACGAAGGACATGATCCCGCGCGAGTACGCGCGCGAGGCGTTGAAGCGAGGCATGGCCTACGAGGCGAAGTTCGGCGTCAACCCCTTCAAGTTCGGCATGATCGGCTCGAGCGATTCGCACACGTCGCTCGCGACGACCACCGAGGACAACTTCTTCGGCAAGGTCGCCGCGGTTGAGCCCTCGCCGGATCCGATCCGCTTCAACGAGGTCATCGGCGGCATCGGCGGGAAGCCCGAAATCGCAATCTACGCGCGACAGACGTCCGCCTCGGGCCTGGCAGCCGTCTGGGCCCGCGACAACACTCGCGAGGCGTTGTGGGACGCGATGGCGCGCAGGGAGGTGTACGCGACGTCCGGTACCCGGCTGGTCGTGCGCGTGTTCGCCGGCTACGACTTCTCCGCCAGGGACCTGGAGCGCTCGGATTTCGCCGCGAACGGCTACGCGAAGGGCGTGCCGATGGGCGGCGAGCTCAAGGCCGCGCCCGCCGGCAAGGCGCCGAACTTCCTCGTCGTCGCGCGGCGGGACGCCGACGGCGCCAACATCGACCGCCTCCAGGTCGTCAAGGGTTGGCTCGACAAGGACGGCAAGCCGCAGGAGAAGGTCTACGACGTGGCGTGGTCAGGCAACCGCAAGCCGGGCAAGGACGGCAAGCTGCCACCGGTCGGCAACACGGTGAACGTGGCGGATGCGAGCTATACCAACGCGATCGGCGCGCCGTACCTCGCGACGCACTGGAAGGACCCGGCGTTCGACCCGAAGCAGCGCGCGTTCTACTACGTGCGCGTGCTGGAGATCCCGACGCCGCGCTGGACGACGTACGACGCCAAGTTCTTCAAGGTCGCGCTGCCGAAGGACGTGCCGGCTTCGATACAGGATCGCGCCTACACCTCGCCGATCTGGTACACGCCGTAGATCCGTGCATGGTGACCTTCGCCCACGTGGAGTGAGATGTTGATGACTCCGTGTAAGGTCGCGGCGGCGCTCGTCGCGCTGCTGCTCGCATCCTCCGCCGTGGCGCAGGACGCCGGCGACGACGACCTCGCGGCCAAGGCCGCGGACCCCACCGCGTCGCTGATGTCGTTCCAGCTGACCGACAACTACACGGCGAACTTCCACGGGATCGACGACACCGCGAACCAGCTGCAGTTTCGCGCCGTCCTTCCGTGGCAGGGCATGGGGTACAAGCACATCCTGCGCATCACGCAACCTTTCGTGACCTCCGGTCCCGGCCGCACCGGCATCACGGACACGACGATCTTCGACCTGACGACGTTCGACGAGTCCTGGGGCCGCTGGGGCGCGGGCCTCGTCGTCCTGCTGCCGACCGGTCGCGACGGCCTGAGCGCCGAGAAGTGGGCCGTGGGGCCGTCGCTGGGTTTCGTCAACAGCAAGTCGTTCCCGGGCTGGAACGCCGGGCTGTTCCTGCAGAGCTACTTCTCGTTCGCGGGCGACGACGACGCGCCGCGCGTGGGCGTGCTCAACCTGCAGCCGATCCTGAGCCACCAACTTGGCGGCGGGCGATCGGTCTCGCTCGGCAGCTCGCAGCTCGTGTACGACACGGCGAACTCGCGCTGGGCGTCGGTGCAGTTCGGGCTCAATTACGGGCAGATCGTCACGGCGTTCGGCCACAAGTGGCGCCCGAACGTCGAGGCGGGCTACGAATTCCGCGACCTCGCCGGCAACCCGAAGTGGACGATCCGCGCCGGCCTCACGTTGCTCCTCCCCACGAACTGACCTCCTCGGGACCTCCTGCGATGACCACTGCATCCAACCTCACGCGCGCCAGCGTCGCCACGCTGGCGATTGCCGTTGCATCCCTCGCGCACGCGCAGGCGCCGAAGCCGGAGCCGGCAGCCGAGCCGGATGTCGCCGCGAAGGGCGCGGTCGACGACCCGTACGGGGACGCGAACCGCGCAAAGGGTGGCGCGGCCGCGCCGAAGTCGAGGAGCTACTCGCCCTACGCGGGCCGGAAGTACCCGACACGGGTGTTCTTCGGCGACACGCACCACCACACGATGAACTCGGGCGATGGCTTCGCCGGCGGCAACCGGCTCGGTCCGGAGGAGGCCTATCGCCTCGCGCGCGGCGAGGAGGTCGTCACCTCCACGGGGATCGCGGCGAAGATGGGCCGGCCGCTCGACTTCCTGGTGATCAGCGACCACGCCGAAGGGCTGGGCCTGATGGCGCAGGTCTATGACGGCAATCCGACGTTTACCGCCGATCCGCAGGCCAAGCGCTGGGGCGAGATGATGAAGGCCGGCGGCGCGGAGGCCGCGAAGGCGGCCAGCGAGATCGTCTCCGCGCAGGCCAACAACAAGCTGCCGCCGATGTTCAAGGACCCGAAAGTGGTCGGGCCGATCATGAAGTCGGTGTGGGAGAAGTACACGGCCACCGCCGAGAAGTACAACGAGCCGGGCAAGTTCACGGCGATGATCGGCTACGAGTGGACGTCGGTGCCGAAGGGCAACAACTTGCACCGGAACATCCTGTTTCGCGACGGCAAGGCCAGGGCCGACCAGGTGTTTCCGTTCTCGTCCTGGAACAGCGAGGACCCGGAGAAGCTGTGGGCCTGGATGGAGAGCTTCGAGAAGAAGACCGGCGGCAAGCTGCTGGCGATTCCGCACAACGCGAACCTCTCCAACGGCCGGATGTTCGAGCTGACGACGTTCACCGGCGGCCCGCTGACGCGCGAGTACGCGCAGCAGCGCCAGCGCTGGGAGCCGCTGCAGGAGATCATCCAGACCAAGGGCACGAGCGAGAGCCACCCGCTGATCGCGCCGTCTGACGAGTTCCTCGACATGGGCATCGCCGGCTGGGAGTACGGCAACCTGACGCTCGAGGACGGTCCACTGACCAAGGCGATGATGCCGACCAGCTACCTGCGCGAGGGCCTCAAGCGCGGCCTCGAGCAGCAGGGCAGGCTCGGCGTCAACCCGTTCAAGTTCGGCGTCGTCGGCAGTTCCGACATCCACAACTCGCTGTCCTTCATGGAGGAGGACAACTACTTCGGCAAGATGGTGATCCAGGAGCCGAGCCCCGAGCGCTGGGAGCACAAGTCGAAGGTCAGTTCCTGGGACGCGAAGCTGGGCCCCGTGCGCACGCGTTACACCTGGCACTACAACGCCGCGGGCTACGCCGCGGTGTGGGCGACCGAGAACACGCGCGAGGCGCTGTGGGACGCGATGATGCGCAAGGAGGTCTACGGCACCTCCGGCACGCGGATGATCGTGCGCTTCTTCGGCGGCTACGAGTTCACGGCTGCCGACGCGAGGTCGCGCATGCCCGCGGAGGCCGGCTACGCGAAGGGCGTGCCGATGGGCGGTGACCTCGCGAAGGCGCCGGCCGGCAAGGCGCCAACCTTCCTCGTCGCGGCGCTCAAGGACCCGATCGGCGCGAACCTCGACCGCATCCAGATCGTGAAGGCGTGGGTCGACGGCAGCGGCAAGGCGCAGGAGAAGATCTACAACGTGGCGTGGTCCGGCAATCGCAAGCCGGGGAAGGACGGCAAGCTGCCACCGGTGGGCGACACGGTGGACGTGCCCGCGGCGACGTGGACGAACACGATCGGCGCCTCCGAACTCGCCGCGGTGTGGAAGGACCCGGACTTCAAGGCTGACCAGCGGGCGCTGTACTACGCGCGGGTGATCGAGATCCCGACGCCGCGCTGGACGGCCTACGACCAGGTGCGCTTCGGCGTGAAGATGGGCAAGGAAGTGCCGATGAAGCACCAGGAGCGCGCCTGGACCTCGCCGATCTGGTACGCGCCGCAGTGAGTATCCTCGTCTCAGGCCGGAAGACGAGGGTCTGACCGTCACGTCCCGGCGTCATTCCCGCGAAAGCGGGAATCCGGCATCTTCGCGACACACGACACTGTGTTCCCGCCCCCGGGCTGCAGCCTTCGGGGGCAGGCTTCGCGGGGACGACGAGGCGTTGTCACACGCTTGGACGCGTCTCGTCAGAAGGGCAGCCCGACGTAGTTTTCGGCCAGCGAGGCCAGTGCGGCCCGCGACGAGAAGAGATAGGTGAGCTCGATGGCCTGCATGCGCCGGTCGTAGGGGCTCGCATCGGGGAAGCGGTGGAGCAGGCTGGTCATCCACCACGAGAAGCGCTGCCCCTTCCACACGCGGGCGAGCGCGCGTTCCGAGTACCCGTCGAGACCGCTGTCGTCGCCGCGTTGGTAGTGGTCGAGCAGCGCGTGGTACAGGTAGTAGACGTCGGAGGCGGCGCTGTTGAGGCCCCGGGCGCCGGTCGGCGGCACGATGTGCGCGGCATCGCCGGCCAGGAACAGGCGGCCGTGGCGCATCGGCTCGGCCACGTACGCCCGCAGCGGCGCGATGCTCTTCTCGATCGACGGCCCGGTGACCATCGCGGCGGCGACGTCGGGCGGCAGCCGGCGCTTGAGCTCGTCGAAGAAGCGCTCGTCGGGCCAGTCGTCCACCGAGTCGGAGAGCGGCACCTGGATGTAGTAGCGGCTCAGCGTCGGCGAGCGCAGCGAGCACAGCGCGAAGCCGCGCTCGTGCGTCGCATAGATCAGCTCCGGCGACACCGGCGGCGTGCGCGAGAGCACGCCGAGCCAGCCGAACGGGTAGACGCGCTCGTACTCGCTCAGCCGTTCCGGCGGAATCGACCGCCGCGAGACGCCGTGGAAGCCGTCGCAACCGGCAATGAAGTCGCAGTCGACGCGGACGGACTCGCCATCCTTGCGGAACGTGAGGTACGGGCGCGGCGTATCGAGGTCGTGAGGCGTCACGTCCTGCGCCTCGTGGATCACGGTCCCCTGCATGCGGTCGCGGCCGTCGTAGAGGTCGCGCGTGAGCTCGGTCTGCCCGTACACGATCACCGAGTTGCCGCCGGTCAGGCCCTTGAGGTCGACGCGTTCGCGCACGCCGCCGTGGGCGATGAAGATGCCGTCGTGGATCTGGCCCTCGCGGTCCATGCGCTCGCCCACGCCCGCCTCGCGCATCAGCTTCGCGAAGCCGTGCTCGAGGACGCCGGCGCGGATGCGCGAAAGCACGTACTCGCGCGTGTGCTTCTCCAGCAGCACGGTCCCGATGCCCTGGCGGTGCAGCAGCTGCGCGAGCAGCAGCCCGGAAGGCCCGCCGCCGATGATGCCCACTTCCGTCTTCATGGCCCGTTCCCCTGGAAATGAGGGTCAGGAAATGAGGGTCAGAATCGCATTTCCCGGACGCTCCGCGGCAGTGTCATCCGGCGGCGACCCGGAAATGCGGGTCTGACCCTCATTTCCGCGCCTTCGCTTTCGACGTGCCGCGCGGCGCGCTGAAGGCCATCGCCATGTCGAACGCCGCCTTCACGAACGCCAGGACGGCGGCGAACTCCTCGTCGTCGAGGCGGCGCGCGAGGTCGCTGGCGCGGTAGATGTTCGCGAACTCGCGCTCGCGGCCGACCTGCAGCGCGAAGCGCCCGATGCCCATGTTCTCCAGTGCCCGCCAGGTCTCGGGGCTGTACGAGCGCGTGAAGCGCATCACGAACGAGATCGGGTCGTTGCGGCCGAGCACCGAGGCGAGCCGCAGGATGATCTCGAAGGGCAGGGCCACCTTGCCGGTCTCGACCAGCTCGAGCAGCGCCGGGTCCCGGAGGTTGATCGCCTGGCCCACCTCGGCGACCGACATGCCGGCGGCCTCGCGCATCCCCTTCAGCACCTGCCCGGTCTTCGCGAGCGTCGCGCGCTGCTCGGGCTTCACCAGGAGCGCCTTGGCCGCGCCCATCGACACGTCGGCGGCGGCGCCGGCGATGCCGAGCACGGAGTCCGACCAGCTGCGCAACTGTCGCGCGACGCCGGCCAGCGCCCCGACGTCGGCGATCGCCGCGACCGGCACGGACGGCGGGACAGTGTTGCGCGCAGTGCGCCGCGTCGTCTTGCGCACCCTGCGCCGGCGCGGCGCGCCCGTTGCTTCGGTCATGCCCGTCTCCTCGTCGATCAATCCTGCAGCAGCGCGTCCAGGCGGAAGCGCGTGATGCGCGCGATCTGCTCCAGCGCCTCGGCGAACTCCTCGTCGACGCCGCGCTCGACGCGCCGCGCGAACTCCGCGATCACGCCGCGCCTGTCGTAGCCCTTGACGGCGAGGATGAACGGGAAGCCGAACTTCGCGTTGTAGCGCGCGTTGAGGTCCACCAGGCGCGCGTACTCGTCGGGCGTGCACTGGGTGAGGCCCGCCCCGGCCTGCTCCTTGGTCGAGTCGGCGGTCAGCTCGTTGCGGACCATGGCGCGCCCGGCGAGCTCGGGGTGCGCGCGAACTAGGGCGAGCTGCCCGTCGCGCGGCGCGGTGCGCATCGTGGCAACCATCGCACCGTGCAGGGCGTCGACGGACGCGAACGGGCGGGCGTCGAATGCGCGCTTGGCTACCCACGGCGAGTGCTCGAAGACGCCGCCCAGCGACGCGACGAACGCGGCACGATCCATGGCATTGATCTCGCTGAGCTTCACACCGGTGCCTGTCCACAGGGGTGCGTGGCCATCCAGTGCCGCGCGATGTCGATGCGCCGCGCGAACCACACCCGTTCGTGGGCGAGCGCGTAGTCGAGGAACCGCGAGAGCGCGGCGATGCGCCCGGGCCGCCCGATGAGCCGGCAGTGCAGTCCGATCGAGAGCATCTTCGGCCGGTCGGGGCCGTTCGGGTCGCCCTCGGCGTAGAGCGCGTCGAACGCGTCCCGGAGGTAGGCGAGAAACTGCTCGCCGCTGTTGAAGCCCTGCGCGGTGGCGAAGCGCATGTCGTTGCTGTCCAGCGCGTAGGGGACGACGAGATGCGGCACGCGCCCGCGCGCGCACTCGACAGCAGCCCAGTACGGCAGGTCGTCGGCGTACGAGTCGGCATCGTAGACGAAGCCGCCGTGCTCGACGACGAGCCGCCGCGTGCTGGGGCTGTCGCGACCCGTGTACCAGCCGAGCGGCGGCGCCCCCGTCAGCCGGCGAATCGTCTCGACCGCACGCTCGAGGTGTTCGCGCTCGGTCGCCTCGTCGGCCGACTGGTAGCTGATCCAGCGCCAGCCGTGGCTCGCTATCTCGTGTCCGTCGCGAAGGAACGCGTCGACGACGGACGGATTGCGCTCCAGCGCCATCGCCACGCCGAACACGGTAAGGGGCACGCCGCGGTCGCGGAAGAGTCGCAGCACCCGCCACACGCCGGCGCGCGAGCCGTACTCGTAGAGCGACTCCATCGACATGTGCCGCGCGCGGAACGCCTGCGCGCCGACGATCTCGGAGAGGAACGTCTCCGAGGCCTCGTCGCCGTGCAGGACGCAGTTCTCCGCGCCTTCCTCGTAGTTGAGCACGAACTGCAGCGCGATCCGCGCGCCGCCCGGCCAGCGCGCGTGCGGCGGAACCTCGCCGTAGCCGGCGAGATCGCGGGGATAGGAAGGGGCTGGGGTGGGCATCGGAGCGCCGGCCGCGACCCCGCTGCCGCCGTCGGGCGGAGATGCGCGTCGGGCCCGGGCGAGCATACAATGGCGCCCGCCGCGCCAGCAATCGGGCGCGCATTCGCGACGCCATGGGCCGACTGACCACGCACGTCCTCGACACCGCGCACGGAGCGCCGGCCGCCGGCATGGCGATCACTCTGCTGCGCCGCGAGGGCGAGCGCCACGTGCAAGTGCTGTCGACGGCCACGAACGCCGACGGGCGCTGCGACGCTCCGCTCCTGGAAGGCGGTGCGCTGGTTCCCGGCCGCTACCGCCTCGTGTTCGCCGCCGGCGACTACTTCCGCCGCCTCGGCGCCGCATTGCCCGACCCGCCTTTCGTCGACGAGGTGACGATCGACTTCGGCATCGCCGACGCCAATGCGCACTATCACGTCCCGCTGCTGGTGTCGCCGTGGGCCTACTCGACGTATCGTGGCTCGTAGACCGCGCGGCTGGGGATCGGTTGCAGGAGGTCAGGGCGCCGGAACCGACGCCCTGCGTGACGCCCCGCGGCGTGCACGCTAGCCCCCAACGCCCCGCCCCGTAGTCCGATGGAACCGTACGCTCTCGACTGGCTGAACCTCCTTCTGCGCTGGTCCCACCTCATCGTGGGCATCGCGTGGATCGGCTCGTCGTTCTACTTCGTGTGGCTCGACAACACGCTGCTGCCGCCGCAGCGCAAGGCGGACGCGGACGAGGGCGTCGGCGGCGAGCTGTGGGCGGTGCACGGCGGCGGCTTCTACCACGTGCAGAAGTTCCGCATCGCGCCCGCCGAACTGCCCGAGCCGCTGCACTGGTTCAAGTGGGAGGCGTACACGACGTGGATGACGGGGTTCGCGCTGCTCGCCGTCCAGTACTACGCCAACGCGCGGACCTACATGATCGACCCCGCGGTCGCGGACCTCGCGCCGTGGCAGGCGGTCGCGATCAGCGTGGCGCTGATCGTCGCCGGCTGGGTGTTCTACGACCAGCTGTGCAAGCGGGCCGGGCTCGAGCGCGAGCGCCTCGTCGCCGCGGTCACTATTGCATTCATCGCGCTGTGCGCATGGGGCCTGTCGCACCTCTTCGCGGGCCGCGCGGTGTTCCTGCAGATCGGCGCGATGCTCGGCACGATGATGGCCGCCAATGTCCTCTTCGTCATCATCCCGTCGCAGCGCCAGCTGGTCGTCGCCAAGCAGCGCGGCGTCGCGCCGGAGGCGATCCACGGCCTGCGCGGGAAGCAGCGCAGCGTGCACAACAACTACTTCACGCTGCCGGTGCTGTTCGTGATGATCAGCCCGCACTACCCGATGACCTGGGGGCACCCCCGCGCGTGGCTGGTGCTGCTCGCCATCCTTCTGCTCGCAGCCTACGTCCGCCACTTCTTCAACCTGCGCCACAAGGGGCGCACGGTCTGGGCGATCCCCGTCAGCGCCGCGCTCGCGACGCTGGCGCTGGCCTTTGTCATTGCGCCCCAGCGTCCCGACGCCTCCGCCGCGCCGTCGTTCGAGCGCGCGCAGGCGATCGTCGCGCAGCGCTGCGCGTCGTGCCACGCGCAAAGCCCCGCGCAGCCCGGCTTCGACGTCGCGCCCAAGGGCGTGATGCTGGACACGCCGGATCGCATCGTCGCTGCCGCAGCGCAGATCCGCGAGCAGACCGTGACGACGCGGGCCATGCCGATCGGCAACCTCACGAACATGACCGACGCCGAGCGCCGCGAGCTCGGCGCCTGGATCGCCGCCGGCGCGAAGCGCTGACATCCTCCGACCGCCCATGAGCATTCGACTTCGCGCACTCGTCCTCGCCCTCATGGCAGTCGTGGCCCTGCCGGCGCGCGCCGACCGGGAGCCGGACGACTTCTTCCGGATGCCGTGGCCGGCCGAGGGGCCGGCGAGCGCGCAGTTGTTGCCGAAGTTCCGTTTTCTCTCCGCCACGCCGGCCCGCTGGCCGGGCCCGTACCGCTGGCGCTACAACCCGGCCAATGCGCCGGCGACGTTCGCCAGCACCGATGTCGCGGTCGCTGCGCTCATCCGCAACCTCGACGCCTGGTCGGCGGTCTGCGCGTTCACGCACGTCTACGAGGGCGTCACGGCGACGCCGCCCAACCGGCGGTTGAACGAGCAGCCCGACTTCGAGAACGTGGTCGGCTGGGAAACGCTCGAAGGTCGCACGGCGGGTGTCACGTACTCGTGGTACACGCCCGGCGGCGGCGTGCGCGACCTCGTGGACTCCGACGTGATCCTGTCGCCCACGCTCGTCGACAACGTCTTCCAGATGGACCGCACGGCGAAGCACGAGTGGGGGCACGCGCTGGGCCTCTCGCACTCCGATCGCGGCGCGATGCTGATGAGCGGGCCGCCGGACACGCTCTACAGCAACCAGGTCGACCTGCAGTACGACGACGTCCGCGGCTGCCGCTGCCTCTACGGCGCGCCGGCGGCGAATCCCGCGGGCTATGCCTGCACGGTGCCGGCGAAGGTCGACCTCGGCAATGTTGCGGTGGGCACGGCGTCGGCGCCGCGCGCGATCGAATTCGCGAACCAGGGCAACGGGCCTCTCTTCATCAGCGCCGCGCCGCCGTCCAACGCCGGGACGCTGGTCGTCGGCGGCAACTGCGCCGCGGGCTCGGCCGTGCCGCCCGGCGCCAGCTGCACGATGACCATAGCGGCAAGCGCGGCATCCGCGGGCCAGTTCAGTTCCGCCGTCACGCTGGAGACCGGCGACGGCCCGTACCGCATCGACGTCAGCTTCCAGGCCGTCGCGGCCCCGCCGACCGGAACGCAGGTCGTCGACGCCGTCGAGTACCTGCACGCCGGGTTCGGCCACTACTTCGTCACCTCGATTGCCGGCGAGATCCAGGCGCTCGACAGCGGCGCGCTGGCGGGATGGCAGCGCACCGGCCGGGCGTTCCGCGTGTGGAGCCAGCCGCAGACCGCTCCGCAGACCGTGCCGGTGTGCCGCTTCTTCAGCGCGCGCTTCGCGCCGAAGAGCTCGCACTTCTACACTGCGTCGGCGCAGGAGTGCGCGCTCGTCAAGACCGGCAGCGACTGGCAGTACGAGGGCGACGTGTTCCACGTCGCGCTGCCGGACGGGCAGGGAAGCTGCGCCGCGGGCACGGTGCCCGTCTACCGTCTCTACAACGAGGGCCTCTCGGGAGCGCCGAACCACCGCTTCACCGTCGACCCGGCAGTGCGCTCGGCGATGATCGCGCAAGGGTGGAAGCCCGAAGGCAGCGGGCTCGGCGTCACGATGTGCGCGGCGCCCTGATACGCTCGATTCTAGCCACGTCGTCGTCCCCGCGAAGGCGGGGACCCAGCGACTTGTGACTTCCGCGCTGCCGGGCAAGGAAGAAGACACTGGGTCCCCGCCTTCGCGGGGACGACGAGTGGAGATTGGGCGCCTGCGCGGCCCTCGCTAGAACAACTTCGCCTGCGGCTCCTCCTCGGCAGCCGGCGTAGCGCTCTGGGCGTCCTGAGACGCCGGTTGGTCGAACGGCAGCAGCGCTTCGTCGCCCGGCACGCGCTCGATGCACGAGGGGTCATCGTGCCGCACGCTGTTCACTCGCGTCGACACCGCGTGGAACGTCATGCGCTCGCCGGGATAGGGCCTCACGAGGTCCTGCGGGCCGTGATCCTCGGGATCGAGCCAGCGCGCGTAGTCCTCGGGCGCGACGATCACCGGCATGCGGTCGTGCAGCTTCGCGATCAGGTCGTTCGCGTCGGTGGTGAGGATCGTGCACGTGTCGAGCGGATGGCCGTCGGGCGCGAGCCAGCGCTCGAACAGGCCGGCGAAACCGAGCAGCGCGCCGTCCTTCATGCCGATCCACAGCGGCCGCTTGTGGCCGTCGGGCGTTGCCTGCCACTCGTAGAAGCCGTTGGCCGGCACGAGGCAGCGATGGCGGCGGAAGGCGTTGCGGAACGCCGGCTTCGTCGCCACGGTCTCGCCGCGAGCGTTGATCATGCGGTTGCCGATCGAGGGATCCTTCGCCCAGCGCGGCACGAGGCCCCAGCGCACCGGCACGAGCTCGCGCTCGCCGGCGGCGTTGAGGCGCACGATGGGCACGTCCTGCATCGGGGCCACGTTGTAGCGCGGCCGCAGCTGCGGCGGGTGCGCGAGCCCGAACGCGAGCGCGATCGCTGCCGGCTGCGCGTGGAGCTCGTAGCGGCCGCACATCGCTGTTCAGCGCAGGCGTTCGGCGAACGCCACGGCGTCGCGCGGCGGGTCCGGCGCCTGCGCGAGCAGGCGCTGCGCCGTCTTCGCCACCTGCAGCGTGTCCCAGTACGCGTACGCCGAAACCGCCGCCGCGCCCGCGACCGGGATCCAGCGCGACGCGGCCGAGCCGGCGACGCGGCGGCTCAGCGCCGAGCCGACGCGGCCGGCGAGCGAGGACAGCGTGCGCGAGCCGAGCTGCTGCACGACGAACCTCTGCCCGGAGCGCACGACGATGTCGCGCAGCGCCTGGCTCGCCGCGTGGCGGAACAGGCAGTACAGCATGTGCGTGCGCGACAGCTCCGCCGTGCGGCCGTAGACGGCGAAGATGTCGGCGACCATCTGGCGCTGCGTGTTCCAGATGAGGTAGAGGTCGGGCAGCAGCGTGAGCAGCCCCAAAGGCCCGCCGGGCAGGGCTAGCGATCCCGACACCAGCGCCGCGCGCCTTGCGGCATCGCGGGCGATGCGCAGGGCCGCGGCATCCGGATTCGCCACCTCGTGCGAACGCGGCGCGGGAACCTCGGCGATCACGCGCTCGATGACCCCGGCCACCGCGCGTTCGGGTTCTTCGTCGCTCCGGCGTCTGACTGCGCCCACGTCGCTCCTTCGTCCGGCTAGTGTCCCGTGCCGGAAGTTCCTTGCCAAAACGCAGCGCAGCGACCACCTCCGCTCGCGCAAGGACGACGAAAATGGCGCGCTGCGCGACGCCGGTCGCAGCGGGTATCGCGAATACCCGCAAGACCGGCAACAATGCAGCGCGTCATTTCTCGCTCGTCCTTGTGCAAGGAACTTCCGGTACGGGGCACTAGCCGCGCAGCAGGCCCAGCGCCCAGCCCGGGAACACCGTGAGCAGCGCCACGGGGACGAGGCACACGAGGCTCGCCGCGAACGCGTGCCGCCGCAGCGCCGCCTGCGTCGCGCCGTACGGGTGGGCGGCCATGAACATATACTGGATCACGCGCAGGTAGAAGTACAGGCCGAGGTAGCTGCCGACGAGGCCGAGGACGGCGAGCTCCGTGTGGCCGGCGGCCATCACGTTGCGGAAGACGAGGAACTTCGCGACGAAGCCCGGCAGCGGCGGGATGCCGGCCAGCGACAGCATCGCGATCGCCAGCGTCACCGCGGCGTACGGCCGGCGGTGGAACAGCCCCTTGAGCGAGTCGATCCGGTCGTCGACCGCGTCGTCGCCGTCGTGCGGCAGCGCGGTGAATGCGACGAGGCTCATCAGCCCGTAGGCGGCGAGGTAGAAGGCGATCGCCTGGAAGCGGCCCTCGACGGCGCCCAGCAGCGCGAAGAACAGGAAGCCCGCGTGGGCGATCGACGAGTACGCGATCATGCGGCGGAAGCTCGGCTGCCGCATCGCGGTGATGTTGCCCCAGACGATCGACACCAGCGGCGGGACGGCGACCAGCGCGATCATCGCCGGCGACAGCTCGGCCGCGCCGAACAGCCGCACGACCGCGAGCAGGACCGCGGCCTTGACGATCGTCGCCATGTACGCCGTCGCTGGGACCGAGCCGCCCTGGTAGGCGTCCGGCGCCCAGGCGTGGAACGGGAAGATCGCGGCCTTGAGGAAGAACGCGCACAGGACCAGCGCCGCGCCCGCGCGCGCCAGCGCGGACGGCGCGTCGAGCGCGCGCGCGAACGCGTCGATCGCCAGCGTCCCGCTCCAGCCGAACAGCAGCGACGCGCCCATCAGCAGCATGCCCGTCGCCGTGCCGCCGAGGACGAGGTACTTGAGCGCCGCCTCCGCGCAGTCCTTCCGCTGCATGGCGAGGAGGACCAGCGCGTACACGGGCAGCGACAGCGTCTCGAGGCCGAGCAGCAGCGTGAGGAAGCTGTCCGCCGAGATCATCAGGCAGGCGCCGTACAGCGAGGCGAGCGCCAGCATGGGGAACTGCGCGTCGCGGAACTCGTCGCGCGAGAGCATGAGCACCGGGACCGCGAGCACCAGCACGATCGCCTTCCCGGCCGACGTGGCCGGGCTCACCGACAGCTGGCCGACGAAGGTCGCGGCCGCGTAGCCGCCCGCCGAGAGCACCGCGGCGGCCGCGGCGGCGGCGACCACCGTCCCGAGCGCCAGCGCGAAGCTCGTCCGCGGCGCGCGGCCGAGGATGTCGAGCACCAGCACGAGGCACAGGCCGGCGAGCAGCAGGTGCTCGGGCAGCATGGAGACAAGGACCGTCTGGACGTTCATCGCCGGGCCTCCGTCGCGGGCAGCGCCGCGACCGCGCGCGCGCCGCCGACCAGCTGCTGGTACTGCCGGGCGGCGAGCTCGGTCTTGCGCATCGGCTCGTCGGGGAACAGGCCGAGCCAGAACACCGCGGCGACGAGCGCGGCGAGGATGCCGACCTCGCGCGCCGACAGGTCGCGCACGTGCTCGGCGTGCGGCGCGCGCGTGGCGCCGAACAGGAAGCGCTGCGCGAACCACAGCATGTACAGCGCACCGAGCACCACGCCGGTCACCGCGACGCCCGCCAGCCACAGCATCGTGCTGTTGCCCGCGGCGTGCGCCTGCCAGGCCGTGCGGAACGTGCCGAGCAGCGCGAGGAACTCGCCGGTGAAGCCCGAGGTCGTCGGCAGGCCGATCGCGGCCAGCGTCAGCACCATGAAGAACACGGAGTACACCGGCAGCAGCTTCGCGATGCCGCCGTAGTCGGCGAGGTTACGGCTGTGGCAGCGCTCGTAGATCATGCCCACCATGAAGAACAGCCCGGCGGCCGTGAGCCCGTGGCTCACCATCTGCATGACCGCGCCCTGGATGCCGATGAGGTCGACGCTCGCCAGCCCCAGCATCGCGTAGCCGAGGTGGCTGATCGACGAGTAGGCGATGATCTTCTTGATGTCGGTCTGCACCAGCGCGAGGCACGCGCCGTAGACGATGCTGATCACGCCGAGCAGCATCACGATCACCGTCGCCTCGCGCGCGGCGTCGGGGAAGAGCGGGAAGCCGAGCTTCATGAAGCCGTACGTGCCCATCTTCAACAGCACGCCGGCCAGGATCACGGAACCTGCGGTGGGCGCCTCGACGTGCGCGTCGGGCAGCCACGTGTGCAGCGGGACGATCGGCACCTTGATCGCGAACGACAGCGCGAACGCGGCGAACAGCCACGACTGCGCAGCCGGCTTGAGGCCCGCGCCGTAGAGGTCGGCGAACGCGAACGAGGCGACCCCGGTGGTCGTCTTCAGCGACCAGACGAGGTAGATCATCGCCGCCAGCATCAGGATGCTGCCGAACGCCGTGTACAGCACGAACTTGATCGTCGCGTAGATGCGCCGCTCGCCGCCCCAGATGCCGATCATCAGGAACATCGGCACCAGCATCAGCTCCCAGAACAGGTAGAACAGGAAGAGGTCCTGCGCGACGAACGTCCCCAGCATCGCGAACTGGATCAGGAACACCATCGCGTGGAACAGGCGGACGTCCTTCGTGATCGCCGTCCACGAGCCGGCGACGACGAGCGGCCCGAGGAACGCGGTCAGCAGGACCAGCAGCACGTTGTAGCCGTCCAGCCCGATCAGGTAGGCCACGCCCCAGTCGGGGATCCACGGCAGGCGGGTCGCGAACTGCAGCCCGGGGTCGGCGGCGTCGTAGCGCAGGTAGAGCCACGCGGTCAGCGCGAACTGGACGAGCATCAGCGCGAAGCTCCAGCCGCGGACCGCGTCCGGGCGGCGCTCGTCGGCAGCCGCGGTGTAGACGATGCCCGCGACGGGCAGCCACAGGACGACGTTGAGGATCAGCGCGTCAGACATGGCGCCATCCCCAGGCGAGCGCGCCCAGCAGGCCGGCAAGGGCCAGCAGCGCGTAGAAGTGCAGGTGGCCGGTCTGCAGGCGGCCCATCGCGGCGGCCGTGCGCTGCGCCAGCGCGGCGAGCCCGTTCAGCGTTCCGTCGATGAGCGCGCGGTCGCCGATCTTCAGGAACACGTTCTCCGAGATCCACAGCAGCGGCCGGCCGATGACGAGGTCGTAGAGCTCGTCGACGAAGTACTTGCCTTCCAGCACGCGGCGCACGCCTGCCACCTTCTCGCCGAACGCCTTCGCGCGCTCGGCCTTGCCGCCGAACATCCACCACGCGCCCAGCAGGCCCGCGAGCCCGAGCGCGACCGAGAGGACCACGATCGGCAGGTGCGCCCCGGAGCGCGACGCGAGGATGCCGGGCAGCGGCAGCATCGGCTCGAGCACGTGAGGGATCGACAGGAACCCGCCGATCGCCGAGAGGATCGCCAGCGCGACGAGCACGCCGGTCATCGAGAACGGCGACTCGTGCACGTGCGCGGCCGCGTGCGCGTCGAGCCGGCTCTCGCCGAGGAACGTGAGCCACAGCAGGCGGAACATGTAGAACGCCGTCATCAGCGCGGTCAGCGCGGCGATCGCCACCAGCCAGAACGACCCGCCGCGCTCGGAGGCGTACGCGTACCAGAGGATCTCGTCCTTGGAGAAGAACCCGGCGAGCGGCGGCAGCCCCGCGATCGCCGCGGTGGCGATGGCGAAGGTCCAGAACGTCACCGGGATCCTCTTCGCCAGCGCGCCCATCTTCCGGATGTCCTGCTCGCCCGACATCGCGTGGATCACGCTGCCCGCGCCGAGGAACAGGCAGGCCTTGAAGAACGCGTGCGTGTAGAGGTGGAACACGGCGACACCGTAGGCGCCCACGCCGGCGGCGAGGAACATGAAGCCGAGCTGCGACACCGTCGAGTAGGCGAGCACCTTCTTGATGTCGTTCTGGGCGATGGCGATCGTCGCGGCGAAGAACGCGGTCAGCACGCCGACCCAGGCGACGAGCTGGGAGGCGCCTTCGGCGTGGACGTAGATGCCCGACATGCGGGCGACCATGTAGACGCCGGCGGTCACCATCGTCGCGGCGTGGATCAGCGCCGAGACCGGCGTGGGGCCGGCCATCGCGTCGGGCAGCCACACGTACAGCGGGATCTGCGCCGACTTGCCCGTAGCGCCGATGAACAGCAGGATGCCCACCAGCGTCGCGGAGATCGCGGGCCCGGGGCTGGCCATGAACGCCGCGTTGATGCGGTCCATGTCCAGCGTGCCGAGCGCGGTGTAGAGCACGAACATGCCGAGCAGGAAGCCGGCGTCGCCGATGCGGTTGACGATGAACGCCTTCTTGCCGGCCGCCGCCTTCTCGGGATCGGCGAACCAGAAGCCGATCAGCAGGTAGGAGGCGAGCCCGACGCCTTCCCAGCCGACGAACAGCACCAGCAGGCTGCGCCCCAGCACCAGCAGCAGCATGAAGAACAGGAACAGGTTGAGGTACGCGAAGTAGCGCGCGTAGCTCTCGTCGCCCTTCATGTAGCCGACGCTGTAGACGTGGATGAGCGACCCCACGCCGGTGACGATGAGCACCATCACGGCGGTGAGGCGGTCGAACCAGAACTCGATCGCGAACGGCGCCCCGCCGATCGAGATCCACGTGTAGAGCGTCTCCGACAGCGGGACGTAGCCGCCCGCGCGCAGCTCGGCAAACGCGTCGAGCGTCAGCAGGAACGCGAGGATCGGCAAGCCGCAGCCCACCAGCGTCACGAAGCGGGTGCCGCGCGGGTTCGGGAACAGCCGCGTGGCGAACAGGCCGTTCAGCAGGAAGCCGGCGAGCGGGAGCAGGGCGATCGCGGTCAACACCGTCAGCCCCTCAGATCCGCGAAAGCATCGGCGTCGAGCGTCCGGCGGCTCTTTGCCAGCAGCAGGACGATCGGGATCGCGATGGCGATCTCGGCCGCCGCCACGACGAAGATCAGGAACACGAGCACCGCGCCCTCGGCCGAGCCCATGCGGTCGGCGAACGCGACCAGCGAGAGGTTCACGCCGTTCAGCATCAGCTCCATGCTCATCAGCATGACGAGCAGGTTGCGGCGGATGATCACGCCGCACAGCCCCAGCGCGAACAGCGCCAGCGCCAGGTACAGCAGCGCGTGCGTCTTATCCATGGTCCTCCCGGTTCGCGCGGATGACGGCGATCGCGGCGACGACCGCGGCCAGCAGCAGCACCGAGGTGAGCTCGAAGTGCAGCCAGTACTTGTTGAGGAACGCGCTGGCGAATTCGGCGAGGCTGAAGCCGCGCGCGGCGCCGGCGGCTGCGGCGCCCGTGCCCGCGTCGGCGGCCACGCCGCGGATCAGCAGCCCGGCGACGACCGCCGCCACCGCCACGCCGGGGATCACCAGCCCCGAGAAGCGGCGCCGCGTGGCCGGGTCGCGCGGGTCGAGCAGCATGATCACGTAGACCATGAACACCATCACCGCGCCGACGTAGATCAGCACCTGGAACGCGGCGATGAAGTGCACGCCGAGCAGGCCGTAGATGCCGCCCAGGAAGATCATCGTCGAGATCAGCGCCATCGCCACGCGCATCGGCTGGCGCAGCATGACGACGAGGACGCCGCCGACCAGCGCCGAGACGCCGAAGATCGCCAGCAGGATCGTCTCCAGGTTCGCGAGGAGCCAGGTCATGGCGTCGTCCCCTCGTGTCCACCCGGCGCCGGCGGGTAGGGCTTCGCGACGTCGCGCTCCGGCTTCCACGCCAGCAGCTCCTCCTTGCCCAGCCACATCTGCAGGCGGTCGGGCGAAGGCAGGTCGGGCACCGTCTTGTCCATGCGGATCGCGTCCTCGGGGCAGGCCTCGACGCACAGCCCGCAGAACACGCAGCGCGAGTAGTCGATCTCGAAGCGCACGGGGTACTTCGGGTGCTCGGCGTCGGCCGGGTCGAAGCCCGCCTCGATCTCGATCACCTTCGCCGGGCACACGGTCGCGCACATGTTGCAGGCCACGCACTGCGGCCTCCCGTCGGGCCGCTGCGTGAGCACGTGCTTGCCGCGGTTGTTGCGCGCGTAGTCGCGGCGCGTCTCCTCGGGGTAGTAGGTGGTCAGCGCGCCCTTGCGGCCGGTGACCCACTTGCCCATGTTGCGCAGGAACACCCCTCCGGTGATGGCGAGCCCGCGCAGGATCTCGAAGAGGTACGCGCGCTCCCAGAAGCCCATCGCGGGCTCGTTCCAGTACGCCTTGCGGACGTACGGCGCGCGAGCGGGCCTGCGCGCGGCGCTCATGGCGTCATTGCCCAGACGACGAGCACGGTGACGATCAGGTTCGCGAGCGCCAGCGGGAACATGAACTTCCACGCGAACTTCAGCACCTGGTCGTAGCGGAAGCGCGGCAGCGACCAGCGGATCAGGATCTGGAAGCTGCACAGCAGGAAGACCTTGCCCAGGAACACGAGGACCTGGGTGATCACGACGGCCGTGTGGCTCATCGCGATCTCCACGCCGAACGGCAGCGAGAAGCCGCCGTCGTGCATGTACGGCAGGTTGTAGCCGCCGAGGAACAGCGTCGTGAACAGCGCCGCGATGATCGCGATCTCGATGAACTCGGCGAACATGAACAGGCCCATCTTCATCGCGCTGTACTCGGTGAAGTAGCCCGAGATCAGCTCCGACTCCGCCTCCGGCAGGTCGAACGGGATGCGCTTGTTCTCGGCGATCGCCGCGGCGAGGAACAGCGTCGCGGCGAACGGCTGCAGGAAGATGCCCCACGCGGGCAGGCCGGCGATGCGGCCGGACTGCTGCCGCACGATGTCGTCGAGGTCGACCGTGCCGTAGATCAGGACGAGCCCGAGCAGCGTCAGCGCCAGCACCAGCTCGTAGGAGATCATCTGCGAGCCCGCGCGCAGCGCGCCCAGCAGCGAGAACTTGTTCGACGACGACCAGCCGGCGAGCATGGCGCCGATCACCGACACGCCGCCGAACGCGAAGACGATCAGCAGGCCCGCGTCGAGCTGCGCGATCTGCATCGGGTAGGCACGGTCGCCGAACCAGCCGGCGAGCGCGGGCACGAGCTGGCCCGGATGCAGCATGCCGCCGAAGGGGATCACCGCGAACACGAGCAGCACCGGCGTGAACACGACCCACGGCGCGACCATGTACGCGTACCAGTCGTAGGGCTTCGGCTTGTAGTCCTCCTTGAGCAGCATCTTGATGCCGTCGGCCATGCCGTGGAACAGCCCCCACCAGACCAGCTTCACCTGCGTGAATGGGATGCGCAGGTAGGCGCGGTTCGCGCCGATGCGGTCCGACATGACCGCGGCCTGCTTGCGCTCGACCCAGGTCAGTATCAGGCCGAAGGTCATCAGCACGCCGATCGCGTAGCCGATGTAGACCGCGTAGACGACGAGGTCCTGCGTCATGCGGGCACCCTGGCGACGGCGGCGAGCATGCCGAACAGCGCCTCGGCGTCGACGCTGCCCGCCGGCGCGCGCCTGATCGGCGCGAAAGCGCTCACCACGCCCGCGAAGTTCGTGTAGTGGCCTGCGCGCTCGGTCTGCAGCGTGGTCGGGAAGTACGCGTCGGCGTGGCCGTTCTCGGGGGCGAGGAAAGCGTTGAGCAGGATCGACTTCGCCCCGCGCGGCACGTCGGCGAAGTCGAAGCCCTCGCCCCAGACGAGCACGAGGTCGGCGCCGTCCAGCGACACGGGGGCCGTGCCGAACAGCTCGCGCGCGCGCTTCCCGTTCGGGTTCTTGTCCGGCCGGATCAGGAAGTCGTCGCCGACGCGCTCGCCCGGCTGCGGCACGTGGTCGGCCTTGACGAAGCAGCGGAAGCGCGGGCCGAGCGCGTCGCGCGCGGCCGCCAGCTCCTCGTTGCTGCCCCACGACGAGATCAGCGCCACGGGGGAGCTCGCCGCGTCGATCATGCGCCGGGCGGCGCCGGCCGCCTCGGCGAGCGGCACGCGAGCGCCCTTGAGCATCGGCGCCCCGCCGCGCGGGCGCTCGAGGAGGTCGGGGAGGTCGCGCGCCTTGTTGCAGATCCACGGCCCGTTGACCGCCGGGTTCTCGCGGGGCGTCACGCGCTCGATGGCGACGTTCTGGCGCGGATCCAGCGCGTTGAACTTCCACTCGGCCTTGCGGTGCCACAGGTCGACGGTGCAGCCGCGCTCGCAGCCAGGGCAGACCGACGGTGTGGGCTGCAGGTACCAGACGCGCGACTTGTAGAGGAAACGCCGCGACAGCAGCGCGCCGACCGGGCAGAGGTCGACGACGTTGTCAGAGTACGGGTCGTCGTCGAGCGAGCGCTTCTCGTCGCAGCGCACCAGCGAGTGGTCGCCGCGGTCGAGGATGCCGAGCGCGTGCGACTTCGACACCTCCTTCGTGAAGCGCACGCAGCGCGAGCACAGCACACAGCGCTCGTTGTCGAGCACGATGCGCTTCGACAGCTCGTGGAACTTGGTCGTGCGGTGCTTGGCGACGGTGGCGACCGACGCCGCGCCGTTGTGCTCGTAGTGGTAGTCCTGCAGCATGCACTCGCCGGCCTTGTCGCACACGCCGCAGTCGACCGGGTGGTTGAGCAGGACCATCTCCAGCATCGTCTTGCGGCGTTCCTTCACCTTCGGCGACTGCGTGAGGACCTTCATGCCGCGCGTGGCCGGCATGTTGCAGGCGATGTCCATCCAGCCGCCCGTGTCGCCCTCGACCTCGACCATGCACAGCCGGCAGTTGCCCGCGACCGAGAGCTGCGGGTGCCAGCAGAAGCCCGGGATGTAGATGCCGGCGTCGCGCGCGGCCTCCATCACGGTCTGGCCGTCCTTCGCCTCGATCGCGACGCCGTCGACGAAGATCTCAGGCATGGGCGAGCTCCGCCTCGGCGACCTCGAGCCTGCCGTCGAACTTCGAGCGGCCGTTCGCGATCCAGTACTCGAACTCGTCGCGGTACTTGGCGAGGATGCCGGTCACGGCGTATCCGCAGGCGTCGCCCATGCCGCAGATCGTCGTGCCGTCGTTGGCGAGCGCGATCGCCTCCATGCGCGCGAGGTCCTCGCGGCGCCCCCGGCCCTCGACGATGCCGTCGATCAGCTTGTGCATCCACCCCATGCCGTCGCGGCACGGCGTGCACTGGCCGCAGGACTCGTGGTGGTAGAAGCGCACCATCACCTGCAGCAGCCGCACCATGCACGTGCCCTCGGCGATCACGATCATGCCGCCGGAGCCGAGGCCGGAGCCCGCCTTGGCGAACGACGCGTGGTCGTAGGTGACGTTCTCGATTTCCGCCCCGGTCAGCACCTTGGTCGAGATCCCGCCGGGGACGATGCACTTGAGCCCGCGCCCGCCCAGCACGCCGCCGCAGTCCTCGAAGATGAACTTCTTCACCGGGTAGCCGAACTCGAGCTCGTAGACGCCGGGCTTCGCGACGTGGCCGGAGATCGACACGAGCTGCGTGCCGGGGCTCTTCGGCGCGCCGATCTTCCTGAACTCCTCGCCGCCCATCGCGAGGATCACGGAGAGGTTCGACAGCGTCTCGACGTTGTTGACCACCGTCGGGCGCTGGAACAGGCCCCTGACCGTCAGGCGCGGCGGGCGGTTGCGCGGGTAGCCCTTGCGCCCCTCGATCGAGGTCAGCAGCCCGGAGGCCTCGCCGCAGACGTAGGAGCCGGCGCCGCGGTGCGCGACCAGGTCCATCGAGTACTCGCTGCCCATGATCCGCTCGCCGAGCAGGCCCGCGTCGTAGGCCTCGTCGATGGCCGCCTGCAGGCGACGGCAGGGCAGGTCGAATTCGCCGCGGATGTACACGAACGCGTTGTGGACCTGCAGCGCGTAGCCGGCGATGACCATCGACTCGACGAGGCGGTGCGGCGCGTTCTCGAGGATCCAGCGGTCCTTGAACGTGCCCGGCTCTCCCTCGTCGGCGTTGGCGCACAGGTAGTGCGGCTGGCCGTCGTCGAGGTGGATGACCTGCCACTTGCGCCCGGCGGGGAAGGCGGCGCCGCCGTGGCCGAGGATGCCCGACGCCGCCACCTCCTTGGTGACCTGCTCGGGCTTCATCGTCGTCAGCACGCGGCGCAACGTCTCGTAGCCGCCGCGCTCGCGGTACGCGGCGAGGAGGTGCGACGTCGCCGTGACGGGGAACGTCATCAGCAGCTGGCGGCCGGGCATTACTTGAGGCCCTCCAGCAGCGCGTCCGTCTTCGCCGCGTCCATGTTCTCGTGGTAGGTCTCGTTGACGACGAGCACCGGCGCCGTGCCGCACGAGCCCAGGCACTCGACGGTGGAGACCGTGAAGCGGCCGTCGGCCGACGTCTGCCCGGGCTGCGACACGCCGGCGCGCTTGCACACGTGGCCGATCAGCCGCTCGGCGCCGCGCATCGAGCAGGAGACGTTGCGGCACACCTGCAGGTGCCAGCGGCCCACCGGCTTGCGGCGGAACATCGTGTAGTAGGAGAGCACCTCCTCGACCTGGATGCGCGGGACCCTGAGGAACTCGCACAGCCCGTCGATGTCCTCGTCCGCCACGTAGCCGCGGTCGGCCTGGATGCGGTGCAGGCAGGGCAGCACCAGCGCCGAGTCCAGCCCCGCCGGGTAGCGCTTCTTCAGCTTCTCGAACTCGGGGATCAAATGCTTCATGAGATCGATGCAAAAGGCTTTCGTGAACCCGGTGGATGCAGCGGCGCAGGTGCGACGCCTTTTGCATCGAGTCGTCGATCACGCGGGCGCCCTAGGGGCGGCCCGTCGGGCGCCCGCCGGCAGCAGCACGAAACAACGAGTGTCGTGCGTGCGGCCGCGCCCAGGTGTGCGTCGTAGGTCATGGGGCTAGCGGTCGCACTCGCCGCCGATCATGTTCACGGACCCGAACGTCGGCACGATGTCGGCGAGCTGGTCGCCGACGATCATCCTGTGCAGGCCGCCCAGGTGCACGAACGAGGGCGCGCGCACGTGCACCTTGTGCGGCGTGCCGCTGCCGTTGGAGACGAGGAAGAAGCCCAGCTCGCCGTTGGGCGACTCGTGCGCCGTGTACACCTCGCCCGCGGGGACGACGGGGCCGTCGATCACCAGCTTGAAGTGGTTGATCAGCGACTCGATCTCCTTGTAGACGAGCGGCTTGGGCGGGAACGTGCAGCGGCGGTCGTCGACGTCGACGGGGCCGTCGGGCAGCAGGTCGACGCACTGGCGGATCATGTGCACCGACTCGTCCATCTCGCGCATGCGCACGTAGTAGCGGTCGTAGTTGTCGCCCTTGATGCCGACCGGCACCTCGAAGTCGAGCTCGGCGTAGGCGAGGTAGGGCGTGTCCTTGCGCAGGTCGCGGGGCAGCCCCGTCGAGCGCAGCAGCGGCCCCGTGTAGCCGTAGTCGAGCGCCTCCGCCTGCGTGAGCACGCCGACGTCGCGCATGCGGTCGATGAAGATCCGGTTGCGGTCGACCAGCCCGTGCACGCGGCCGACGAACTCGTCGTACTGGCCGAGGATCCACTCGAGCCGGTCGAGCCAGCCGTCGGGCAGGTCGCGCGCCAGCCCGCCGATGCGGCCGTACGAGTAGGTGACGCGCGCGCCGGTCAGGTCGGCGAGGTGCTCGTAGATCCAGTCGCGCAGCATCACGAGGTAGAGGAACGCCGTCATCGCGCCCAGCTCCATCAGCGAGGCGGCGATGCACGTGAGGTGGTCGGCGAGCCGCGAGTACTCGGAGAGCAGCGTGCGCAGGACCACGCAGCGGCGCGTGATCGCGATCCCCATGAGCTTCTCGACGCCCTCGACGTAGGCGAAGTTGTTGATCAGCGCCGAGCAGTAGTTGAGGCGGTCGACGTAGGGGATCAGGTTGTGCCAGGTGTGCGACTCGCACTCCTTCTCGAAGCCGCGGTGCAGGTAGCCGCAGTGCACGTCGACGCGCAGGATCTTCTCGCCCTCCAGCTCGGCGATGATCTGCACGGTGCCGTGGGTGGCCGGGTGCGACGGGCCGATGTTGACCACGACGCGGTCCTCGCGGCTCGCGCGGTCGAACGCCGGGCGCACCGGGTTCGGCATCGGGCCCTCGGGCAGCGGGGACGGCTCGCGCGACGGGAGCACGGCCGCGGACTCGCCCGCCGCGGCGGCTGCGGCGCGCTCGGCGAGCGGGTCGCGCATCGGGATCAGGGGCTGCTCGGCCAGCTTGTCGTAGTCCTTGCGCAGCGGGTGGCCGACGAAGCCCTCGTAGAGCAGGATCGGGCGCAGGTCGCGGTTGCCGCGGAACGCGATGCCGTACATTTCGTGGCACTCGCGCTCGATGTACTCGGCGGCGCCGTAGACGCCGGCCAGCGAGTCGACCGCGGGCGCGCTGCCGGGCACCTGCGCCTTGAGCCGCACGCGGACGAACGCGCCGGTCGAGTAGAAGTGCCAGACGACGTCGAACCGGGGCTCGCGCGGCAGCCAGTCGGTGGCGGTCACGTCGAGGAGGATGTCGCAGCCGGCGCGCTTCAGCGCTTCCGCCGCCGCGCGCACGCCGTCGGGCGCGACCGCCGCGACGAGGATGTCGTGCTCGACGACCGCGCGCTCGCCGGCGGCGCCGAGGGACGCACGGATCGCTGCGAAGCCGTTTCCGCCCATCGCCTCAGACCTTGTCCGTGACGATCGGGTGCTTCGCCGTCGCGATCCGCTGCTGGAGCTGCATGATCGCGTCGATCACCGTCTCGGGGCGCGGCGGGCAGCCGGGCACGTAGACGTCCACGGGCACGATGCGGTCGATGCCGGCGACCGCCGCGTAGTTCTGGTAGAAGCCGCCCGACGTCGCGCAGGCGCCGAAGGCCATCACCCACTTCGGCTCGCACATCTGCTCGTAGACCTTGCGCAGCACCGGCGCCTGCTTGTGCGTGACCGTGCCGACCACCATCAGCAGGTCCGACTGGCGCGGCGAGAAGCGCGGCAGCGCGGCGCCGAAGCGGTCGGTGTCGTAGGGCGTGGAGCTCACCGCCATGAACTCCATCGCGCAGCAGGCGGTGACGAACGGGTACGGGAACAGCGAGAACTTGCGCGCCCAGCCGATCAGCTCGTCCTTGCGGGTGGTCATCCACTCGAGCGCCCCGCTCTTCGCGGGGACGGGCGCGATCGGGATCGTGCGGTCGTAGGTCACCCGCGGCCTCCTTGGGCCCGAACGGCCGGCCGAAGGGGCGTGTCGGCCGCCTCGGTCGCGCGGCGGCGCGCCCTTCGGGCCTTCGCTTCGCGCGCCGCGCTCACTCGGTCACCATCTCCACCAGGCGCGCCCGGTAGACGTACAACAGGATCAGCACGAGCAGCGCCATGAAGATGGCGAAAGTCGCCAGCATGAACGTGGTCAGCGGCTGCGCGCCCAGCGCCCACAGGAACAGGAACACCGTCTCGAGGTCGAACAGGATGAAGACGATGGCCACCGCGTAGTACTTGATCGGCACCGCCTTCACGTTGGACTGCTCGACGGGGGTGGCGCCGCACTCGAATGCCTCGAGCTTCGTCGCGCTGTCGCGCGGCTTCGGGCCGAGCAGGCGGTTCATCAGCAGCGTCGTGGCGACGAAGCCGAGGATCGCCAGCATGTAGAGGAGGAAGACGACGTACGGGCTCATTGGTTTACCCTCCGCGCTGCGCGCCGCCGGGTCGTTCGCCCCTGGGGCGGCCCTGCTGGCTCACGGGGGGGCCCGGCAGCGGAGCCGGGTTGCATTCTCGCTATCGCTCGGGGGCCGGCCCGGCTCGGTGTCCGGGGGCTTGCCCTGCTCGCTCGTCTCCTGGTGCCTCGGCACGCGCCGCACGGATGCGCGGGCCGCGGAATTCACTTTGCGGCTACCCTAGCGTCTGCCGCGAAGCGCCGCTTGACGTGGATCAACGGGGCTAATCGGCAGCGCGGCGGGCGTCGTGTTGCCTTGCCTTCGCTTAAGGACGCTGCGCGGCGTGTTGCGCCTGCGCACACAAAAGAAAAAGGCCGGGCGGTGCCCGGCCTTTCTCGCGCGAAGCCTGGGTGCTTCAGGCGGCCTGGATGTTCGTCGCCTGCTTGCCCTTGGGGCCGGTGGCGACCTCGAAGGAGACCTTCTGGCCTTCCTTGAGCGTCCGGAAGCCCGTGCCCTTGATTGCCGTGAAGTGCGCGAAGAGATCCTCGCCGCCGTCGTCGGGCTTGATGAAGCCGAAGCCCTTCGCGTCGTTGAACCACTTGACCGTACCGGTTGCCATGACTGTACTTATCCTCGAGACAGATTAGGGAAATGAAAGATGCCGGGATGCGCCCGGCGCGGTGTCTTCGAATCTCAAGGCGGGGGTACTCAACGGGGCGGCGGAGGCACAAAGGGCCGGCCCGGTACGGAGTGCTCGGTACGCCTGAAACCGCAAACGACGGCGGAGTATAGCACCGCGGCCCTTGACAAGGGGGCGGCGCCGTGCAGGGGGGGCGGGGAGGAAGTATCCGCGCTTACCCGCCGCGGGCGAGCGCCGCGCCGGCAGCGAGCGCGCGAAGCTTGCCCCGTGCCACTTCGCGGGAGAGCGGGACCATCCCGCAGTTCGTGCAGGCC
>Ga0224500_10000202_pt1 | contig 43348 bp, 35 predicted proteins | sample SF_Oct11_sed_USG_FD_168126 | JGI IMG/M metagenome (GOLD analysis project Ga0224500, IMG submission 168126) | Sediment microbial communities from San Francisco Bay, California, United States - SF_Oct11_sed_USGS_4_1 | ecosystem: Environmental > Aquatic > Marine > Sediment | place: USA: California...
GGCCCGTAGTTTCCCCCGGGCCCCCTCGATCCCCATGTCAAAGTCGCCCCACGACAGCATCCGCATTCGCGGGGCCCGGCAGAACAATCTGCGGGGCCTCGACCTGGACGTTCCGCTCCGCCAGCTCGTCGTCGTGACGGGCGTTTCGGGTTCGGGCAAGTCCTCGCTCGTCTTCGACACGGTCTATGCCGAGGGCCAGCGCCGCTACGTCGAGACATTTTCGCCGTACGCGCGGCAGTTCCTCGATCGCATGGACAAGCCGCAGGTGGACCGCATCGAGGGCATTCCGCCGGCGATCGCGATCGACCAGACGAACCCGGTCCGCACGTCGCGCTCCACCGTGGGCACGATGACCGAGCTCAACGACCACCTGAAGCTGCTCTATGCGCGCGCCGGCCAGCTGCACTGCCGGGGCTGCGGCGGCCCGGTTCGCCGCGACACGCCCGATTCGATCCACGCCGCGCTGGCGCAGCGCGCGCAGGCCGCGGGCGATCCGCGACTGCTGGTCACCTTTCCCGTGACGGTGCCGGCCAATTTCACGGCAGCGGAAGTGCTCAAGCTGCTCGAGCAGCAGGGCTATACCCGCGTGCATGCGAGCGCGGCGGACAAGCTCGAGATCGTCCAGGACCGGTTCCGGCTCGGCAGCGTCGACCGCGGCAGGGTCATCGATGCCCTCGAGGCTGCGCTGCGTATCGGACGCGGCCGGGTGAACGTGCGTACTGCTCCTTCCGCATCGGCGGGCGAGCCGAGAGGAGAGGGCTGCGAGACCGTCTGGCGCTTTTCGGCCGACCTGCACTGCGCCGACTGCGACATCCACTACCGCGACCCGACCCCGAGCCTGTTCTCGTTCAACTCCCCGCTCGGCGCATGCGAGACGTGCCGCGGGTTCGGCCGCGTGATCGGCATCGATTTCGGGCTCGTGACCCCGGACACCGGCAAGACGCTGCGCGGCGGCGTGATCAAGCCGTGGCAGACCGAGTCGAACCGCGAGTGCCAGCAAGACCTGCTGCGCTTCGCGAAGAAACGGGGTATTCCCGTCGACACGCCGTGGCGCGAGCTCACCGAGGCGCAGCAGCAGTGGGTCCTCGAAGGCGAGGGCCCCTGGGACAAGAAGGTCTGGTACGGCGTGCGCCGGTTCTTCCAGTGGCTCGAGACCAGGAGCTACAGGATGCACGTGCGCGTGCTGCTCGCGAAGTACCGCAGCTACACGCCGTGTCACGCGTGCAATGGCGCGCGGCTCAAGGACGAAGCGCTGCTGTGGCGGCTCGTGTCGCGCGAGCGGCCCGGAGCCGGCCTCAACATCCACGAGCTGATGCTGTTGCCGCTCGACGAATGCCTCGCGTTTCTTGCCGGCATCGCGCTGCCTGCACCGCTCGACGAGGCCGCCGACCAGCTGCTCGGCGAGGTCCGCTCGCGGCTCGGCTTCCTGGTCCGCGTGGGCCTCGGATACCTCACGCTCGATCGCCAGTCGCGCACGCTTTCGGGCGGCGAAGTGCAGCGCATCAACCTGACCACGGCGCTCGGCACGTCGCTGGTCAACACGCTGTTCGTGCTCGACGAGCCGTCGATCGGTCTGCATCCGCGTGACATGCGCCGCGTGATCGAGGTGATGCACCGCCTGCGCGACAACGGCAACTCGCTGCTGGTCGTCGAGCACGACCCGCAGATCATGCTGACGGCCGACCGCGTCATCGACATGGGACCCGGCCCCGGCGAGCACGGTGGCCAGATCGTGTTCCAGGGCACCCCCGCCGAACTCGCGGCCCGCTCCGACACGCTCACGGCAAGGTACCTCTCGGGCCGCCTCGATGCAGTGACGGCGGCCGGCAAGCGCGGTGCGCCGAAGCCCGGTGCGCCGGCGATCAAGGTTCGCGGCGCGACGGAACACAACCTCTGGAACCTCGACGTCGAGATTCCACTGCGACGCCTGGTCTGCGTGACGGGTGTGTCAGGTTCGGGCAAGTCCACGCTGGTGCAGGACGTGCTCTACGCCGGCCTGCGACGCGCCCACGGCAAGCCGACCGAAACGCCGGGCGCACACGAGGCACTCGAAGGCGCGGACCTCGTCGCGGACGTCGTGATGGTCGACCAGACACAGATCGGCCGCACGACCCGCTCGAACCCGGCGAGCCATGTCGGTGCGTTCGATGCGATCCGCAAGCGCTTTGCGCGCGATCCCGTCGCAGTCGAGCGCGGCTACACGCTCGGCACGTTCAGCTTCAACTCCGGCAACGGGCGCTGCCCGACGTGCGGTGGCAACGGCTTCGAGCACGTCGAGATGCAGTTCCTCTCCGACGTCTACCTGCGGTGCCCCGATTGCGATGGCAAGCGTTTCCGGCCGGAAATCCTGGAAGTGCGGGTCCGTCGCGACCAGGGCCCGGCGCGCAGCATCGCCGACGTGCTGGAGATGACCGTCTCCGAAGCCGTGCGGTTCTTTGCCGATGACCGCGAAGTGCTCGACCGGCTCGAACCGCTTGCAGCGGTCGGCCTCGACTACCTGCGGCTCGGCCAGCCCGTGCCGACGCTGTCCGGCGGTGAGGCCCAGCGCCTGAAGCTCGCGGGCCACCTCGCCGATGCGAAGCCCGCCGCGCGGAAATCGGTGAGCGTCCCCAATTCCCCGGCTGTCGGTTTCCGGGGCACGCTATTCCTCTTCGACGAGCCGACCACCGGCCTGCACTTCGACGACGTCGCCAGGCTGCTCGGCGCGTTCAAGCGCCTGCTCGATGCGGGGCATTCGTTGCTCGTCATCGAGCACAACCTCGACGTGATCCGCGCGTCGGACTGGATCCTCGACCTGGGCCCGGAAGGCGGCGCCGCCGGCGGACGGCTGCTGGTGGCCGGCACGCCCGGACAGGTGATGGCCGAGCCCGCATCGCACACGGGTCGTGCACTGCTCGACTACGACACGCAACGCGCCGCGGTCCTCGAGGCCGGCCACGCCTCGATCCCTGCACTGTCACTGCCTGCCGTGGTGCGGGATGCAGTCGCCGACCGCGCGCGCGATTCGATCGTCGTGCACCGAGCCCGCGAGCACAACTTGCGCGACATCGAAGTCACGATCCCTCGCGACGGCATGACCGTACTGACTGGCGTGTCCGGTTCCGGCAAGTCCACGCTCGCCTTCGACATCATCTTTGCCGAGGGCCAGCGGCGCTACCTCGAGTCGCTCAACGCCTACGCGCGGCAGTTCGTCCAGCCGGCATCGCGTCCCGACGTCGATGCCATCTTCGGCATTCCTCCCACGGTCGCGATCGAGCAGCGCACCAGTCGTGGCGGTCGCAAGAGTACGGTCGGCACGCTGACCGAAGTGCACCACTTCCTGCGGCTGCTGTACCTGAAGCTCGGTGTGCAGCACTGCCCCGATTGCCACGTGCCGATCGAGCCGCAGAGTGCCGATTCGATCGCCGCGCTGCTGCTGCGCGAGGCGCAGGGCCGCAGGATCGAACTGCTGGCGCCGCTGGTCGTGTCGCGCAAGGGCTATTACACGGACCTCGCGAAGTGGGCGCTCGCGAAGGGCTACGCGGAACTGCGCGTCGACGGCGCCATGTTGCCGACCGCCCGGTGGCCGCGTCTCGACCGGTTCCGCGAGCACACGATCGAGTTGCCGGTCGGCGCCGTGAAGGTCGGCGCCGCGACTGAGGCCCCGTTGCGGGCCGCGCTCGACCGCGCGCTCGATTTCGGCAAGGGCGTGGCGCACGTCGTCGACAAGGGCCGCACACGCGTTTTTTCGACCCGTCGCGCCTGTCCGTCGTGCGCGCGCAGTTTCGCCGAGCCCGATCCGCGCATGTTCTCCTACAACTCCAGGCACGGCTGGTGCGAGGAATGCTTCGGCACCGGCCTGCAGATCAGCGGCTTCGACCAGGAGCAGTCCGGCGAGGAAGTCTGGTGGAACGACTGGTTCGAAGGCGAAGCAACGGCGTGCCAGGCCTGTGCGGGCCAGCGGCTGAATCCCGTCGCACTCAATGTCACGTTCAAGGGCAGGTCGATCGCCGAGCTGTCGGCGCTGCCGGTCGAGCAGGCGTTGTCGTTCTTCGCCACGCTGCGACTGCAGGGACGCGAGGCGGAGATCGCGCGCGACCTGCAGACGGAAGCGAAGTCAAGGCTCGCGTTCCTGAGCGACGTCGGGCTGGGTTACCTCGCGCTCGACCGTTCGGCCCCGACGCTGTCTGGCGGCGAGGCGCAGCGCATCCGGCTGGCCGCGCAGCTCGGCTCGAACCTGCAGGGCGTGTGTTACGTGCTGGACGAGCCGACGATCGGCCTCCATCCGCGCGACAACCGCATCCTGCTCGACTCGTTGCAGAAGCTCGCGCGCAAAGGCAACACGCTGCTCGTCGTCGAGCACGACGAGGAGACGATCCGCCGCGCCGATCATCTGCTCGACCTCGGCCCGGGCGCCGGCACGCGCGGCGGTCACGTCGTGGGCGAGGGCACGGTGGACGACCTCATTCGTTCCCCGCAGTCGCTGACCGGCCGCTTCCTCGCGCATCCGCTGCGCCATCCACTCGTGCCGCGTCGCCCGGTGACACGCACTGCACCGAGCCTGGTCGTGCGCGGTGCGCAGCTGCACAACCTGCGCAGGACGAAGGCGCGCTTTCCGCTCGGCCGACTCTCGGTCGTGACCGGGGTGTCGGGCTCGGGCAAGTCGACGCTGGCGCGCGACGTGCTGCACGCGAACATGAGCGTTCGCGCGTCGAAGCAGAGCCGGCGCAAGGAGCCGCAGTGGGTCGGCTGCGACCGCATCGACGGCAGTGAGGCCATCGCCCGCGTGCTCGAGGTCGACCAGACGCCGATCGGCAAGACACCGCGGTCCTGCCCGGCGACCTACGTCGGCTTCTGGGACGACGTGCGCAAGCTGTTCGCCGGCACGACCGACGCGAAGGTTCGCGGCTACGGTCCCGCACGCTTCTCGTTCAATACCGCGGGCGGGCGTTGCGAGGCCTGCGAAGGCCAGGGCGTACGGACGATCGAGATGAGCTTCCTGCCGGACGTGAAGGTGCTCTGCGACGTCTGCCGCGGCCGGCGCTTCAACGCCGAGACGCTCGCCGTGGCGTGGCGCGACCGCAGCGTCGGTGACGTGCTCGCCATGAGCGTGGACGACGCCGCGGGCTTTTTCGAGGCGCATCCGAAGGTGCACCACGCACTCACCCTGCTGCAGGACGTCGGCCTCGGCTACCTGACCCTCGGTCAGCCCAGCCCGACGCTCTCGGGCGGCGAGGCTCAGCGCATCAAGCTCGTCACGGAGCTTGCGCGCCTGCGTCCGGGCCGCGAGGGCGCGGTGCAGACGCTCTACGTGCTCGACGAACCGACCGTCGGCCTGCACATGGCCGACGTCGAAAAACTGATCCGGGTGCTGCATCGACTGGTGGATGCCGGCAACACCGTCGTGGTCATCGAGCACAACCTCGACGTGATCGCGGAGGCTGACTGGGTCGTGGACCTGGGTCCCGAGGGCGGCTCGGGCGGCGGACGCGTCGTCGCGGAGGGGCCGCCCGAGCAACTGGCCGTGGCGCCGCGCGCATCGCATACGTCGCGGGTGCTGTCGGAATTCCTGGCCGAGCGGAGCCAGACGCACTGACGCAGTGTGCAGCCCCGTCCCGCGTGTGCCTGCACCGGAGTTCAGGCCGGGACGCCGTAAACCCGTCCATGGGGGCTCCGGGCGCGGGGTCCATGCCGCGCACGGCCCGGCCTTGAAACCCGGTGCAGGCACACGCGGGACGGGCCTGCGTCACCCGCGCTCGTATGCGCGGCGCACTTCCTCGGCGAGGATCGCGATACCGGCCCGCACGCTCTCCGGAGGTTGCGCGTAGCTCAGGCGCAGGCACTCGTGCTGATGCGGATCGTCCCGGCCGACGCCCGGGAAGAAATGATGTCCCGACAGCACCAGCACGTCGCGCCGCTTCAGTCGCCGATAGAGCTCCTCGCTCGGGATCGGCAGGCCCGGGAACCACAGCCACAGGAAGAACGCGCCTTCGGGCCGGTGAATTCGCAGCGGCAGGCCGGCGCACGCCTTGCGCAGTGCCTGCACTGCCGCGGCGCTGTGCGCCGCGTAATGCGGTCGCACGTGGTCACGGCAAAGAGCGGCAAGCTCGCCGCTGCGCAGCAGCGGCTCGACGATGACCGGTCCGGTTGAGGGCGGCGCGAGTGCAGCGGTCGCATTGAACGCGGTCAGTGCCTCGATGACGGATTCGTCCGCGACGACGATACCGGTGCGTGCGGCCGGGAGTCCCAGCTTGGACAGGCTGAGGCACAGCACGACGTTGGGATTCCACAGCGAGTCGAGGTGCTCGTGCTGGATGCCGGGGAAGGGCAGGCCGTAGGCCGCGTCGATGATGAACGGCACCTTGTGCGCGCGGGCCAGTGCATCGAGGCGCTGCATCTCGTCCAGCGTGAGCACGTTGCCCGACGGATTGGTCGGGCGCGAAACGCAGAGCGCGCCGATGTCGGGAGGCACGTCGAGCCGGTCGAAGTCCACGAAGTACTTGAAGTACCCGTCATCGAGTTCGCGGATGCCTGCGGGTTGCGCGTGCAGCATTCCGGGCGTCAGGCCGACGTCGGCGTAGCCGATGTACTCCGGGGCAAGCGGCAGCAGGATGCGGGACAGTCCGCCGTCGGTGCGCTCGCCGGCGAACAGGTTGAACAGGAAGAAGAACGCCGACTGGCTGCCGCTGGTCAGTGCGACGTTGCCTGCCGTGACCGGCCAGCTGAACTCGTTCCACAGCGACTCCGCCACCGCCTCGCGAAACCCGAGATCACCTTCCGGTGCGGAATAGCCCGCGACGAACCGGCCGAACTGGACAGGGTCCGCCGCGATCTCCATGAGCCGCCGCCGGTAGACGGCTTCTACCGGAGCGATGCGCGCGGGATTGCCGCCACCGAGCATGTGGATGTCGGCTTCGCCCCCACGCGCCGAGGCGGAGCCCAGGTCCGCCATGAGTTCGAGCGCGCCCGTGGGCCGCGCCATGCGCTCGCCGAACCGCGTACCGAACGTCCTCATGTAGACTCGCCGCCTGCGTGAATGCGCGGCGCATCATACGGCAATCCTCATGGGCCGCATCCGGGCGATCATCTTCGATCTCGACAACACCCTTTGGGACGTCCAGCCGGTCATCGTGCGCGCCGAACATGCGATGCACGACTTCCTGGCCCTCCACTATCCGCGGGTGACCGAGCGACACGACCTGCGCTCGATGCGCGACGTGCGTGCCCGCATGGCGACCGACCATCCGGCGATGCGGCACGACTTCACCTGGTTGCGCCTCGAGGCACTGCGCCTGCACGCGCGCGAGGCCGGATACCCCGAGACGATGGCCGGCCACGCGTTCGAGGCGTTCTACCGGGCGCGCAACGAGGTGACGCTCTACGACGACGTGCGTCCCGCACTCGCGGGCCTGGCGCGCGACTATCGCCTGTTCGCACTCAGCAACGGCAATGCCGACCTCGCCCTGTGCGGCATCGGGCAGTACTTCGAGATGGGCCTGGCGGCGCGCGAGGCGGGAATGCTCAAGCCCGATCCGCGCATCTTCGGCATCCTGCTCGAGCGAGCCGGGCTCGGTGCCCACGAAGTCGTGCACGTCGGCGACGATGCGGAGGCCGACGTCGAAGGCGCGCGCGCCGCGGGCGTGCTGCCGGTCTGGTTGAACCGCGCAGCCTGCGCGTGGCCGCGCGAATCGGAGCCGCCGGAGTTCACCATTCGCGGGCTCGATGAGCTCGCTGCAGCGATCGCCGGCGCGGCTCAGGCCCGCGCGAGCACGTAGTCGAGCACCGCTGCCGCGTCATCGAGCGGCAGGCATGACAGATCGCAGCGCGCAGCGAAGGTCGCGGCGTCGTCGGTCGCCACCGCCAGGATGCCGGCGTCCTCGAATGCCAGCGGGGTCTGCCCGCAACAGCTGCGGTACACCTCGAGCCGCAGGTTCACCTCGCGCTTGAACCCCTCGACCAGCACCAGGTCGCAGGGCGCCAGCTTCGGCAGCAGTTCCACCAGCGGCGGTTCCGGCGCGCCACGATGCTCGTGCAGCAGTGCCCAGCGCCCGGCCGATGCCACCAGCACTTCATGCGCGCCAGCCTCTCGATGCAGGTGGCTGTCCTTGCCGGGGCGATCGATGTCGAACGAATGATGCGCGTGCTTGATCGTCGACACGCGCAGCCCGCGTTGCGAGGCGAGCCGCAGCAGCCGGGTGACCAGGTGCGTCTTGCCGGAGTTCTTGCGACCCACGATGCCGAAGACTTTCATGTCGCGCCGCCGTTGAACGATTCGTGCATGGTACCGATCCGTGCGCTGGATCGCAGAACACACGGCGTGCCCCTTGAATTGTCTGCGCGACTGCCGTTAGTTTCAGCCAGGTAGAACGAGGCTCGCGGCGACGCGATCTGTTAGCAGGCGCGATCGCTGGCTGCCAGAGGCAACGCAGAGGAACGCGGCATGACGGACGACCCGACGATCGACGTGCGCAACCTGCGGGAGTTCTTCCGCGATTCGGTCCATGCCGCGCTCGAGCGGCAACGGGTCGAGGTGGAGGACCACACCGAGCATTACGTCGTGAACCTGCTGACGATGTTCGCGCGATCGGAGGCGCTGTTCGACGGCGCGTCCGGCCGGCCGCAACTGAAGCCCCTGGCGCTGATGCTGGCAGAAGCGGCCGATGCGCCCACGCGTGAAGACCGCCTGCGCACGCTGCAGCGTCTCGGCGACGTCTCGCTGTTCATGGCCGGCTTCTTCGCCCAGAGCTTCGCGCGCAGGCTGGTCGACATCGACTATCACATCGCAATGGGTGGCCGCGCCTACGGCACGCTCGCCGATTCGTGTCGCACCGGTGCGCGAGGACGAGCGCTGGGCATCGTCTTCACGGAGCTCGCACAGAAGTTCCAGCGGCTCGTCGACGCGCTGAACGACGTGAGCGAGATGGCGCACCGCCACGATCACCGCGACGTGCTGCGCCAGTACGAGATCTGGCTCAAGACCGGCAGCCCGCGTGCGCACGGCATCCTGCGCAGCCTCGGTGTCGAGCCAGCCGTCGTGCCGACCGGGCGCAGTCCCAACTGAGTCTGGCCCATGGCGTTGCTCGGGCAGATGCAGTCATTGCTTGCGGCGCTTTACGACGCGCCGGTCGAGTACGACGTGCACGACTACCTGATCACCGATCCGGCGCGCGCCGCGGCACTGCAGGAGTTGCCGTCACCGCCCGGGACGGACGAGCAATTGCTCATCGCCGCAACGGACGACGGCATGGAACTGGGGTTGTACCTCGATGCGGCCGTGCTGGAGCGGCTTGGCCGGCGCTGTCCGCTCGTCGCGCTCGATGAATCCAACCTCGGCGACTTCTGCACCGCGCTCGAGGGGGTGAGCCATTTCCACTACGTGACGTGGAGCACCGGCTGCGACCGCAGCGTGTCGCTGCTCGAACTCGAGTTGCAGGCCGAGGTGGATAAGTACGCGAGCGCGCTCAGCCTGCTGCTGGAGCAGCGCGAGGGGCGCTTTCCGGGTGAGCTGTTCCAGCGGTTGTTCGCAAGCTGCCGGCTGCTGCCGCACCTGACGGCCGCCGAGCGCGACCGCTACACGGAAGCCCACCGTTGTGCGGCGCGATTCTGCGAGCGGCTGGAGACGAGATTCCTGCGCAGGCGCCAGGCTCGCCCCGCCGCATTGCTCGCGGAGTTGCGGTCGTTCTATCGGCTGGGGAGCCACGCCAAGCTGCGGCACGCGCTGCACTTCGCGTGAGCGAGGGCAACCCGGGCAGTCACCCGGTCGGGTCGTCGGATCCTTCGGTCTTGCGTTTGGTCTCGATCCATTTCGAGAGCTCACGCAGGTCCAGCTTCTTCATTCGCGCCGTCTTGCCGAGCGACCCGCTGTTGTAGGGATTGTAGCCGACGTGCAGGCCCGTCGGGTTGTCCCGGACCGGATCCATCCGTCCGTAGTCGTCGGCTACGTCGAGTCCCGGTTCGACCAGGGCGCGCAGGCGCTCGATGGCACCGGCGGTGTCGTCGGCCTGGAGAACTTCGTCGTTCGCCCATTGCCAGGTGATGTTGCCGCGGTCGTCTTCGACCAGGCGACCGGGCTCGCGCGGCTCCGTCGGGTCTGGCGGCAGAGCCGGGAGGTCCGGCGGCTTGCGAGTAGTTTCGTCGGCCATGTGGCTGCATTCTGTCATCTGACGAACGTCGACCGCGATGTTACAAAATGCGCAGGCCCGGCAGCGTGAAATTCATCACGTTCTGGATCGAACGGCCGCCTCGGCGCGCCGCTCGGCCTGCAGGCGGGTCTGGGCCCAGATCAGGCCCGTGATCGTCTTGGCGTCCCGCAGCCGGCCATCCGCCGCCAATGCCGCAGCCTCGGCCATGGGCACCCAGCGCCTTTCAAAGACCTCGTGCTGCTCGGGCGCCGCATCGCACGGTGCCAGGCCGCGGGCCAGGAACACGTGGATGACCTCGGTCAGCACGCCGGGCGAACTGAAGAACTGTCCCAATGGATCCCAGAGCCGGGCGGTTACTCCCGCCTCCTCGGCGAGTTCGCGCCTGGCGCACTCGAGCGGCGGCTCGCGCTTGTCGATCTTGCCGGCCGGCAGCTCCGTGATCCAGCCGCCTGCGGCATGCCGAAACTGGCGCAACAGGCAGACGCGCTCATCCGCGTCGACGGCGACCACCACGGCGCCGCCGGGATGGTGTGCTATCTCGAGTTCCGCGACCCTGCCGTTCGGCAGCTTCACGCGCTCGATGTTGAGCTTGAGGACCTTGCCCCGGTAAACGTTGCGAATCCTGCCGGTCATCCGAATCCCCGCGCCGTCGACGCGGCATTCTGCATTTGGTGCGGTGCACCATGCCAGCCCGCCGTGTGGTAGCGTTGCGGAACAGCGGCAGCGGATGCCTGCCGCGGGGAGCTGGGGATGACCATCACGACCACGATCCCGGACGCGCTGCAGCGGCTGCGCACCACGTTTGCGTCAGGCAAGACCCGCCCGGTCGAGTGGCGGCTGAAGCAGCTCAGCGAACTCGAACGGATGGTCCGCGAGCACGAGCCCGACTTCGCCGCGGCGCTGCAGGCGGACCTGCACAAGGGCAGTTTCGAGACGGCGCTCAGCGAGCTGGGTTTCGTCGCGAGCGAAGCGCAGTACGCGCGCAGGCACCTGCGCCGCTGGGCCAGGCCGAAGCGCGTGTCGACGCCCATGATGGCGCTCCCGGGCAGCAGCCACATCCAGCCCGAGCCCAAGGGCGTAGTGCTGATCATCGCCCCCTGGAATTACCCGCTGTCGATGGTCTGCGCGCCGCTGGTGGGCGCGATCGCCGCCGGCAACTGCGCGGTGCTGAAACCCTCCGAGATCACGAGCCAAACGTCGGCCGCGCTCGCCAGGATCATTCCGCGCTACCTCGACAACGATGCGTTCGCGGTGATCGAGGGCGGCGTGGCCGAGACCACCGAGCTGCTCGAGCACCACTACGACCACATTCTCTACACCGGCAACGAGCGCGTGGCGCGCATCGTCATGACCGCGGCCGCGAAGCACCTCACGCCGGTGACGCTGGAACTCGGCGGCAAGAGCCCGTGCCTGGTCGACAAGAGTGCCGACCTCGACGTCGCGGCGTCGCGCATCGCGTGGGGCAAGTTCATCAACGCGGGGCAGACCTGCGTCGCGCCTGACCACGTGCTGGTGCACCGCTCGGTGGCCGCGGAGTTCACGGAGATCCTGGCGTCGAAGATCAGGCAGTTCTACGGCGACGACCCGAGCCAGAGCCCCGACTACTGCCGCATCGCGAGCGAGCGTCACACCGCGCGGTTTGCCAGGCTGCTCGAAGGGCAGAACATCCACACGGGCGGGCAGGTGGACGTAGCGAAGCGCTACGTCGCGCCGACGATCGTGCTCGATCCGGATCCCGCGTCCGAGCTGATGCAGGAAGAAATTTTCGGCCCGGTGCTGCCGGTCATCACCGTCGACGAGATGCACCACGCGATCAGGTTCGTCGCCGACCGCCCGAAGCCGCTCGCCCTGTACCTGTTCACCAGGAGCAAGGCGCTGGAGAACGCCGTGCTCGACGGGCTGAGTGCCGGCAGCGTCTGCATCAACGATGCGGTGATCTTCATGGTGTCGCCGGAACTGCCGTTCGGCGGCATCGGCAACAGCGGCATGGGTCGCTACACGGGCTGGTTCGGCTTCGAGACGTTCAGCCACATGCGGCCGGTCATGAAACGCAGCTTCCGCTTCGACGCGCCCATGCGGTACCCGCCATACAACGACTTCAAGCGCAGGATCATGGAACTCGTCCGCTGAGGGCGCTTCATTCGATCCGGGACTGCAGGGCGATGGCTCCGCCTGGCGGAGAGCGCACCTGCGGTGGGGCAGGTCGGGGCACGAAGACCGGATAGTATCTTTGCGACCGCGTCCGGGCTTCCTGTGCCACCGCGTCGGCAGCGTATTCGACCGCTTGCAGGGTCCTGGCCCGTTGCCGATCTGCTTCCCGGGCCTCCTCCGCGGCGAGTCGTGCATCCCGGGCTTCGGCCTCAGCCGCCAGCCTTTTCGTTTCCCGCATGAAGCTGCCCGGTGCAGGCCGCATCACGATCACTCCCAGCTCCGCCTGGCCCGATTGCCGGGCAACCGGCCCGGGGCGGCCAACGGGCTTCCCGCGTTCGCCGTGGTACTGCCGGGTGCCGCGGATTACCAGGGTCGACGCGCCCGGCGGACCGGATTGCGCAGTTGTCTGCGGGTCGCCCGTCGCCACCGCTGGCAAGACGGTGGCGATCAACAGGGCTGCGGCGGCGAGTCCCCGTCCGGGGCCGCCGCTCTCCCGCTCAGCGGTTGCTCGCGTGATACTCGGCATTCGGCATCATGTCGATCGCGGTCGCCATGCGGTTCGACAGGTTGAAGAACGCCGCCACGGACGCGATGTCCCAGATCGAGCGTTCGTCGAAACCCGCGGCGCGCAGCTCAGCCCGGTCCGCTGCGACGATGGCGTCGGGCGACACCGTCATCTTGTGCGCGAAGTCGAGCATCGCGCGCTGCCGCGGAGTGAGCGCGGCCGCGCGGTAGTTCATGATCAGCAACTCGCCAAGCGCGGGATCGCCGGAGAGTTCCCGCACCGCCTGGCCGTGGGCCACCTGGCAGTAGTAGCAGCGGTTGGCCGACGAGACGACCACGGCGATCATCTCGCGCTCGAGCCTGGTGAGCGGCGAGTCTTCCAGCATCAGCTCGTTGTAGAACCCGATGAACGCGCGCAGCTTCTTCTCGTCGAAGCTGTAGGCGGCGAGCACGTTCGGCAGGAAGCCGATCTTCTCGTCGCAGATGCGGAAGTACTTCTGCAGGTCGGGCGGCAGCGACTCGCGCGGCGGCACTGGAAGCTCGAGCGCCGTCACGTGCGACGGCTGTGACGGGTACCGATCCGCCGGCGGTGCGTCGCAGTTCTCTTTCGTCATCTTGTTCGCAGCCTTTTCCTGCGGGAAGCCAGACCCCCCTGGATCAGCATCTTACTGACCCCTATCCCCTATCCCCTAACCCCTTCCACTGGATATCCATACAGCCGCTGCCTATAGTGACTGCCTGCCATGCCTTTCTCGAGCACCGCCTTCGCCAAGCTGAACACCGCGCAGCGGGACGCTGTCGCGCACGGTGAACCACGCGCGGGCGGCGGCCTGCTGGCGCCACCGCTGCTGGTCATCGCCGGGGCAGGAACGGGCAAGACCAGCACGCTCGCGCACCGGGTGGCACGGCTGCTGCTCGCCGGCGTGCCGCCCGAGCGGATGTTGCTGCTCACGTTCACGCGTCGGGCCGCACTCGAGATGACGCGCCGCGCGCAGAAAGTCATGGCGGAGGCACTCGCGGCGCAGGCCGGCTCGACCACGCGCGTTCCCGAGAACCTGCGACTGCCGTGGTCCGGCACGTTCCACGCGATCGGCAATCGCCTGATCCGCGAGTACGCGCCGCGGCTCGGCCTCGATCCCGCGTTCAGCGTGCTCGATCGTGGCGATTCGGCCGACCTCATGGACGTCGTGCGTCACCGGCTTGGGCTTTCGAAGACCGTGAAGCGGTTTCCGCGCAAGGACACCTGCCTCGGCCTCTACTCCCATCGCGTGAACACGCAGCGCCCATTGCGGCACACGCTCGAGACCGCGTACCCCTGGTGCCTCGAGTGGGAAGAGCAGCTCACGGCTCTCTGCCGCGCGTACGTCGAGGCGAAGCTCGAGCAGCAGGTGCTCGATTACGACGACCTGCTGCTCTACTGGCACGTCATGACAGCCGATCCGGCACTGGCCGCGGAACTCGGCTCGCGCTTCGATCACGTGCTGGTCGACGAGTACCAGGACACCAATGTCGTGCAGGCCGAGATCCTGCTGCGGATGAAGCCGGATGGCGCCGGCCTCACCGTGGTCGGCGACGACGCGCAGTCGATCTACTCGTTCCGTGCCGCGTCGATCGAGAACATCCTGCAGTTCCCGGACCGTTTCACGCCGCCGGCACGGATCGTCACGCTCGAGGAAAACTACCGCTCGACGCAACCGGTGCTCGACGTCGCCAATGCGCTGATGGCCGCAGGCGGCCGGCAGTACCGTAAGCACCTGCACGGCGTGCGCGGTGCCGGCGCACTGCCGCAGTACGTCACGGTGCTCGACGAACAGGCGCAGGCGACTTTCGTTGCCGATTGCGTGCTCGAGGCCCGCGAACGCGGAGTCGACCTGCGGCGGCAAGCCGTGCTGTTCCGCAACGCCGACCACAGCGACGTCCTCGAACTCGAACTCATGCGCCGCAACATCCCGTACGTGAAATATGGCGGCCTCAAGTTTCTCGAAGCCGCGCACGTGAAGGACCTGCTCGCCGTGCTGCGCTGGGCCGACAACCCGCGCAACCGCATCGCTGCGTTTCGGGTGCTGCAGCTGCTGCCCGGCATGGGCCCGGCCAATGCGCAGCGCGCCTGCGAGGCGTTCGAGGCCGCCGGATTCTCGTGGCAGGCGCTGGCGGCGCATCTGGTGCCGCTCGCGACGCGTGAGACCTGGGGTCCGCTGACGCAGCTGCTCGGCAGCATCGCCGCAGAGAACGCGCCCTGGGAAGGGCAGGTCGCGCGCGTGCGGCAGTGGTACGAGCCGCAGCTCGAGCGCCTGTACGAGGCGGCGCACGCGCGGCGCGGCGATCTCGACCAGCTCGAGCGGCTGAGCCAGCAGCACCTCACGCGCGAATCGTTCGTCACCGAGCTCACGCTCGATCCGCCGCAGGCGACGGGCGATCTCGCGGGTGATCCGCTGCTGGACGAGGACTACCTGGTGTTGTCGACGGTGCATTCGGCGAAAGGACAGGAGTGGGAGTCGGTGCACGTGCTGAACGTCACTGACGGGACATTTCCTTCCGAGTTCGCGGCCGGCCGGGCCGAACTGCTGGAGGAAGAGCGCCGCCTGCTCTACGTGGCGATGACGCGGGCCCGCACCGAGCTGCGATTGATCGCTCCCGTGCGCTTCTACGTCACGCAGCAGCAGGGCACGGGTGACCGCTACGTGCACGGCGCGCGCAGTCGATTCCTGACCGAGTCGGTCATGCAGCATTTCCAGCGGGTGACTGCCGGGGAAGCGAAGGAAGGAGTCGGCGCGCGCAGGGCAGCCGAAGGCCCGCGCATCGACGTCGCGAACCGCTTGCGGGACATGTGGTGAGCAGGCGAATCGAAGATTCGCCGCAGGCGCGCGATCCCGCCGCACCTTGCAGGGTGCTTCGAACGCCAGGGAGAGAAGGCCGCAACCCGTAGGCTGCGGCCTTCATCAGGCTTGCTGTTGCGACCGGGACCGGGCTTCAGGCCTCAGTCCCGAACGGGGTTACCAGCGGCGCTGACCGCCGCCGCCACCACCGCCGCCGTAGCCGCCGCCACCGCCGCCACCACCGCCGTAGCCGCCGCCACCGCCGCCCGGACGGCCACCGCCACCCGGACGACCGCCGCCACCACCGCCGCCGGTGCGGGGACGATCCTGCGCTTCGTTGACGCGCAGGGGACGACCGCCCATGTTGAAGCCGTTGAGCGCCTGCATGGCGCGCTGGGCATCAGCCTGCGGCATTTCGACGAAGCCGAAGCCGCGCGGCCGGCCGGTCTCGCGGTCAGTCGGGAGGGCAACGGATTCGACGGTGCCGTGCTGAGCGAAGAGCTCGCGCACGTCGGGTTCCGTCGCTGTGAAAGGCAGGTTGCCCACGTAAATCTTGGTCATTCGAACATCCTCAGAAGTAACACATCAAACCGGAACACAGGCGTCATTGCCTGGCCGGCACTACTCAACACTCATTCAAACAGGGATTCGCAGCCGTAAGTCATTCGTGTCGCCAGGCTGATCCAGCCGGCGCCCCAGCGACGCTTCCTGTCACCTGATCGAAGACGTTTCGGCTCGAAACTAGAGGCGCCGACAGGCGCTCTGCAAGACACGTACGGGCAACGATCGCGGCGCATGCTATCACACAGCCCCTGAAATCAAGCCTGGGTGGCGGCCGGCGCGTGCCGGCCGAGGCAACCCGGGCGCACGTCCAGACCGAGTCCAACGGCAGTGAGCCGGACCGGGGTGGCGAGGGGCAGTGAGCCCATGGGCGGGGTCGTCATGGAATGGTCGGCACCAGGCGAAGCGAAGGATTGAATCCTCGGGACTCGGCTCGTTGTTCGATTGCGTCTAGGTGCCGTCTTCGCGCTGGGTGCACGTTGGTCAAAAACTGACCAGGGGCGAATGTACTTGCAGTTTGAGGTGCCCGCAACCTAAATCGTTGACGCGGCGCAAAAAAATGCCGCTGGCTGCCCCGGGAATGCCCGGCGTTGCGTGCTTCGCGGCGGGCGGCGCCGACACGTAGCGACGATGCTCATGGCGGCGCCCTCTTGCGCGGTGCTAAGGTCGCCGGCTGCCAACGTCCGAGCCCAGCCCCATGGAAGCCTTTCTCGTCTCGACCGGCGTCGTGGCGCTTGCCGAAATCGGCGACAAGACGCAGCTGCTCGCGCTCGTGCTCGCGGCGAGGTTCCGCAGACCGGTCCCCATCATCCTCGGCATCCTCGTCGCGACGCTGGTCAACCATGCGGCGGCTGGCGCCGCGGGCGCCTGGATTTCGGCGCTGGTCGGACCCACCGCGATGCGCTGGATCCTCGGCCTTTCCTTCATCGCGATGGCGGCGTGGACGCTCGTGCCCGACCAGTACGACGACAACGAGGGGAAGGACGCCGCGCCCCGGTTCGGGGTGTTCGGCACCACTTTGATCGCGTTCTTCCTGCTCGAGATGGGCGACAAGACGCAGATCGCGACCGTTGCGCTGGCCGCGAAGTACAGCTCGCTGATGGCCGTGGTCGCCGGCACGACGCTCGGCATGATGCTGGCGAACGTTCCTGCGGTGCTGCTCGGCGAAGTCGCCGCGAAGAAGCTGCCGATGCAGGTCGTGCACCGGATCGCCGCCGCGATCTTCCTCGCGCTCGGCGTGTCCGTCCTGCTCGGTTTCGGCGCTTAGTAGGTGCCGGTGTTACGGTTCGGTTCCTGCGACGGGAACCGAACCGTAACACCGGCACCGTCTCAGGCTTCCAGGTACGTGTAGCCGGCGAGTTCGGCTTCGTAGAACCGCCGCATCGCCTGGCTCTCGGGCAGCGTGATGCGGCCCTCGCGCACTGCGCGCTCGCAGTCGCGCGCGAACTGCGGCACCAGCCGCTCGACGTCGTACTGCATGTAGCGCAGCACCTCGGTCGCCGAATCGCCCTTCACCGTTTCCTCGATCCACCAGCCGCCCTCGTCGTGCAGCTTGATGTGCACGACGTGCGTGTCGCCGAAGAGGTTGTGCAGGTCGCCGAGGGTTTCCTGGTAGGCGCCCACGAGGAAGAACGCGATGTAGTACGGCTCGTCCGGCCTGAGGTCGTGCAGCTCGAGCGAGCGCTTGGTCTCGCGCAGGCTGACGAAGTGGTCGATCTTGCCGTCGGAATCGCAGGTGATGTCCGCGAGCACGCCCGTGCGGGCGGGACGCTCGTCGAGGCGGTGCACCGGCATGATCGGGAACAGCTGGTCGATGGCCCAGCTGTCGGGCAGCGACTGGAAGATCGACAGGTTGCAGAAGTAGATGTCGCTCAGGATGGTCTCGAGGCCTTCGAGTTCCTCGGGCACCGAGTCCAGCCTGCGGCAGAGATCGCGGATCTTCGCGCAGGTGGCCCAGTACAGCCGCTCGACCAGGCCGCGCGCCTCGAGCCCGAGGTAGCCGACGCTGAACATCTGCAGCGCCTGTTCGCGGGCCTGCAGCGCGTCGTGATAGCACTCGACCAGCCGCCGCTCCGAGACCGAACGGTAGGCGTCGAGCAGGTCCTTCACCGGCTGCGCGATGGCCTTGTTCGCGCGCACCATCTGCTCGTCGGTCTCGGTGACGCGGAAACGGTCGAGCTGCGAGCTGCCGAGCACGTCGCAGATCAGCAGGCTGTGGTGCGCGGCGATCGCGCGGCCCGATTCGCTGACGATGACGGGGTGCTCGATGCCACGCGCATTGCAGACGTTCGCGATGCGGTAGACCACGTCGCTCGCATATTCGGCCAGCGTGTAGTTCATCGACGACTCGTAGTTGGTGCGACTGCCGTCGTAGTCGACGCCCAGTCCGCCGCCGACGTCGATGTACTGCAGACCGGCGCCCAGCTGCTTCAGCTCGGCGTAGACGTGCGCGAGCTCCGTCACCGCGTCCTTGACGCGGCGGATGTCCTGCAGCTGGCTGCCCGGGTGGCAGTGCACGAGTTGCAGGCAGTCCTCCATGCCTTGCTCCTTGAGCACGCCGACGAGGTCGAGGATCTCGGTGACGAACAGGCCGAACTTGCTCTTTTCGCCCGATGATTCGCGCCAGCGACCGGCTCCTTCGCTGGCGAGCTTCACTCGCACGCCGAGGCGCGGACGCACGTCGTATTTCTTCGCGTGCTTGAGGATCAGGGCCAGCTCGCTGAAATTCTCGACCACCGGGATGATCGTGCGGCCGAGCTTCGCCGCCAGGATCACGGCCTCGATGTAGCTGTCGTCCTTGAAGCCGTTGCAGATGATCAGCCGCCCGGACTCACCTTCTGTCAGCGCCATCACGGCGAGCAGCTCGGGCTTGGAGCCCACCTCGAGGCCGAAGCCGAACTCGCGGCCGTAGCCGTAGATCTCCTCGACGACCAGCCGCTGCTGGTTGACCTTGATCGGGAACACCGCGCAATAGCGGCTCTGGTATTCGTTCTCGGCGATCGCCGTGGCGAAGGCGTCGCGCAGGCGCGTCAGGCGATGACGCAGGATGTCCGAGAAGCGCACGACCACGGGCGTGGAGAGATCGCGTGCGGCAAGGCCGGTGACGACCTCGTGCAGGTCGATTTCCCGGCCTTCGGTCCAGTCGGGACGCACGATCGCGTGGCCGGCGTCATTGATGCCGAAGTAGCCGTTGCCCCAGGCGTTGACGCCGTAGAGGTCGAGCGAGTCCTCGACGTTCCAGGGTCCGGTGTAGCCAGTCTTGCGTTCGGGATTTTCCACTGTCTTGGTCTTTCCACCTGTGTCCGGCGTTCAGGCCGGAAAAAAGAGGCGCGCACGATAGTCAGAAGCAGGGGCCGCGTAAACAGAAATCTAAGGAGGAAGGACAGGAAGGGCAGGAAGGGCAGGAAGCGCGCGTGCCGCTAAGCGGGCCAGGATCTGTGCACCTCCCACTCTCCCCTTCCGGGCCTTTCTGGCCTTCCTACCCCTCTCCGCGTGCCACCGGGCGCGCGGGATCCCGCGACCACTCGCTCCAGCTGCCGGGGTAAAGACGCGCTCCGGGCAGCCCGGCGTGCTCCATCGCGAGCAGCAGGTGACAGGCCGTGACGCCCGATCCGCACATCGTGATCGTGTCGGCCGGAGCAACGGGCCCGAGCGTCCGTGAGAACGCGCGGGCCAGCTCGGCGGGCGGCAGGAACCGGCCGTCCGCGCCGACGACACCCGACGACGGCAGGTTGAGCGCGCCGGGAACGTGGCCGGCGACCGGGTCGATCGGCTCGACTTCTCCGCGATAGCGCTCCGCGGCGCGGGCATCGAGCACGCGGCGCTGCGGATCGAGTGCAGCGGCCTGCGTCGCATCGGCGTCGACATGCGCCCGGACATCGGGGCGGGCGGCGAAATCACCCGCCGGGCGCCGCGGGGCCGGATCCGTGGTCGTCGGCAGTCCGAGCTGCAACCAGCGCCGCATTCCGCCATCCATGACGGCGACGTGCCGGTGGCCGAGCCATTTCGCTGTCATCCACCAGAACCGCGAGGCCCACATGCCGGTGGCGTCGTCATACGCGAGCAGCAGCGAATCGTCGTCGACACCCCAGCGCCGCAGCTGCGCTGCGAAGTCCCGGGAATCCGGCAGCGGATGCCGACCACTCCTCGGCGACGCTGGCCCGGCGAGGTCTTGATGCAGGTCGGCGTGGACCGCGCCCGGCAGGTGGCCGCGCAGGTATGACGCACGGCCAGCGTCGGGACGCGCCAGTTCGTAGCGGCAGTCGAAGACCAGCAGCCGCGGGTCGCCCAGCCGGTCGGCGACCTGTTCCGCGCTCACCAGTGTTTGCCATGCCATCGTCGCTTCCTCCCTGGCCGCCAGTACAATCCGCTGGAACCTGCGCCGCAAGGGGCGCGGTGGAGGATTCATGGCCATCGAAGTCTACTGGGGCAGCGGCAGCCCGTACTCCTGGCGGGTGCTGCTCGCGCTCGAGCACAAGCGCCTCGCCTACGACTCGCACCCGCTGCAGTTCTCGAAGCAGGAGCACAAGTCGCCGCAGATGCTGCGGATGAATCCGCGTGGCCGGGTGCCCGTGCTCAAGGATGGCGACTACGTCGTGTTCGAGTCGCTGGCCTGCCTGCTCTACCTCGACCGCAAATACCCCGAGTACCCGCTCTTCGGCACGTCGGCCGAGGAAGCCGGGACGATCATGCGCGTCATCTGCGAGTACCAGGCCTACGCGGAACAGCACGTCACGCAGATCGTTTCGGCCGTGTTCCTCGACCAGCTCGACCAGCAGGCCGAAGCAGTCACCCGCGCGATGCACATCGTCGGGGGGGAGGCCCGCACCATCGAGGGCCGGCTCGGCAATTCGGACTGGCTGGTCGGTGAGCAGCCGTCGGCGGCCGACCTGACGGTTTTCCCGGGCATCATGCTGCTGCGGCGTGCCATGGAAAAGCGCGAGTCCGGCGACCTCCGTTCGCGCTTCCTGCCGATGGAAGCGACTTACCCGGCGATCGCCCGCTGGATTCAGCGCGTGGAGCAGCTGCCGGGGTACGAGCGAACTTATCCGCCGCACTGGCGGGACACGGTCCACCGGAGCTGACCCCGTCGCAGTGGCGGGCATCCGGCCAGGGAACGTTTCACGGTAAACTAAACGGCCAGCCGCCCGCTGGGGGTCGGCCAACCAGGATTCCCGATACAAAGATCATGACCAGCTATCCCGTTCACGTCGTCTTCCCCGGCCGCCTGATCTTCGTGGGCTTCGGCAGCATCGGCCAGGGCATTCTGCCGCTGATCCTGCGCCACGTCGGCATCCAGCCCGACCAGATCACGATCGTCACCGCCGACGAGGCCGGGGAGAAGATCGCGCAGGAATACGGCGTGCGGTTCGTGAAGCACGCGCTGACGCGCCAGAACTTCAAGAGCGTGCTCGACCCGATCGTCGGGCGCGGGGACTTCCTGCTGAACCTGTCGGTCGACGTCTCGTCGATCGCGCTGATCAAGCTGTGCTGGGAAAAAGGCTCGCTCTACCTCGACACCTGCATCGAGCCGTGGCCGGGCGGCTACACCGACCCGACGATCTCGCCGTCGCGCCGCACCAATTACGCGCTGCGCGAAGAAGCGCTGACGCTCAAGGATTCGAAGCAACGCGCGCCGACCGCGGTGCTCACGCACGGCGCCAATCCGGGTCTCGTGTCGCACCTGGTGAAGCAGGCGCTGCTCAACATCGCCAGCGACACGGGCGTCACCGTCGACGAGCCGAACACCCGCGGCGAGTGGGCCGCGCTCGCGCACCAGCTCGGCGTGAAAGTCATTCACATCGCCGAGCGCGATACGCAGGTGGGCAACCGGCAGAAGGAAGCGAACGAGTTCGTCAACACCTGGTCGGTGGACGGGTTCGTCGGCGAGGGCTGCCAGCCCGCCGAACTAGGCTGGGGCTCGCATGAAAAGAACTGGCCGCGCGACGGCAAGAAGCACGACTTCGGCCGCGGCAGCGCCATCTACCTGATGCAGCCCGGCGCGGCCACGCGCGTGCGCACCTGGACGCCGATGGCGGGCCCGTTCCACGGCTTCCTGATCACGCACGGCGAGGCCATCTCGATTTCCGACTACCTCACCGTGAAGAAGGGCGAGCAGGTCGTCTATCGCCCGACCGTGCATTACGCCTATCACCCGAGCGACGCCGCGGTGCTGTCCGTGCACGAACTCGCCGGCCGCAACTGGCGCCTGCAGGACAGCAAGCGAATCATGATGGACGACATCGTCAAGGGCGTGGACGAGCTCGGCGTGCTGCTCGCGGGACACAAGAAGAACGCGTACTGGTACGGCTCGCAGCTCTCGGTGCAGGAAGCCCGCCAGCTCGCGCCGCACAACAGCGCGACGTCGCTGCAGGTCACGGTTTCCGCGCTGGCGGGCCTGATCTGGGCGATCGAGAACCCGAACAGCGGCATCGTCGAGCCCGACGACATCGACTACAAGCGCGTCCTCGAGATCTGCCGGCCTTACCTCGGCCTGGTCGTGGGCGAGTACTCCGAGTGGCACCCGCTGGTCGACCGCGGCCGCATGTTCCCCGAGGATCTCGACGAGACGGATCCCTGGCAGTTCAAGAACGTCCGCGTGGTGTGAGCGACGCGTCGCCAGCGGCGGGCCAGTCGGGTGTGGGTGGCTGTCTCTGCGGCGCCATCCGTTATCGATTCGCGCTGCCGCCGCTCTGGGTCGCGCACTGCCACTGCACGATGTGCCGTCGTGCGCAAGGCGCGGGCTTCGTCACGTGGATCGGCACCGACGGCAAACGCTTCGAGTTGCTCGGCAACGCCGGGGCATTGAGCACCTACCGGTCGTCGGCCGCAGCCACACGAAGTTTCTGCGGGCGCTGCGGCACGCCGCTCTTCTTCGAGTCGACCCGCTGGCCGGGCGAAATGCACATCACCCTGGGCAGCGTCGAGCCTGGACTCGCCGCGCAGCTGCGGCCACAAGGGCACGTGCACTGGGCGACGCGCGTGCCGTGGATCGGCGAGATCCATGATGGTTTGCCGCGTCAGGAGGCGACCGGTTCCTCGTAACGGATGCCGACGACCGTGTACGCGCGGGTTCCGCCCGGCACCTCGATCGTGACTTCGTCGTCGACGCGCTTGCCCATCAGCGCGCGGGCGAGCGGCGAATCCATGCTGACATAACGCCGGGCGGGATCGAGCTCGTCGGGTCCGACGATGCGGAACTCGGTTGCGACGCCGGCCTCGTCCTCGACCTGGACCCACGCGCCGAAGAAGATCCGGCTGCGGTCGTCCGGCGGGCGCTCGACGACGATCATGCCCTCGAGCCGCTGGCGCAGGAACCGCACGCGGCGGTCGATCTCGCGCAGCTGCCGCTTGCCGTAGATGTATTCCGCGTTCTCGGAGCGGTCGCCCTGGGCCGCGGCTTCCTGCACGGCCCTGGTCACCTGCGGCCGCAGCACGCGCCACAGTTCGTCTAGCTCTGCGCGCAGCCGGAGTGCGCCAGCGGGCGTCGAATATCTGGAGCCGGACGTGGCGGATTTTCGGTAGCGGGTCATGTTTTCAGCAGGCACGCGCCGGGCGCCGGAATAGTGTGCACGCGGTCACGGAAAAGGCCGGGGGCGAACAGTAGCTTGCCGCCCATGGGCATCAAGTTCTATGCGCATTTCCTGGTCGAGCAGCCGCAGCCGCGGGGACTCGAGGAATTCCGCGGCGTGGTCGAACTCGACGGCCAGCCGCGCCCCAACAAGGGCATGAAGGAAGCTACCCGGATCATCGCACGCAATTTCGGCCGCGCGCAGCAGGACGTCAAGGTCCTGCAGTGGGCAAGGCTGCACTGAGCGCCACGGCGCAACGGTTCCCCCTGGCGGACTTTCCCCTTCCCTTCGACAAAGTTCGCCCACTCCAGCCCCGGGCCCCAAAAGCCCGGGGCTTTTTTACACGTCGCCGATCCTGAGCACTGCGATCGCAACCCGCACTTCGATGAGGAAACTCACGAACGCCGCGACCAGCGCGCACATCGCCAGTACGAACAGCAGCGCGAGCGGCGGTGCCAGGTTGAGCGGTATGAACGTGCTCGAGAACAGCAGCGCGATCACGATCGCCACCAGCAGCGCGGCGACGGTGCCGAGCGTGATGGCGATGTTGATGTAACGAGCGCGCTGCGACAGCGCCTGCAGCTGGCCGCGGATGAGGTCGGCGTCGCGCGCCTCCGGCAAGCGCAGCTCCTTCTCCATGTTGCGCGCGCGGTCGACGATGCGTGCGAGGCGGCTCGCCAGCACGCCCAGGAATACCCAGATGCCGGACAGCAGGAACACCGGCGCCAGCGCGAGCTGGATCGCATGGGCAATGTCGACGACCTCGATTCCGTCCACGGCGCTGTTCCTCGTCGCGATCCAATGAGTGATTGTAGTGGCTCGCCGATTGCCACGTGCCGGGGTTCGCGCGCACCATCGCGGCGCATGGCGACGACCACGACGTTCAAGGACCATTTCTCGCGGCAGTCTGCCGATTACAGCCGCTACCGGCCGGGGTATCCCGCCGACCTGATCGCATGGATCGCGTCCCGTGCGCCGGATCGCGCACTGGCCGTCGACTGCGCCACCGGCAACGGCCAGGCGGCGATCGCGCTGGCCGGGCACTTCGATGCGGTCGTCGCAGTCGACGGCAGCCGCGCACAGCTCGAGCGGGCGCAGCCGCACCCCAACGTCCAGTACCAGCTGGCGGTGGCCGAGCAGCTGCCGGTCCCGGACCAGTCGGTGTCGCTGGTGGCCGCCGCGCAGGCCGTGCACTGGTTCGACTTTGACCGCTTCCACGGCGAATGCCGCCGCGTGCTGAAGCCGGGCGGGGTCATCGCCGTCTGGACGTACGAAAAATTCCAGGCCGGCGCCGCGATCGACGCGGTCGTGGACCGGTTCTACCACGACGTCGTCGGCGAATACTGGCCGCCGGAACGTCGCTACGTCGAGGAGGCGTACCAGACACTCCCGTTTCCCTGGGCCGAGGAGGTCGTACCGTCGTTCCACCTGCAGACGGAGTGGTCGCTCGAGCAGGTGCTCGGTTTCCTGGCGTCGTGGTCGTCAGTGCAGCGCTATCGGGACGCGCATCCCGGCCGGGACCCGCTGCCGGCCGTCGAGGCGGAACTTGCAACGCTCTGGCCTGCAGACGGCACGCTTCGTCTCAACTGGCCGATCCACCTCCGGCTCGGTCGAAACTGATTCCCCTATACTTGCCGGCCTGGTGGCCCGCAGCGGCCGCGTCCCGTAACAGTCACGGAGTCCCGAGAAATGCAGTTCCGTTGGTCCCTGCCCGTCGCCCTGACGATCACCCTCGCTGCCTGCGCCACGCCGCAGGCAACCGCGCCGCTCGCCGCCCCGGCGGCGCCTGCAGTTGCCACAGCACCGGCCACGCCCGCGCTGACGTCCGGCCTGTTCCTGCAGAATTTCGACCGGACAGTGCGGCCGCAGGACGACTTCTACCGGTTCGTCAACGGCACCTGGCTCAAGAACACGGAAATCCCGGCCGACAAGTCGAACTACGGCGCCTTCACGCTGCTCGCCGACGAGGCCGAGAAGAACCTGCGGGTGATCGTCGAGCAAGCCGCCGCGGCCGATGCCGCTGCGGGCTCCGACCAGCAGCTGATCGGCGATTTCTACAGGAGCTTCATGGACGAGGCGAAGGTGGAGCAGCTCGGCCTCGCGCCGCTGCAGCCGGAACTCGCGCGCATCGACGCGATCAAGGACCGCCAGCAGCTGCTCGATTACCTCGCCCGCGCGCAGATGATCGCGGTCTCGAACCCGATCGGGGCTTACGTCCTGCAGGACGCGAAGCGCCCGGACGTCTATACGATCTATGCCGACCAGTCGGGTCTCGGCATGCCGGAGCGCGACTACTACCTGGGCACGGACGCGCGCCTCATCGAGGCGCGCGCCAAGTACCAGCAGCACATCGCGAAGGTATTCACGCTGTCGGGCCGCCATGACGGCGCCGCGGCGGCGAAGCGCGTAATGGCCTTCGAGACACGGCTCGCCAAGGCGTCCTGGGCGCCGGCCGACCTGCGTGACGTCGAGAAGACCTACAACCCGTTCGACGTCGCCGGCGCGATGAAGGCTGCCCCCGGCATCGACTGGGCGCGCTGGCTCGAGTCGATGGGCATCCGTCACGACCAGCTGATCGTCGGCCAGCCGAGCTACTTCAAGGAACTCGGCAAGGCGATCAACGGCGTGCCGCTCGCGACGTGGAAGGACTACCTCAAGCTGCGCGTGATCGACGACTTCTCGCCGTACCTGAGCCAGGCCTTCGTCGAGGAGAACTTCGACTTCCACGGCCGGACGCTGTCGGGCACGCCGCAGCTCAAGCCGCGCTGGAAGCGCGGCCTCGACGAGACCGAGAACGCGATGGGTGACCTGCTCGGCAAGGAATACGTGCAGCGCCACTTCCCGCCGGAGGCGAAGCAGCGGATGGATGCCCTCGTGGCGAACCTGCTCAAGGCGTTTGACGTGTCGATCGACGAGCTCGAATGGATGGGCCCGGAGACCAGGAAGGAGGCGCACGACAAGATACGCAACTTCACGGTCAAGATCGGCTATCCGGAGAAGTGGAAGACGTACGACGGGCTCGTCGCCAGCCGTGCGGACCTGGTTGGCAACGTGCAGCGCGCGCGTGCAATCAACGTGCGGCGCGAACTTGCGAAGCTCGGCAAACCGGTCGACAGGACCGAGTGGTACATGACTCCGCAGACCGTCAACGCGTACTACAACCCGTTCGCGAACGAGATCGTGTTCCCGGCCGCGATCCTGCAGCCGCCGTTCTTCGACATGAAGGCCGAGGACGCGGTGAACTACGGTGGCATCGGCGCCGTGATCGGTCACGAGATCAGCCACGGCTTCGACGACCAGGGCCGCAAGTTCGACGGCAAGGGCATGCTGCGCGACTGGTGGACCGAGCGGGACAACGAGCTGTTCCTTGCGCGGGCCAACGCTCTCGTGAAGCAGTACGACGCGTTCAGCCCGATTGCCGGAATGAACGTCAACGGCCGGCTCACGCTCGGCGAGAACATCGGCGACCTTTCGGGTCTCGCGGTGGCCCACAAGGCCTACCTGATCGCGCTGGGCGGCAAGGACGCGCCGGTACTGGACGGCTTCACGGGCGAGCAGCGCTTCTACCTCGGCTGGGGCCAGGTCTGGGCGCACAACATCCGCGAAGACGAGCTGCGCAAGCGCCTGAAGACGGACCCGCACAGCCCGAGCGAGTACCGCGCGAACGGCATCCTGCGCAACATGCCGGCGTTCGCCAGGGCATTCGACGTGAAGGAAGGCGACCAGATGTACCTGCCGCCTGATCAGGTCGTCCGAATCTGGTAATGTCGCGTTCGATTCACGGGTGGGTCGATCGGTAATTCAGGAGAACGTTCCGATGCGAGCCTTGCAAGCGCTCTTGCTGGTGGCGGTGGCCATGCTGCTGTCCGGTTGCGGTTACAACACGATCCAGGTGCAGGACGAAGCGACGAAGTCGGCGTGGTCCGAAGTCGTCAACCAGTACCAGCGCCGCGCTGACCTGATCCCTAACCTCGTCGAGACGGTCAAGGGTTTCGCCGCGCAGGAGCAGGCCGTATTCATCGGCGTCACCGAGGCCCGCGCCAAGGCGACGCAGGTGCAGGTGAAGGCCGACGACCCCGCTTCACTGCAGCAGTTCCAGGCTGCGCAGGGCGAGCTGTCGAGCGCGCTCTCGCGCCTGATGGTCGTGGTCGAGAAGTATCCCGAGATCAAGTCGGACCAGAACTTCCGCGACCTGCAGGCCCAGCTCGAAGGCACCGAAAACCGCATCACCGTGGCGCGCAACCGCTACATCCAGGCGGTGCAGGACTACAACGTCACGATCCGCAGGTTCCCGACCAACCTCACGGCCATGATCTTCGGCTACAAGGTGAAGCCGAACTTCACGGTCGAGAACGAAGCCGCGATAGCGAAGCCGCCGACCGTGGATTTCAGCGCGCCTGCGGCCCCTGCGCCCGCGCCTGCACCTGCGACCGGCTGAGGCCACGCCTCGCGTCGCGTCCCCCACAGGGCGCGATGCCGGGTGATCCCATGGTCGCTGCGTCGTTCCCGCCCGAATCCCGTCCGCTGCGGCGATGCCTGTCGCTCGCGGCCTCGTTGTGGCTCATGGCCGCTGCGGTTGCACCGGCCTCGGCGCAGCAGGGCCTCGTCGCCGTGCCACAGCTCACGGCGCGGGTCACCGACCTCACGGGCACGCTGACGGCCGACCAGTCCTCCGCGCTCGAAGCGAAGCTCGCGGCGTTCGAGCAGTCGAAGGGCAGCCAGGTCGTGGTCCTGATCGTGCCCACGACGCAGCCCGAGGAGATCGAGCAGTACTCGATCCGCGTCGTGGACCAGTGGAAGCTCGGCCGCGGCAAGGTCGACGACGGCGTCCTGGTGCTGGTTGCCCTCAACGACCGCAAGGTCCGTCTCGAAGTCGGCTACGGCCTCGAGGGCGTGCTGCCCGACGCGACGGCGAACCGCATCATCCAGCAGGACATCGTGCCGTCGTTCAAGCGCGGCGACTATTATGGCGGCATCAACACCGGCGTCGACCGGGTCATGCGCGTAATCGAAGGCGAGCCGCTGCCCGAGCCCGAGTTGAGTCCACCCGCGGCGGGCATCCCTGGCCTGTTCAACCTGCTGCCGTTCCTGTTCATCTTCGCGCTGGTCGGCGGCTCGATCTTCCGCCGTCTCTTCGGTCGCGTCGGCGGCGCACTGGCCACCGGGGGCCTGGTCGGCTTCCTGACCTGGCTGCTGATCAGCATCCTCGGCATCGCCGTAGTCGCAGGTGTCGTCGCCTTCATCTTCGCGCTCGTGGGCGGCATGAGTGGCGGCGGTCCGGCCGGCGGCAGCAACGGCTGGTACAGTCGGCGTCATGGCAGCGGCTGGGGCTACGGCGGCGGTTTCGGGGGCGGAGGGGGGTTTGGCGGGGGTGGATTCCGCGGCGGCGGCGGCGGTTTCGGGGGCGGCGGCGCCTCGGGCGGGTGGTGATGGCCAGGGACTGGACACGTCTTTTCCGTCATTTGTTTGCGACGCGCCGTAAACTTGAGCGCGCTTTCCCGGTCCAAGCCCTCGAGGCGATCGAGGCTGCGGTCACCGAATCCGAGCGCAGCCACAGCGGCGAAATCCGCTTTGCGATCGAGGCGTCGCTCGAGCCGCACGAGATCTGGGCCGGACAGACGCCGCGGGCTCGGGCACTGCAGGTCTTTGCCGCCCTTGGGGTCTGGGATACCGAAGCGAACAACGGCATCCTGATTTACGTGCAACTGGCCGACCGCGACGTCGAAATCGTGGCCGACAGGGGGTTCAACGGTCGTGTCAGCGCGGCGGAGTGGTCCGCGGTCTGCAACACGATGGAAGAGAAGTTCCGCGCCGGGCAATATGAGCAGGGCGCGGTGGAAGGAGTGCACGAGGCTGGCCGGTTGCTGGCCCGGCACTACCCGCCGTTGCCCGGTGGGCGCGACGAAGACGAACTGCCGAACCGCCCCGCCGTGCTTTGAACGGCCGCGGGCCGTCCGACCCTGACGAGAGGTGGAAAGTGAGCGGACCCGTCAATATTCCAGGCATCAAGTCGACGCGCCACGTGGCGCTCGTCGCCGTGCTCGCAACGCTGGCGGGCTGCAGCGTCTTCAGGCCGCAGCAGCAAGAACCGCCGCCGCCGACCGAACCGCCGAAGCCGCAGTACGCGGCGCCGCTCGCGACGCACACGTTCCCGTACGACCCGCAGACCACCGCGGTCGTCGGCACGTTGCAGGCAACGATCGCGACCGAGGAAGACACGCTCCCTGACATCGCACGCCGCTTCAATCTCGGCTACGACGAAGTCATCAACGCCAACCCGGGCGTCGACCCGTGGCTCCCCAGGGCCGGAACCCGCATCGTGTTGCCCACGCAGTTCGTGCTGCCGGACGCGCCGCACGAAGGCCTGGTCGTCAACCTCGCGGCGTTGCGGATGTATTATTTCCCGAAGCCCGCGAAGGGCGAGCAGCGCGTCGTGGTCACGATGCCGATCGGCATCGGCATGGTCGGCTGGGCGACTCCCGAAGGCAGTACCAAGATCGTCTCGAAGCGCAAGGATCCGGTCTGGACACCGCCGGCTTCAGTGCGCAAGGAACATGCGGCCGAAGGCGACATCCTGCCCGCGCGGGTGCCGGCCGGTCCCGACAATCCGCTCGGCGCGTTCGCGATGAACCTTGGCTGGCCGAGCTATCTCATGCATGGCACCAACAAGCCCGCCGGCGTCGGCATGCGCGCGAGCCATGGTTGCATCCGCCTGTATCCGGAAGACATCGCGACGCTGTTTCCCCAGTTGGCGATCGGCACCAAGGTCACGGTCGTCAACCAGCCGCTGCTCTACAAAGTGCAGGACGGCCAGTTATACGTGCAGTCGTTCCCTCCCCACGAGGAACATCCCGAAGCGAAAGCCGCGGCCAAGGGTCAGCGCTTCAACAAGAAAGTGCAGGAAAAAATGGGGCAGCGCGCCAAGCCGGCGGCCGTCACGGTCGACTGGGCACTTGCGGAACAGGTCGTGAACGCGTCGAAAGGCGTGGCCGTGCCCGTCTCGCAGCCAGCCGTCGGTCTCGACCGGTTTCTCGCGTCGGCGCTGCTCGTCGAGAATCGCATCCCGGCAGGCGCGACCTGGGACGGCAGCGACCGGCCTGTGCCGATTCGCGATGAGGCACCCGTAGCCACTCCGGTCGTCGCCAGCGGCGGACGCTAGGCGGCCGTGCGCGGGCTCCCCGCAAGCTGCTACCTCGACGCTACCCGCGCACCGCTCGAATACTCCGCCATCTTCGCGCCGAGCTGGCAGTTCGTATGCCACGTCTCGGACCTGCCTGCGTCCGGCACTGCAGTGCGATTCGACTGCAGTGCGCGTTCTGCGGTGGTGCTGCGGACGAAAGCAGGCGGCCTGCAGGGCTTCCGCAACGCCTGCCGTCACCGGGGCGCGCGCCTCGTCGATGGTGACGTGCACACCGGTCTCGCGTTCTGCATCGACGGGCGCCTGCGCTGCCCGTACCACGGCTGGACCTACGACGAATCGGGCGCGCTCGTCGGCATTCCCGCAGGCCAGCACTTCGACGAGTTCGACGCGGACGCCCACTCGCTGCATCCGCTCCACGTCGCCCAGTGGCGCGGCCTGGTCTTCGTGGCCTTCCAGGCGCCGCGGCTTGCGCTCGAGCAGATGCTCGACGCCGTGGCCGGAGCCTGGCCAGACCTGACTTCGCTGCGGCGCGTGATCGAGCCGCGCGCAACGCCGTGCGCGGCCGACTGGAAACTCGCGTGCGAGCACATGCTCGACACCGCGCACTTCGACATCGCGCGTCCTGTCCTGAAGCCGCGGTTGTTCGCACCTGTGATGTTCGAGTGGGGCGAGGGTGATGCGCTGCGTGCGACAGCCGAGGTAGCGACGGCCGGGCCCGGCGACACGTGGTCGTCGCGCGTGTACCGGCAGTTGCTGCGTGACAGGCAGTCGATCCCGGCACGCGCCGAGCATGTCTTCCTCTGGCCGAACCTGCTGCTGCAGCTCGCGCCCGACGGTCTTTCCATCCTGCAAGTCCTGCCAGGCGCCACCGGCCAGAGTACGTTCCGTGAGTTGCGTTACGCGGGGCTCGATTCGAGTCGAGAGATGCGCCTGCTGCGTTACACGCATCAGCGCGTGCGGCGCCAGGCTCTGGCGGCGGATACGCGCATGCTCGCGCGAGTGCAGCAGGGGATGGTGGCGCTGGGCGCCGATGAAACGGGCCCGATCGCATCCGGCGAGGTCGGGTTGCGTTGGTTCGTCGAGCGCTGCCGCGCACGCCTGCCGGGAGCCGTGCCGGCGCCCAGTACGCTGGCCACCCGCAGCCGCAGTCGCCGCAGGACGGTCCCTTCCGCTGCAACCTGAAAGCGAACGCGCTGCCAGCCGCCGGGGCAGGGGTCGCTTCGAAGGCCGATAACTTATGGTACTTTAAAGCAGTTTTTCGAGGCGGGGCGCGGCGTTGCGCGATATTGCCCACACTGGCATCACGGTGACGGAAGCGGTTGGCGCGGACCTGCCGATCGTCCGTTTGCCGACGGCGACGACGGGTTTCGTCGGCCGCGCGTTGCGCGGCCCTGTCAACCGTCCAGTGCGCGTGCGCAACTACGCCGAATACCAGCAGGTGTTCGGCGGGCTCTGGCAGCCGAGCATGTTGTCTTACGCCGTCGAGCAGTACTTCGACAACGGCGGCCGAGAAGCGGTCATCGTGCGCGTCGTGAACGGCGGCGCCCCAGCCACCATCAGCCTGCCTTGTGGCGACGAAAAGCTGGTGCTCGAAGCCCTCAGCCCCGGCACTCGCGAAATCCTGCGGGCGTCTGTCGACTACGACAACATCGCACCCGGCGAGGACGACCGCTTCAACCTGGTGCTGCAGCGTGTGCACGCGCTCGGCTCCGAGCAGATCGAGGACCAGGAGATCTTTCGCCGGCTGTCGACCGAATCGGGCACGACGCGATTCATCGCCTCGGCGCTGCAGGAATCCCTGCTGGTGCGGGTGCGAGGCTCCGTGCCGAGCGCACGTCCGGACCGCACGTTCCGTGCGGGCGCGCGTCACCCGATCGGTTACGTCGATTCGAATCCCGATGGCGACGATGGCGCGCCGCTCACGGATTACGACCTGATCGGCTCGGCCGAACGCGGCACCGGCCTCTTCGCCTTGCGCGATGTCGAGGACCTGCATTTCGTCTGCATACCGCCGCCGGCGCGCGATCGCGACATCGGGCCTGGCGTGCTGCTCGTCGCGGCGCAGTTCTGCCGCGATCACCGCGCGCTGCTCGTCGTCGATCCGCCCGCCGGATGGCACACGGCCGATGAGGCACTGCGGGGCCTGCGCGAGCTCGCGTTCCAGAGTGATTCCGCGTTCATCTGTTTCCCGCGCGTGCAGGCGTTCGACCGGCTGCGTGGCCGCTACGAGCCTTTCGCCAACAGCGGCTCGGTCGCCGGTTCGCTTGCGCGCATGGATTCGCACGCATCGCCCTGGGACGGCCTGCCCGACGAGCAGATCCTGCTGCGCCCCGGCACCCGCCCGCTGCTGATGCTGACGGATGCCGACTGTCAGAGACTCTCGGCGCAGGGCGTCAACCCGCTGCACGCCGTCCGTGCCAGCGTTGCCAGCACGGCACAGCTCAAGACGCTGGCGCGCGGCACGGGCGCGGGCCCCGAGAGTTCGCTGCTCACGTTCCGTCGGCGGCAGTTGCTGACCATCAACAGCATCGAGAGCGGCACGCGCTGGGCCCGCTTCGAGGGGCGCGACCGCAACACCTGGTCGCGCCTCGGACGGCAGGTGCATGCCTTCCTGCTCGGACTGGCTGCGAGCGGCGCTTTCGGCAAAGGCGCCGACGCGCAGCACTTCGCGGTCGTCTGCGACGAACGCGTCAACACGGCAGACGACCTCCGGAATGGCGTGGTGCATTGCCTGGTCTCGTTTCCCACGCCGCGCAGCGGCGAGCATCGCTCGTTCCTGTTCACCCATCGACTCGAGGGCAGCACCGTGCGGGCCGTGAACCCGCGGCAGTTGCCGCCGGGCACGCGCTTCACCGTGCGCGAGCCGTCGCGTCCCGCGCCCGATGGTTCGCTCGAAGACACCGCGCCGCGCCGGACGCTGGCGCAGGAGTTGTTCGCGCCGGCGCCGGACCAGCGGCCCGCCGTGGCTTCAGGCGCCCTGCGCCCCGAAGCCGCCGCCGCCCGGCGTCTCGATCTGAATCTCATCGCCCGGCTCTACGGCGAGCCCGAACGTCGCGGCGACCGTTTCTGAGTCGGCGCGGCCGCGCCGCCTGACCGTGTTACGCCCGGGCGCCCCGGGCGCGCCTCCCTCGAGACCGAACGGCGCGATGCGCCGATGATTGGCGAGCACGTTCGCCGTCATCGCCTCCAGGAATTCCACGCGCCGCACGAGCCCGTCGCCGCCGCGGTGCCGGCCTGCGCCGCCGGAGCCGCGACGAATCGAGAACTCGCGCAGCAGCACGGGGAACCGCGTCTCGAGCACTTCGGGATCGGTCAGCCGCGAGTTCGTCATGTGCGTCTGCACGCCGCTCGCGCCGTCGAATTCCGCACCGGCCCCTGCGCCACCCGCGATGGTTTCGTAGTACTGGTAGCGCTCGTTGCCGAACGTGAAGTTGTTCATCGTGCCTTGCGCGGCGGCCTGCAGTCCCAGGGCTCCGTACAGCGCATCGACGATGCACTGCGACGTTTCGACGTTGCCCGCGACCACCGCCGCGGGCGCGACCGGATCGAGCATCGAGCCGTGCGGCACGAGTATGGTCAATGGCCTCAGGCAACCAGCGTTGAGCGGGATCGGTTCGTCGATCAGCGTGCGGAACACGTAGAGCACCGCCGCTGTCGTGACGGCAAGCGGCGCGTTGAAATTGTTCGACTGTTGCGGCGACGTGCCGGCGAAGTCGACGGTGGCCGTGCCGGCTTGCGGCTCGACGGCGATCCGCACGGCAATCACCTGGCCATTGTCCAGCTCGTAGCGGAAGCTGCCGTCGCGCAGCCGGCGGATCGCGCGGCGCACGCAGCGTTCGGCGTTGTCCTGCACGTGGCGCATGTACGCGAGCAGCGTGGCGCCTCCATGGTCCGCCGCGGCGCGCCGCAGCTCGCGCTCGCCACGGGAATTGGCTGCCAGTTGCGCCCGCAGATCCGCCAGATTCTGTGCGAAGTTCCGTGCAGGCCACGGGTTGTCGCAGAACAACTGGCGCAGCCGCTCTGCGTCGAGCGCTCCGTCGCGCATGATGCGCGTCGGCTCCACCAGCGCGCCTTCGTCGGCGATAGTGCGGCTGTCCGGCGGCATTGAGCCGGGCGAGATGCCGCCCACGTCGGCGTGGTGCGCACGCGAGGCCGTGAAGAATTCGAGGCGGGCGCCACTTGCGTCGAAGACCGGCGAGACGACCGTCATGTCGGGCAGGTGGGTACCGCCGGCGTACGGCGAGTTCACGAGGTAGGCATCGCCGGCGCGCAAATCGCCGCCGAACGTGTCGAGCACGGCGGCCACGCTCGCGCCCATCGATCCCAGGTGCACCGGCATGTGCGGCGCATTGGCCACGAGGTTGGCCGTCGCATCGAAGATCGCGCACGAAAAATCGAGGCGCTCCTTGATGTTGACCGAGCTGGCCGTGTGTTGCAGTACCGCGCCCATCTGCTCCGCGACGTGCATGAACAACGCGTTGAACACTTCGAGTCGCATCGGATCGGGCCCGGTGGCGGATGCATCCGGGTGACCGATGCCCCGTGCGGACTGCGACCGGTTCAGGACGACCAGGCCGCTCGATGCGACGTGGCCCGCCCAGCCGGGGGCGATCCAGCTCGTCGCACCGTCCTCACAGAGCAGCATCGGGCCGGTCAGCTGGGCGCCCGGTGAGAGATCGCGCCGTGCGACGACCGGCACCGTGCGCAAAACGCCCTCGATCCATACCGAGGCGTTCGCAGCCGGCGTCGGAGCGTCGGCGGGCAACGGATCCTTGCCGGCGGCCACGTTCGGTGCCGCCGTCACGCGCTCGATGGCTTCGGCCATGACCGAGCCGATGACCAGCGGCGCCGTCTCGTCGGCAAAGCCATAGAGCCGGGCGTGTGCCTCGAAGAATGCGGCGCGCAATGCGTCAGCAGGCCGCCAGGGCAGCTCGAGCGTGGTGTCGGAGCCCGCGAGCCGCACGTGCGCAGTGGTTCGCATCTCGACGAGCGACCCGGCGATGCCCTGGCGCAACAGGTCAGCACGCGCGTCGGTTTCGAGAGCATTCAGTGTCTGTCTGCCGGCGGCCAGCCCCGCCGCATCGAGTGCGGCCTCGACCGTGCGGCGGCGTATCGCGCGACGACCGGTCAAGCCGATGCCATAAGCGGACAGCACGCCCGCCAGCGGGTGCAGCAACACTTCGTCGCCACCGAGCAGCCCGGCCACGGCGCAAGCATGCTGTCCCGCCGCGCCGCCAAAGGCGAGGAGGCCGAAGCGTGCCGGGTCCTCCCCGTGGTGCAAGGCCAGCTCGCGGATCGCGTTGGCCATGCGCGCGCAGGCGACCTGCAGGAAGGCTTCGGCCAGGGCTTCCACGCTGTACCCGGCTCCAGATTCTGCGCTGGCCGCGGCGCACAACTCGGCCAGCCGTGCGCGCGAGGCAGCCGGGTCGATCGCTCGATCGCCCGTCGGGCCGAAGACTCGTGGAAAGCGATCCGCCGGAATGCGTCCCAGCACGACGTTGCAATCCGTGATCGTTGCGGGGCCGTTGCGGCGGTAGCACGCCGGTCCGGGATCGGCGCCGGCAGAGGCGGGACCCACCTGCAGGCGGCCGTCGGCGAACCGCAGCACCGAACCGCCGCCCGCGGCGATCGTGGTGATGTCGACCAGCGGGGTCTGCAACCGCACCCCGTCGATCTCGGCGGCGAACCGCCTGGGGATGTCGCCGGTGGACAGGCTGACGTCCGTCGACGTGCCGCCCATGTCGAAGCCGATCAGCCGGCGCGGGCCTTCGGCGGTACCGGCGGCAATCATGCCGACCACGCCTCCGGCGGGACCCGACAAGACGCCGTTCACGCCGCGAAAGCCCGCGGCGTCGACGAGCCCGCCGTTGCTCTGCATGAAGGCGACGGTCGCGTCGCCGTGCGCCGCGCGCAGGCTTGCGCGGAAACTCTGCGTGTAGCGCAGGAGAATGGGCGAGAGGTAGGCGTCGGCCACGGTCGTGTCACCGCGCGCCACGAAGCCGAGCAGCGGTGCGGCAGCGTGCGACGCGATCACCTCTGCGAATCCCGCTGCGCGTGCGATCGCCGCGGCCCGGATCTCGTGGGCCGGATGCCGGAAGCCGTGCAGGAACGCAATGGCAACGGCTTCGATACCCGCTGCCCGCGCCGCTGACAGCGCGCGGCCGAGCGCGTCTTCATCCAGTGGAGTCAGCACCTGTCCATGGGCATCCAGGCGCTCGGGAACTTCGACCACCTCCCGGTACAGCGGCGATGGGCGACGGATGGCGCGCGCGAAGATGTCGGGCCGATCCTGGTACCCGATCAGCAGCGCGTCGCGCATGCCCTGCGAGGTGACCAGGAGCGTCGGTGCACCCGCGCGCTCCAGCAATGCGTTGGTGGCGACGGTCGTGCCGAGCCGCACCGAGGTCACGCGACGGCCGCAGGCACCGCCGTGCTGGTCGAGCAGCAAGCCGATGCCGCGCAAGGCCGGGTCGGCCGGTCGATGCGGGTCCCGCGACAGGACCTTGCAGGTGTGCAGTGAACCATCCGGCGCGGTGCCGACGACATCGGTGAACGTGCCGCCGCGGTCCACGGCGAACGCCCAACCGACCCTTGCGCGTTGTGCAGTGTGGGGCAATCGCAACCGACTCCGGTTCGGCGTCAACGCTCGATGGACCATGGCTCACGGATGCCTCATCCGGGCCAGCGAACATTCTGTCAGATCAGCCGTCCGACGCGTGCGGACCTGGGCGGTCGCGGCTCTGCCCGGTACCCGCGGCCGCGCCGGCGGGACGGGCAACGACAGGACGCGTGGCATGATGTGAGCCATCATGCCCAAGCCTGTCGGTCCTGCCCGGCCTGCACCGTCCGCGAGCGCACCCGCCGATGTCGCCGAGCGCGACCGCCGGATAGCAGCGATCATCGGGGTCGTGCGCGGGATTCCTCGTGGCCGGGTGACGACGTACGGCTCCGTCGCGGCTCGCGCGGGACTCCCGCGCCAGGCACGACTCGTCGGCAAGGTGCTTGCCGGCTTGCCACGCGATAGCGGGGTGCCGTGGCAGCGAGTCGTCGCAGCCGGCGGGCGCATCGCTTTTCCGCCAGGCTCGCCCGCGCGCGGGCGGCAGATTTCCCGGCTGCGTGCCGAAGGCATTGATGCTGCACGCGGCCGCGTGGACCTCGTCCGGCACGGCTGGGGCGCAGCCGCGGGTGACCTCGACCAGTTGCTGTGGTCTGGCGAATGAGACCCAGGCCGCGTTACGCAGTGCGCGAAAGCCTTATCATGCATGGCATGCCGACTGGAGCACTTCCCGGATGACCGAGCGATACGTCGTATTTTCACATGGCAAGGACAGCGAGCCGTGGGGCAGCAAGATCGCAGCCATGGCCGAGATCGCGCGCGAGGAGGGGTTCCACGTCGAATCCGTCGACTATCGCGGCATCGAGGATCCGCAGTCGCGGGTGACGCGGCTGCTCGCGTTCTGCAAGGACCTGCGCGGATCGCTGGTGCTCGTCGGTTCTAGCATGGGCGGGTACGTGTCGGTGGCGGGCTCCTCGCTGCTGCAGGCGCGCGGCATGTTCCTGCTGGCCCCGGCGCTATACATGCCCGGCTACGAGAAATTCAGCCCGCGACCCGCACACTGTCCGACCACCATCGTCCACGGCTGGCGCGACGAGGTGATCCCGGTCGACAACAGCATCCGTTTCGCGAAGGAACAGAAAGCGACGTTGCACGTCGTCGATTCAGACCATCAACTGCTCGACCAGATCCGTGCGATCAACCACTTCTTCGCGTACTTCCTCTTTCAGATCGACGAGTTCCACTGAGGGAAGGGGATAGGGGTTAGGGGTTAGGGGTTAGTCGGAGTTGCAGCGGACCTGGATGCCGCAACTGCGCCTCCGACTAACCCCTAACCCCTAACCCCTAACCCCTATCCCCTTCCTATAGAATCCCGGCATGGGCCCGTGCCCGGGGGGACCACTATGTCTGCTGCCGCCAGATTGTCTTTCGCTGCCTTCGCGCTGTCGCTGCTGGTCGCGTGCGGGTCACCCGCGCCGGACCCCGCGGACGATTCCGCAGGCGAAGCGGAAGCCAGGGAACTCGGCCGGGATACGGACAAGACGGTGCTGGACGACATGATCCAGACCGAGGACAGGGCGCGTGACGTGGAAGGCGTGACCATGGACGCCAAGCGCGACCTCGACGAGGCGATCGACGCCCAGACGGGCGGTGCGGGCGACGAGTCGGGCGGCAACTAGCTCCGCGCCGCAACCGCGGCGGAGCGAGACCATGCAGCGTATCCCCGAACCCGAACTCATGGACGAGGCCGAGCAGGCACGTGCCTATGCGATGGCCGACTTCGCCGAGCCCAATGCACGCTTCGTCAGCTATTTCGAGACGGAGTTCCCCGACCTGCAGGCAGGCGCGGTGCTGGACCTGGGCTGCGGCCCGGGTGACATCGTGCTGCGCCTGGCTACCCGCCGTGCCGGACTCACCGTGCATGGCATCGATGGCTCGGCGGCGATGCTGCGGTTTGCCAGCGAGAGCCTGCACGAAGCGCCCGCGCTCGGCGGCCGGGTGCAGTTCATAGAGGGACTGCTGCCGGGCGCCATGCTGCCGTTGCCGGGCTACGACGCCGTCGTCAGCAACAGCCTGTTGCACCACCTGCACGATCCGGGCGTGTTCTGGCGCGCCGTGCGCGAAGCGGGCCTCCCCGGCGCAGCAGTGCTGGTGATGGACCTGTTCCGCCCGCAGTCGCGGGCCGCGGCGCAGGCCATCGTCGACCAGTACGCCGCGACCGAACCCGACGTGTTGCGGCAGGATTTCCTCGCGTCGCTCTGTGCCGCCTTCGAGCCCGGAGAAGTTCGCGCGCAACTGCGTGAGCACGGCCTCGATGGCTTGAGCGTCAGGACGGTCTCCGACCGGCATCTGCTCATCTCGGGCCGACTGCCGCAGCGATGAGCGATTTCTCCGCGTTCGAACGGCTCGCCCTGCCGATCGTCCGCGGGCTGGTCGCCCTGTGGGTGCGGCCATCGGTGCTGCCGGACGACGCGAAAGCGCGGCTCGCGACCGGCCGCGTTCCCGTGTACGCGCTCGAAAAGCGCAGCGTGATCGATCTCGCCGTGCTCGAGTACGTCTGCCGCGAGCGAGGCTTGCCGGACCCGCACCTGCCGGTTGGCGCCAAGGCCGTGCTGCCCGATTCGTTGATCTTCCTGGAGCGTCGCACCGGTCTGTTCGGGCAGCGCATCGATCGTCGCATGCCCGAGGCGCTGCGCGCGCTGACGGCCGCGGCGGGCGAGGACATCACGTTCGACCCCGAGCTGATTCCGGTGAGCCTGTTCTGGGGCCGCGCCCCGGATCGTGAGCGCACTTGGTTCCGGCTGCTGATCGCCGAGGACTGGGACATCGGCGGGCGCTTCCGCAAGTTCCTCTCGCTGCTGATAAACGGCCGCAACCTGCTGGTGTTGTTCGGCGAGGTCATGCCGGTGCAGACCGCAATGTCGGAGACGCGCGGCATGCCGCGCGGCCCGCGCCGGACGTGGCGCCAGCTGCGCATGCAGTTCCGCAACCAGCGCGCGGCGACGATCGGGCCTGATCTCTCGCACCGGCGCACGATCGTGACCGAGGTGCTGCGCACGCGGGCCGTGCGCGATGCCGTGCGCCAGGACGCCCGCGACAAGCAGATGTCGCGCCGCGAAGCACTGCGGGTTGCGCGCGGCTACGCCTATGAAGTTGCAGCCAACTACTCGCACGCGTTCGTAGTCTTCCTCTCCGGCCTGCTGGGCCGGCTCTGGAACCGGCTCTACGACGGCGTCGAGCTCGCCAATTTCTCGAGCCTGCAGGCCGTCGACGAAGGCAGCGAAATCGTCTACGTGCCGTGCCACCGCAGCCACATGGACTACCTGCTGCTGTCGTACGTCGTCTACCACAAGGGTTATGCGGTGCCGCACATCGCGGCCGGCATCAACCTCAACATGCCGGTCATCGGCTCCTTGCTGCGACGGGGCGGCGCGTTCTTCCTGCGCCGCAGTTTCAGCGGCAACGCGACCTACTCGGCCGTGTTCTCCCGCTACGTCGGCGCGATGATGGCGCGCGGCCACTCGATCGAATATTTCATCGAAGGCGGGCGCAGCCGCACGGGACGCCTGCTGCAACCCAAGACGGGCATGCTCGCGATGACCGTGCGCGCTTACGTGCGCAAGCCGGTGCGCCCCGTCGTGTTCGTGCCGGTCTATTTCGGCTACGAGCGGCTCGTCGAAGGCCGCACCTACATCGGTGAGCTCTCCGGACGCCCGAAGGAGAAGGAATCGGTCGTCGGCATGCTGCGCACGCTGCCCGAACTGCGCAGCCGCTTCGGCAAGGTGTACGTGAGCTTCGGCGAGCCGCTGCCACTCGACGACCTGCTCGAACGCTACGTGCCGGGCTGGGACCGGCAGCGGCCCGTGACGGACGACAAGCCGGCCTGGTTGTCGCCGCTTTGCGTCGACCTGGCCCGCCAGATCATGACGCGCATCAACGCCGCCGCGTGCGTGACGCCGGTCAACCTGATGGGCACGGTGCTGCTCGCGACGCCGCGGCAGCGCATGGGCGAGGCCGACCTGGCCCGTCAGCTCGAGCTGTATGCGTCGCTGCTGCGGCAGGCGCCGTATTCGCCGCGCGTCTGGGTCACGCCGCTCGATGGCCAGTCGATGATCCGGCACTGCGATTCGCTGCGCATGCTGTACCGGCAGTCGCATCCGCTCGGCGACATCGTCGGCATGCCCGAATCGACCGCCGTGCTGTCGAGCTACTACCGCAACAACGTCCTGCACCTGCTGCTGATGCCTTCGTTGCTGGCGAGCGCCTTCCTCAACAATGCTTCCGTGCGGCGGGTCGACCTGCAGCGACTGGCGGGCCGCGTCTATCCGTACGTCGCGGACGAGTACTTCCTGCACTGGCGCGAGCACGAACTGCCGGCAGTGGTCGATGAGCTGCTCGAGGACCTGCTGAACCACGGCCTGCTCACGGCCTCCGACGACCGCAGCGAGTGGCGGCGCCCGGCCGCCGAGTCGAGCGAAGCCGTGCAGCTTTCGGTGCTGGCGCGCATCAGCGTGCCGATCCTCGAACGCTACTACCTTTCGATATCCCTGCTGCTGCGCGCGGGCAGCGGACGCCTGACCCAGGAAGCGCTCGAGCGGCAGTGCCAGCTCACCGCGCAGCGCATGGCGATGCTGTACGAACTCAATTCACCCGAGTTCTTCGACCGCGCGCTGTTCGGAAATTTCGTCGAGCGCCTGCGCGCGCGCAACGTCGTGAGCGAGGCCGCGGAGGGCAGGCTCGTCTTCGACGCGCAGGTGCTGCAGGCGGTCGCCGCGGACGCGCAGTTCGTGCTGCACGAGCAGATCCGCAACTCCATCCTGCAGGTCGTGCACCGTTGAGCCGGCGCAGCTGTCCCTCAGTCATCCCGCGGGACTCTTTCGGCACCAGACGGCACCTCAGTCCTCAAACTTCTTCTGGCGCAGCACCTTCACTCTGCCGCGCTGCGTCTTGCCCTCGAGGCGCTTCACCTTCGATGCCCGCGTCGGCCTGGTCTTGCGCCGTGGCTTGGGCTCGACCAGCGCTGCCAGGATCATCGTGCGCAGCCGCTCGAGCGCATCCGCGCGATTCTGCTCCTGCGAACGCAGGCGCTGCGCGTCGATGACGATCATTCCCGCGTCGGTCATGCGGCGTCCCGCGAGCAGCTTCAATCGCGCGCGTGCGTTCGGCCACAGGCCGTCCCATGCGGCCGAATCGAAACGCAGTTCGACGGCGTTGGACACCTTGTTGACGTTCTGGCCGCCCGGTCCCGATGCCCGCACGGCGCGGAACTCGATCAGGTCGTCCGGAATGGCGAGGGATGCGCTGATTTCGAAGGGCACGGCCGGCGATCAGTCGCGCGGAGCGACGGGCGAGGCGGGCGCCATCTCGACTCGGATCTCGCGCTGCGCCACCGGGATCGTCACGCCATTGTCCTTGAACAACCGCCAGATGCGGCGGTTCACGTCGGACCGCACGTTGTTGACGCCTTCCTGCGGGTCCGGAATCCAGAACCGCAGTTCGAGCTCGATGCCGTGGTCGCCGAAGCCCATCAGGCGCGCGACCGGCGCGGGATCGCGGAGGATGCGGGGATGGCCCTCGGTGGCCTGCAGCAGCAACCGCATCGCGAACTCGGGGTCGTCCTTGTAGCTCACGCGGATCGGCAGCTTCAGCCGCACCTTCGGATCCGTGTAGCTCCAGTTGATCACGGGGTTCGTGATCAGGTTCTGGTTGGGAACCAGCGTCTCGACGCCGTCGCGATCGCGCACGACGACGTAGCGTCCGCGCAGTTCCTCGACCCACCCGAAGCCTTCCGTCGCCGTGCCCGTGGTGCCGGTGAAGCTGATGACGTCGCCCGGCTTGATCGAGCGGTCCATCAGCAGCACGAAGCCGCTGACGAAGTTGGCCGCGATGCTCTGCAGGCCGAAGCCGAGGCCGATGCCGATGGCGCC
>Ga0224500_10000203_pt1 | contig 42948 bp, 38 predicted proteins | sample SF_Oct11_sed_USG_FD_168126 | JGI IMG/M metagenome (GOLD analysis project Ga0224500, IMG submission 168126) | Sediment microbial communities from San Francisco Bay, California, United States - SF_Oct11_sed_USGS_4_1 | ecosystem: Environmental > Aquatic > Marine > Sediment | place: USA: California...
CGTTTCCTGACGGATGTCGGCGTCCATGCTGCCGGGCCGGACCGATGCCTGCAACACGTCCCAGACCGCGACTTCGTGGCGCAAAAGGCATGCGCATCGCTCCTCGTAATTGCCCGCGGCACCGAAGATCTCCCTCATGACCGGCCAGAAGACATTTTGTGGATGCGCGTAATACTCCTTATCTAACAAAGACTTACGACTCGGCAGACTGCCCAGCACGAGGACGCGCGCCGAATCATTCGCGATCGGCGGAAAGCCTACAGACTTTTCCATTTAGCAAGTTCGCCTGCAAAAGTGTGCCGCGAAATCTCTTCGCAATTGACCTCGGTGAAGGTGCGAATCTTCGTGCGCATTTCAGTCGCTGTCATTCGCCACACCAGGATTCAGCCCAGCCGTGTTCCGCCACTCTGTTTCAGGATGCGGTGCGCAAGCGTCTCCATATCGCCCGTATGCCGATTGCGCTTGGCAGGATCGTCGGCCGTAACGTTCATCGCCCGAACCACCTTGCGACGCAATTGCCCCTGCGTATCGATGTCGAAATCAATTACGTTCAGACAGCAGGTCGCCTGGTCCAGCAGGCCGAAAGCCGAACAGCCGATGCCGGTTACCCAGCCGAGCACCGCCGCATTCGTTGCACCGTGTGCGAAGACTGCGAGGTCATGCCATGAGTCGTCCGCCAGCGTTCCTTCGATCGCTTTCTGAATTCGCAAATAGAAATCACTGTAGCGTTCACCGCCCAGAAACCGCGCTTCTACGTCGTCTGCCCTGAAGTGCGAAAACGCAACGTCAGCGATGACATCGTAGGGCTCTGGCGCCGCACCCCGCAATTGCTGTATTTCGACGTAGCCGGCATCGATCTCAAGCGGAATGCCACGGCTGCCGAGCACAAGCTCGCCTGTCTGGCGGGTGCGCAACAAACCCGAACAGATAGCCTTGTCAACGTGGGCGTCGGCGAACAATTCGCGCATCGCTGCCGCCTGGGCCCGGCCCGTGTCGTTAAGAGCGACGCCGTCCGTATCGTCGACAATATTGCCATCGGCACCGAAGTAATCGACCGCGCCGTGACGAAACAGGTATATCCGGCGTCGACTCGCACCGTCCAGTGTCGTCCTGCGGCCCTTGGTCGACACAAACATTGGCCGCTTAGTAACCTTTCGCCGGATCGACGACGTTCAGCAGAGGCTCACCCGCAACATAACGACGCAGATTCTCGAGCAACAGTACTTGGTGACGCTCGCGTTCGCCGCCGAAACCCGCAACATGCGGCGTGATAATGACGTCGTCTCGTTGCCACAACGGGCTGTCAGACGGCAGTGGCTCCGGCTCAGTCACGTCGAGTCCGGCCGCTGCAATACGCCCCGACTCCAATGCCTTGATGAGTTCGCTCGTAACCACCGTTTGACCGCGGCCTACATTGACGAACATCGCGCCAGGTTTAACGGCAGTGAAAAACTCGGCGTCGAAAAGGTCTTTCGTATCTGCGGTCAAAGGCAGCGCGTTCACGACAACGTCGGCCTCTGCGGCAAGCGCAAGCAATTCATGAGACAGGCCAACATACTCGACAAAGTCCGGCCCGCTGCGCGAGCTGTTGCGCGTTCCGGAGACACGCATACCCAACGCGGCGCCCAGTCGCGCCACCTCTGTTCCGATGCCGCCGAGACCGACCACGAGCAACTTTTTGCCGGCGATTGACATCATGCCATCGAGATCTCCTGCCCTCTCCCAGGCACCTTCATTCATTGCATTCACGAATTGCGGCAGATGCCGCGCCAGCGACATCATCATGGCGACGGCATGCTCGGCAATCACCGGAGAGGACATCTTCTGCATATTGGTCAGCACGACCTCACCGCTGCCGATGCGGTCGTGAGACAGGCAGCCTTCTGCGCCAGCTGAAGTGATCTGCACCCAGACCAGGCGTGCGGCCGCATCGATGAGCTCGTCGTCGCAGAAACCCGTAATCGCATCAGCATCGCCGACGTGCGGCAATGCTTCAGACGAAGAGCGCACGACGACAAACTCAACATCCCCGAGAACGTCAGCCAATGCGTCCGGGTCCACGCCGATATCGCGAATGACAATCTTCTTCGCACCTTTCCAGCGTGGGAGATCACGAACCGCGACACTGCCTTCGGAAAGCTGTGCCTGTTCGACCAGTTGCTCGATCGAAATCTCGGCACGGGCCACCACCGAAACGCCAAGCAATATGACGACGATTGGGGCTATCAGTTTATGTATTTTCATCGCTGCAGTTTACCCGCCCGACACAGCCGACAACAACGGTCTCTGCACCGTTAGTGAGCGATTTTAGGGCAACGTCCAACGATAGGGGGTAGCCAGGCACCGCCACCGACCGGGCACTTCTTAAGCGGGGAAGAAATCGATCGGCTTGGTCGTCGTAATGGCTTCGACGTCTTTCGCGGCAAAGCGGAACAGCTTGACTCGTGCCACCAGCTTGCGCTCCAGATCTTCGTCGTTCAGTTCGCTCGATACGACTTCGCAGAAAGATACCGTACCGTCCGGGTCAATCGTCAGTCGCAGCACCAGCTTGCCTTCGAGCGACGGGTCCTGGCGCAGCGCGCGATTGTACAGCGCAAAAATCGCACCCTTGTTCTTGTCGAATACAAGCTCGATTTCCTCGCGCGAACGAGAAGCCTTGCCGCTGGAACCGGAACGGCTGGCGCCGCCAGGATCGCCGATCCCGGCAACCGGACTGGCCACTCGCGTCGTATTTCGACCCGCGATCCCCGATCCGCCCGTGTTGCGACTCATGGCGGCCGTATTGATACCACTGGACGCTGTACCCACCTTCGATGTAATCATCGCGCGTTCGTTGCGTTCCGCCTGCCCGACCGCGGCTGACAGGTCGCGATCATCGGCAACCTGCTCCAGTAATTGGTTGTCGACGAGGTCGGCGAGATCCTCAGCAAAGGGCATCAGCGCAGCCTGCGCCTGTTGACGCGCTATCTCGGCGCGATCGGGCTCAGGCTCGGGCTCAGGTTCGGGTTTAGGCTCAGGTTCCTTTTCGACAACTTTTTCCGGCTCCGGATCTTCCCGCTCAGGCTCGGGCTCCGGCTCTACTACGGGCGGAGGTGGCGGCAGCGGTTTTTCTTCCAGCAGCAATTGCGCAATGCGCGGCGGTATCTCTTCGACGTCGAACGGATCCGGTTCCGGCACAGGAATAAACGGCCAGACGATACTGAGTACCATGCATATCAGGAATATAATCCCGAGCAGGCGCTGGAACTTCTGATCCTGGCTTTTGCCAGTCGTCCAAGGCAGGTCATACTCTCTGTAAAACGGTAAATCCAAGTCCGTGACTCCTAAACGTCGTCCCTGCTCTTCACCGCGCCGCCTGAATATTGTCCAGTTCGTCTGAACTCTTCTGCAGCACAGCTAAAGAAATTTGCCCGTAATCCGCTTCCGTGCAGGTCGCCATGACCTTTTTCAGCAATCGGTACGGTATGTCTTTGTCACCCATGATCGTGACTTCGCGTCCGGCAATGTCGTCCTTCGCTTCACGGCGCAATACACGATCGTTTTGCGACAGCAGCGCCTCACGCAATGCGGGAATATCATTGCCCTTGGTCGCGAGGATGTCGGCAATTTTTGCGACCGGCGTGCCCTGGACGATCAAATCCGTTTCGCCAATCATGATGACGACGGTTTCCTTCGCCTTGTCTTCCGCAATCGATTCAGGCAGTTGCAGTTCCTTCGCGTTCGGCAGCGACTGCACATCGGATGAATTCACCAGCAGGAAGAACACGAGGATCGTGAAAATGTCCATCAATGAAACCAGGTTCAGAGCACCCGCGCCTCTATTGCGCTTGTGGTGCTTTTCCATACGTTTGGCTCGACCGGACTTGACCATCAGGCACCCCCCGCCAGCACCGGCGCATCACCGATCGAAATATCCGGAAACAGATCGGTGCGAACGAGTTGCTTCCTGGCGCCCTCGTCCTCTTCAATGTCGACGGAAACCCTTACGGTATCCATAATCTGCACCAGCGTGTCATAAGGAATGTCTTGCTCTAAAAGAATCGAGGCGTCCGTCTTGCTTGGATAGCGCTCTTTCAGTTGCGCCAGTTTTTCGCCTACCGCTTTGTAGTCGTAGCCGTCTTCGGTATTCGGGTAAACACCCAACAGACCCTGATTTCGATCGCCGACTTCAATCTTGTCGGATCGAACTATGACCTCTAACTGGAATGCCTGATCCTGCGGTTCCACGGGCTCATTAGAGGAGCCTGGCAAATTCAGTTCGAGAATTGCCAATCGCGAGAACACCGCGGTAATAAGCAGGAACGGAACCAGAATCACCATCAGGTTCATGAACGCCGTGATGTTGAGTTCGGCCGTATCGGTGTTGTGCCGTCGACCCCCTCTGCGGCTACCAATCATGACTTATGCTCCGGCCTTCAGCTGACGTTCGGTCACTGCGTTCAAAAACTTGACGCTGGCCATTTCCAGGCTATCGACCAGTGCATTGGTTTTCGTTTGCAGGAGTGAATGAATCAGCAACAGCGGAATTGCGGCCATCAGGCCAAATGCTGTCGTATTCATCGCCGTCGAAATCGACGCTGACAGCATGTCAGCCTTGTCCGCCGGATTCGCTTCGGCGACCGCGGTGAAAGCCGAGATCAGGCCGATAATCGTGCCGAGCAGGCCAAGCAGAGTCGCGATATTGGCAAGCGTCGCTATGTAGTGCGTGCGCTTCTCAAGTCGCGGCAAAACCTCCATCAGGCTCTCTTCCATCGCCTTTTCGATGTCATCCCGACGGCGCGCTGATTTAACGCGATACAAGCCGTAGGTCAGAATCGACCCGATAGCCGCCTTGGATTTCGCCGTGTGCTGCGCTGCTTCCTGGAAGTTACCTGCCTTAAGAAAAGGCACAATTTTCTTCCACAAAGCGCGATTGCTCGCACCCGACATAGTCAGGTAGGTCCAGCGCTCGATCGCAATCGCGATGCCGAATCCAAATACCAGCAGGATTGGGATCATGAATACCCCGCCATCCTGAAAAAACCGCACGATAGTGCTCATTTCTCTGCTCCTCTTAAAACAGAATTCATGCATCTTGCAGACTTACGTCTGCACCTCTAAAAACAGTCCTACTCTTCTTCATCGCCGTACAGGTCACCGTAATAGTCGACCTGCCGAATAAACTCTTCCCTGTCGAGCGGTGCGAGCACCTCATCGAGCAGTGTGTTGACGGGCCGGCCCATCAGGTCGCCCGGGTCTGCCTTCTTCCACGGTACGATGTACAACACCTTTGGCAGTTCCTGGTTGCCCGTAATCTCTGTACGCCCGAGCTCGATCCTGTCCATTACCCGGCTGCCGGAGGTACTCCGCTGTATTTCGTCACTGCTGGCCGATGTATTTACCGCCGGCCCTGGCCCTGCTTCGGTCTCTCCCGGCTCATCGACTATCTGCTCGGGCGCCGAGGTATCAACGGCCGGGCCGATTTCGTCGATCTCGTCCTGACCGAAAACGGCAGCCGACGCAAATATTGCTGCAAGTACGAGACCGGCACCGAAAACCTTGTTCGAATGAGATCTCATCGCCATCATTCCGCCGCGTTCGCCGTGCGCTGACTCGCCGCCAAACGCCGTGTCAAATCCGTGATCCACTTCGCAACCTGCTCATCTTCACCAACCAGAGACTGATAGGTCTCGAAATGCTGTATCGCCACATCCAGGCGCTGTAAGTACAGGTCATTCAAAACGCCGAGATTGTAGTGTGCCAAGGCGTACTCGGGCGAGACTGTGACGGCCTTCAAATAAGCGGCTTCTGCCTCCGGAAAATTGCCATTTCTGCGAAGTAGCATGCCCAATTGGTTCAAGGCAGCAGGGTGATTGGGCTCGATTGCCAAAGCCGCGTCGATCGCATCCCTGGCGGCAGGGTCGTTGCCATTGCCGGCATGAATAATGGCCAGATTGACATAGGCGCCGGGATAACCCGGGTATTGCATCAGAAATTCCTTGAATCTCAGCTCCGCCTCGAGGAAATCACCGCTCGCCATGGAGGCCGCGGCCTGTTCAAACATCGTCAGCGCTGCTGGCGGCACCATTGCTGCGAGCTCGGGCGTGTTGGCCGCAGACGGTCGGGACTCGTCCGAACGCTTGACTGCTGTGGACCCGCCACAGCCGGCGATAGCCAGTGCCGTGAGCACCACGGCAAGCCGGGCCCACTTGTCAGTACAGCGTCGTGACAACATCTTCGCTGCGCTCCTCTTTTGCATACCGAGCTGGCATTAATCGGGCCAGCTGCTCAAAACTTCTCTGTACCCACTCGTCGTAAACGCCGTTGGGCGCTCGATTGGCGTTCGCCGTGTACAGGTCGATTGCCTTTTCTTCGAACGGGAATGCCTGCTCTTCGAGCAATATCTCGTATTGTTCGAGTGCATCGGCGTCCAATTCCTTCGGGCGATCCGATTGCATCAGTTCAATGCTAAATCGCTCATAAACTTCGCCGAGGCGGAACGTGGCTGCGGTCGTGACTTCAGCAACACCGTAATCGGCCGCTCCGCTATAGGCGGTGATCACGTCCTCCATCAATTCTTTCTTCAATTTCAGGCTGTTGGCCAACGGCTGCGTCAGTTTCACGACCTCGAATCGTTTCCGCACCGGGTCAGCAAGCTCCAGCGAGGCCTTGGCTGCGAGGAACCGGGTTCGGTCTGTACGCTGCCCGCCAGCGCTTGCATCAACCCGAATCATGTCTTCGAGACGCGCCATTACCTCGGTGTTGTTACCCGTTTTCCGTGCGATTTCGAGCAGGCGATAGCGAGCCTCAATCGATTCGGCGAGCGGATTGGGATACCGCGCCACAATGTCATTGAGTACACGCTGTTCACCCGACTGACTACCCGTCTCTTTGTACAAATCGGCTGACTTCCACAAAGCCTCGCGCTTCACTTCGTCAGAACTCGACTCTGCGTTCGCGATACGCTCAAACTCGGCGGCAGCCTGCCCGGACTGGCCCGCCTCAAGATAGGTAACGGCCAGTTTCTGTGTGATGTCGTCGGCGAACTCGCTGTCAGGATAGTCTCTTCGAAACTTTTCCAGCGCTCCCGACGCTCGATCCCAGACCGCCAGGTTGATCAGTGCCGCAGCGGCATCGTACTCAGCCGTCGCACGAATATTGGAATCAGGCACTACTTCACCCAGGCGCGTAAAATGGGTGACCGCCGTTTCAAGGTCACCGGCATCGCGAGCCTGCTCACCCTGCTTGTAGATGGAGGATGCGATGCGGTCCTTGATCTCCTGGTTGGCCACAGCATCGTCCGCCGGCGTGAAGTTTCTCAGACTGTAGTAAGAGGACTCCGCAGCCACAAAGTTCTGCATATCGAATTGCGAGTGTGCGATCACTATCCACGCCGTGCGCTGCAGTTTCGGATCCACAGGAGGTTGTTTCGCAACTACAGCCTGACCGACAGCAATAGCCAGATCGAACTGGTTCTGCTGGAACAGGTCTTCTGCAACCGTTGTCAGAACCGCGCCGGACTCAGGGTGCAGCGGATAGGTATCGGCGAACTTGAGGCCGCTATCAAGATACTGGGAATGCCATTCCCTTTTCGCCGATCCGTCGAGCATTTTTTCGTGCTCGCGGTAAGCCAGTACCGCGGCGTAACCGGCTTCAGCTGATTTTGCATGTGGCTCATACTCATAGGAAGTACGTTCGTACTCGGCAGTCGCCGCACGAAAGTCCTTGCTCTCGAAGAGAATTTCGGCCAACAGGAAATTGGTGTTCGCACTATCAGCCTCTCCGGGGAAATAGGAGAGATATTTGCGATACCAGTTTGCCGCTTCCTGATAGTCGCTGATCTTGCCGTCTTTTTGTGCTTCCGCGTGATAGTACTGTGCAAGATCGATAAGGTTCGATTTCAGATGCGCCGCAACCTCCGTATTGCTCTCGCGCGGGTTGCGCACCCAGAATTCGCCGTCCATGCCGTAGCGCTCGACGAAACCCTTCTTTCCCTCAAGAACCAGGCTTGGGAATCCGCCTTGCTTGTAAGCCTCGATGACTTCGACTTGTAGCAGGGGTGCTTTGGGGTGGTAAGGGTCGTGCTTGACGAATGCTTCATAGGTAACCGCGGCATCCTGAAAGCGCTGCTTCTCCAGGTAAAGGTCACCCAGGTTCCGGTAGATCACGTAGCTGTAACCCGGGTTACCGCGGCTGGCAAGAAAGGTGTCGATGCTCTCTGCACCTTCCATGTATGAAAAGCTGATGCTCAACACGCGGAAAGTATCTTCAACGAGTTCGCGCTCAGCGCGTGTCAGGCTTTGCAGGCGTTCTTCGCCCTCACCAATCTCGATGCCTCCGATCTTCCCGTCCAGCAATTCGAAAAACGGGCTCAAACTGTCTTCGTGCCAGGCCAGTTTGAATTGTGACCAACCCAGCTTGTACAGGGATTGTTCGTAGAACCTGGATTCTTCGCCGTATTTGACGACGTCCCGGTAGGCCGCTTCGGCACCATCGTAATCTTTCTGCAGGAACAGCATTTCGCCACGACGAAACTGTACTTCGTCGATGAGCAAAGTATTCGGATACCTCCCTACCAATTCGTCAAGCGTCGCCAGGGCATCTTCATTGCGACCACCGATTTCGAATGCACGTGCAAGCTGGTACAGCACCGTGTCATTGCGCCGATAGTCTGGATAGGCCTGCAGCAGTTGCTGGTACAAGCCGACTGCATTGTTGTAGCCACGGTGATCCAGCGCGTCGATGTTTTGCGTCAGCTGTTCCGCTTCGGTGGCCTGCAGTTCCAGGTCTCCCAGGCGCCGCATGGCTTCGGCGCGAAGCTCAGGATCATCGGACGCCAAATCCAGGAACGCACGATAATTGTCCCGTGCCAGGCCGGAGCCTCCATGAATGACGCTCCCGGAGCGAACCTCGACCTCCTTTTCTTCGAGACTCTTGATCGTAGCCTTTTCTTTCGGGCGAGCGGCCTCGGCCGGCGCCGCCGAAAAGGCGATCGCGAATATCGCGAAGCAAGTAGCCAGTTTCCAATACAGGCTCATTGCGGAGCCTCCCCGCTCGACGTGGAGAGGTCGTAAATCGCGGCCAAGGCAAATCGCGCCTGCAGGGTGTAGACATTCAGTCTTTCTTTTTGTGCCTGAAGTTCCGCGACCGCGATCGACTTGAGGAAAGCACGCTGATCGTCCATCGAGTCGTCTACTTTCATCTTTATGCTTTCGATACGCGGCCCAAGGTCGTAGACCCGGTCACTCAGCTCGGCAAATCGCAACGGCTCATTGCGCATCGTTTCATCGATCTGCCGTCGCGACCGCTGCGTGTTTACCAGTGCTTCTCCGGTCTCGGTAAGGTGACGACGAAGACGCCATAAACGATCCTGGAATGCCCGCTCGAGCTGCCACTGCAATACACCTTTAAGCAGTTGAATCTTGTCACGAACTTCGGCAGCTTCAGGAATGTCTGCACGTAACGCCGGAGAATTTTCGAGCGCGGCAATCTCACCCCACATCTCGAATTCCGAGCGGGTCGAAAGTGCCAGCCAGTCACGGCTTTCTTCTATGTTATTGATAGTCGAATCAGACTCAAGCTTATGGCTGACCATGCCGTCAATGTCGGCACGGGCCAAGGCTTCTTCAACCCGTGGCAAGCGCTCTTCATAAGCCTGCTTGCGAGTCTCCAGCATGTTTTCGTACACCTCTATGCTGCCTTGCCAGCCGTCGAGGTTCTTGTGCAGATAATTCAGGTCACGGTAGTTTTTCAGGCCTTCCTGGAATTTGTGCGATGCGAGTATGTGAAACAGGTATCGGGCTTCCGGGCCTTCGGGCAATTGCTTAAGCTGCCAGTACCAACCGGCGCTGTCCGCTGGATCAGCCTCCAGGAACTCATCGAACAATTGGCCGGACTCAATGTGGGCAATCGTTTGATCCAGTCGATTCGTTTCTTCGTAAAACGCCTCGATGGCATTCAGATAATGATCCGCAGCCTGGCCCATGGAGTCCAGTTTTGCCATCGCATACGGAATCGCAAGCATGGATTCCTGCACGGCAGAGTCGAGAAGGTCGCGACCACGCAATTCCATCCAGGGCACAAGCGCGCGCTGGAAGTTGTCCATCTCGGCGTCCGCCCAACCGACGCCCAACAAGGCTTTGTTCGAAAATGGACCTTCAAGTCGTACACGTTGCAGGGAAATTTTTGCAGCGCCGGGCTGCCCGTCCTGGAGTAGCGCATAACCCAAAGCGAGATTCGCTTTGTCGCGCAGCGCGGACAGTTCCTCGTTAAACGGGTTCATGTTGCCAAGGTCGTCAAGCAGCGCTCGAGCTTCTTCAATACGGCCGCTGCGGACGAGTGCAACGCCTATGTTGAACCTGGCGTAGCTCGCCCACTCTGTCTTGTCATCAAAATTCTGCAGCAAGGTGACCGCCCGATCATATTCGCCGGTCTCGATCAGCATTTGTGCTTGCAGCATGAGCGCTTCGCGCCGCAAATTCTTCGGCAACTCGCCCTCAACAAAACCAAAAGCCTGTTGTGCTTTGTCGAAGTAACCGCGTTGGTACCAGATCTTGGCGAGAAAGAACCAGGTCCGGTTACGAATTTCCGTGGAAACATTGCCGGCCAGCATTTTCTCGAAAATTGCCGCCGCTTCAAGGTGATGACCGTAGGAGAGATACAGGCCGCCGAGCAGCAACTCTGCTTCCTCGGCGTGATTAACGAATTGCTGCTGACTTTGAGCTGCAAGCAATCTTACGATCGCCGGAAAATAGTCTTCCTGATAAAAGTAGAAAAGAACCTCGCCGTACTGGGGGTCCTTGACAACGATCGGCTCGTTTTCGGCTGTCGCCGCATAGGCTGCCGGTGCCACCAACACCAGCAAAGCCAATAGTGAACGAATACGACTAGCTATGAAGCGGCCTCGGAGCAAAAACTACTCCCACTCTTTGATGACGAATTCTGGCTGCTGCTTCTTGACGCGATCCGTGATCTCCAACTCTATATATTTTGCGCCGATGCCCTTGTTGAAGTTCAGCGTCGCGCCGCGCCGGTAGTCGCGAATGTGAGGTCCCTTACCCGTGAAGATTGCAATCAGCTCATGGTCGCCCGTCTTAAGGTTCGCCATGTGCACGCGTTGCACACCGCCACGAACCAACGCGTCAGCTTCGCTTGTTGTGTACAGGTAATTGGCTACGTCCTTACCGTCAATTTTGATGTTGACGGAATCAAGTTCAAAATATTCACCTACGTCCATGGAAATGAAGAAAGCGACCTGCGAATTCGCAGGGAACAATAATTCCTCTTCGAGCAGGAACAGGTCACGATTCAGATCGAGAACTTCCTTCTTCAGTGCCTGAACGTCCTGGTCCAGGCCTCGAAACTGCTCATCCGGTCGCTCGCCCTCGGACTCCTGCGCCATCGTGCTTACGCTCAACGCAATTGCCGCCGCGGCGATCAGGCTGATCAATGTCTTGGTCACTATCTATGCTCCTGCTGACAGATGCATTCCCTACTCCCTGAGTAGCGAACGAACCTGGTCGAGATATTTTTCTTCATAACCTGGTTTATAGCCGTGATGAACGTAGCGAACATTGCCTTCGCGATCGATCAACACAGTGACTGGCATAGCTTCAACTTCATAAAGCTTGCTGACCTCTTTTCGACTATCGAATAGCACCGGAAAATTCACGCCCAGTTCTTCGATCATCTTCATTGCCTTGCGCGAGTCATCGTCGATGTTCACACCCAGCAAATTGAATCCAACACGTTCATAACGCTGATAGAGTTCATCGAGCAGCGGCATCTCCTGACGGCACGGGCCGCACCAGGTTGCCCAGAAATTGACCATGACCACCTCACCCCGATACTCGGAGAGGCGCAGGTTCTCGCCCGTTGAGCTTTTCAGCGCAAAATCCGGTGCCGATCGTCCCTCCAGACCCGATGACGCCAGTGACGTTGCTGCGAAGACACTGAGCAATAGCCCAACAGTTAAGTTCTTGATTTTCATCAATCCGTTCCTTGTGTTGCCTGTCCGATTCCTTCCAGAGACCGCGAATGGTGACAGTCACAACCCTTTGGAGCCGTGATAATCGTCACACAACCCGCTTTTCCTAAACATAATGGCGCGACAATCGAGGCGGCTGATTCACGCAATCGACACAGATTACGTTAAATGGCGGTCCTTCCCAAAGAATTTTTTTTGCCGACGGCCGGCACTCTATATTAGGCGTATCATTCTGAATTTAAAGTGAAAAGCCGTCGCCTTTCAGCGACATTCCCGACTTTTTTTGCCTACTTTGCCTCGCGGTCTTCCGGCTGCTCCAGACCGTCGGAGTAAAACACCCGGCCCTCCGCGTCGATAACGATGCTTTCATAGTCCGGAAGTGCGGCAATCATTCGCAAGCCATGGTCGACGCCCATGACAAACACGCTGGTCGACAACGCATCTGTCGTCACCGCATCCGGACCGAAGACGGTCGCACTGTGCACTCCTGAGGCTGACAGGCCCGTGCTGGGTTGAATGATGTGGTGGTACCGAACGCCATCTTCGTCAAAATAGCGCTCGTAATCACCCGACGTCGAAACCGCCTCATTTTGCAACGGCAAGGTCATGGCGACCTTGCCTTCCCGCCTTGGGTCCCGGATGCCAACCATCCACGGCCGGCCACGACGATCACCGAGCAGGCGTGTATCGCCTCCCGCCGTGACCATGGCGTTCCTGATGCCCTTGGTACGCAGGATGTCGAGGCCGCGCTCAACGACATAGCCTTTGGCGATACCACCAAGGTTGATTCGTACGCCCTGCTTCTGAAATGTGACTGTCCGGGATGCAGCGTCCAGTTGCACGTACCGAAAATTGATGTTCTCCAGCTCCGACTTGACTGTCGCCTCATCCGGGTGGCGACGGGCCCTGAAGTCGAAGTGCTGGCCGACGCTTTCATAGGTGATATCGAATGCACCCTGAGTCAGAACCGATATTTCCAGCGACCTCTCGATCAGCTGATACAGCTCCTCACCGGCACGGACGGGTCCGTCGGCGGCTTCGCGGTTGATTTTCGATATTTCGCTATCTTCCTTGTAGGTACTCATGAGGTGATCAATGCGGTCCGCCTCGCGAAAAACCGCCTCCACAGCCGCCAGACCGGCCTCCGGGTCGTCGCTCCAGAGGTAAACACTGACCTCCGTACCCATCATCGGGCGGGCGTCGCCAAGCCATTCGGCATTCACCGCGAATGGCAGTAATAGCAGCACCATCGCTAGTTTTGGCCCGAAGTGAGGGTTATGCTTGATTCGACAGGCTTTCAATAAGGAGCGGGACAGTGATTTCATTCTTGATTTTCCTGGGCGTAATCGCCGCGATCATCTTTTGGGCGGTTGGTATTTACAACAGCCTTGTGAACAAACGCAACCGGGTTCGAAACGCATTTGCGCAAATCGATGTGCAATTGACTCGTCGTCACGACCTGATCCCGAACCTCGTCGAAGCGGTCAAGGGATACATGAAACACGAGCGCGAAACGCTTGACGCGGTCATTTCGGCGCGCAACAGCGCGGTTTCAAATCTGGATGCGGCCAAGGCCGATCCGGCCAACGCGGAAGCCATGAAGAAACTCGGTGCCGCCGAAGGTGCCCTCGGCAGTGCTTTGGGTCGTCTGTTTGCACTGTCCGAAGCTTATCCTGATCTCAAGGCGAATCAAAATATGATGCAGTTTCAGGAAGAACTCGCGAGCACCGAAAACAAGGTCTCATTCGCGAGACAGGCCTTCAACGATGCTGTCCTCGCCTACAACAACTGGGTCGAGAACTTCCCGAACAACATCATTGCCGGCTTTTTCAGCTTCAAGGTCGCGAGTTTCCTTGAAATCGAGTCCGAGGAAATGCGGCGCGCGCCGGAAGTTTCCTTTTAAGAGCGACTTCGCTCAGTGAATTTCTTTGACGCCCAGGACCAGGCGCGCCGTTCCACACGGCGCCTGGTCTTTGTCTATGCGCTTGCGACAATCGCTATCGTCGCCGTCGTTACAACTTTTGTCGGCTTTGTGATTCAGATGTTCGCGGGGCTGCCGCCTGGCGATCAGGGTGGTGCACTGGCACTAACTGCAGTTGTTACGACGCTCTTTATAGTGGGATCGAGCCTCTACAAGACCTCACGCCTGTCGGCGGGTGGCGGTCGTGTTGCGGTGGACATGGGCGGTACGCTGGTGCCGACCTCAATCGAAGATCCGCTGCGACGCCGTCTGCGCAATGTCGTCGAAGAGATGGCGATTGCCTCTGGGGTGCCGGTACCCGAGATTTATGTGCTTGAGGAAGAACAGGGCATTAATGCCTTTGCAGCAGGCTTCTCACCCAGCGATGCCGCGGTGGCTGTCACACGCGGCACACTCGAACTTCTTGATCGCGATGAATTGCAGGGCGTCATAGCTCACGAGTTCAGCCACATATTGAATGGCGACATGAAGCTCAATGTCCGGCTGATGGGTGTCCTGTTCGGAATAATGTCGATCGGTCTGCTCGGGCGATTCGTCTTGCGTGGAACCTACCGCTCTCGCAATATCTTTAGCAGTCGTAATCGCGTTCACCCGGCCATCTTAATGGGCGGCGCGGGTCTCGCGATCCTGGGCGCGATCGGCGTGTTCTTCGCCCGCATGATCAAGGCGGGCGTGTCCAGGCAGCGGGAATTCCTAGCGGATGCCTCCGCCGTGCAGTTTACTCGACAAAGTGGCGGCATTGCCGGCGCGCTCAAGAAGATTGGTGGCTATCGTGACGGATCGCGTATCAATGCAACTGACCCCGAGCAAGTCAGCCACATGCTGTTCGGCAGTGGCGCGAAATTGCAGGGACTTTTCGCAACCCATCCGCCGCTGACTGCACGCATCCAGGCACTCGAACCCGGCTTCAGGCAAGAAGACTATCCCGATGTCGAGCCACGTAACCGAGGCATAGGGGTGGACACCGAAGCCGATTCCGGTTCGCAACGCGCGTCCTTCGCGAGTGATGTCACGACCGCGATAGCCAGCGGCGGCCAGGCGGTCCTGATCGACTCCATTGTAGAGACGGTAGGACAACCCACGAATGACCACGTCGAGTTTGCACGTGAGATCCGGCTCTCCATCCCGGAATCTCTTTACCATGCTGCCCATTCCTCTGAATTTGCCTATCTGCTCGTCCTGTCCCTGGTCCTGGACCGATCGGGATCCGTGACAGAAAGACAATTGGCGCTCGTGCAGGAGCAACTCGGTGCACAGCGAGCGCAGCTGGTGCGCAGCTATTTCGATGAACTGGCCAGGACGGGCGCGGAATACCGTCTTCCCCTGCTGGAGATTGCATTTCCGGCACTGAAGTTGCGCCCGGCAACGGAACTCTCCTATCTCGAATCTTTGACTTCCCGATTGATCGAAATCGACGGTGAGATCGAGCTATTCGAGTTCTGCTTCTACCGAATCATGATTAGCAACCTGAGTCGCGCGAAAGACCCGACGGGTAAGCACCACGCCAAACGGCCGAGTCGACAAGAGCTGCGGTCTGCAGCTTTGGACCTGTTACGGATCCTGGTCGATTACGGCCACAATACTGACGACGCAAAGTCCGCCGCGTTCGCAGGGGGCGTGGCAATGCTCGGCGCATGGGCAAAGGGGGCGACATTCGAGTCCGAACGCGATACCACGCTGAGTGTGCTCAGCCGGAGCCTCGATTTTCTGCAGCACCTCAATACCAAGGGACAGGGCTCCCTGTTACGCGCACTGAGCGCAGCTGCCGCCCATGACGGCCGTCTCACAATCGCCGAAGCGGAGTTGCTTCGTACCGTCTGCGCCGCGCTGAATTACCCGCTGCCACCGATACTCGTGCACCGGTAGTGCTTGATGCCGATCGCTGACGTATTATTGAACTCCAGAGCGAATCAGATATCCAACACATCATGAATACAAAATCACTTATTGCGATTGCAGCGATTGCTGCGCTTTTATCCGTCGGAGATGCTAACGCAGCGACCCGGGAAGAAAAGCGCGTGGGCGATGCCGCCGACGTCATTGAACAGCTTACGCGGATCCCGGAAAAATCGGTCCCACCCGCACTGCTGTCACGAGCCTATGCAGTCGCCGTGATCCCGAATGTTGTCAAGGCGGCATTCGGACTTGGCGCAAGACGCGGCAAGGGAATCCTTGTTATCAGGCAAGACGACAACTCATGGAGTAACCCGGCATTTATCACGCTGACCGGTGGCAGTGTCGGTTGGCAAGTGGGTGCGCAGTCCACGGATGTCATCCTGGTTTTCAAGACTCGCAAGGGTGTTGATGGAATTGAAAATGGCGAGCTGACCCTGGGTGCCGATGCTTCGGTCGCCGCGGGTCCTGTTGGCCGGTCCACTGCAATCTCCACCGACATCGAATTTCAGGCCGAGGTCTACTCCTACTCCCGCAGCCGCGGTTTGTTCGCGGGCCTTTCGCTTGAAGGCGCCGGCGTCACCATGGACCGCAAGGCCAATGCAGCGTTTTATGGGTCCAGCAGCATGACACCCGAGCGCATTTTTGCCAGTTCCCCGAACATCGCACCTGACATTGCCAACACTTTCGTGCAAATTTTGAGTGCGCAAACGAGCCGCCTCCCGAAGCAACCAGGAATGACCACTATTGATTCGCCCGCCACACAGGATAGCCAGCCGGAGGTGCGGACTTTCGGCCTGCCTGAAGCCGGCACGGGTGACGACGAATACGACCCGAATTACTAGTCCGGTCACGATGTAATGTCGGTCGAAGAACTCCTCGAAACAATCAAGCGGATCACGGACCTGGTAGGTCCCAATGTCTGGCTGCAGGCTGCAATCATCGCATTTGCGTTCATCGTTGCCGGCAAGATTGCCGACCTGGTTATTTCCAGTTTGATTGGTCGGTTCACTCGCAAGACATCGAATGATTTCGACGATCGAATCGTCGACCTCGTTCACAAACCTGTCTTTATGTCGTTTGTCCTCGTGGGCCTCGCGCTGGCAACGTTGCGGCTCGGCCTGCCGGACATTGTGTCGTTCCTCACACTCGGTGTCCTGAGGACAATTGCCATTTTTGTCTGGTATAGCACGCTGACGCAGTTGATGACCCTCACGGTACGCGCCTACTCCGCGCGTCGTGATAGAAAGATTGTGCAGACCGGCATGATTTCGCTGCTGCACAACGTGATGAAAATTATTCTCGTCGCGTTGGCCATTTATTTCCTGTTTCTTTCCTGGGATATCAACGTGACCGCGTGGGTCGCCTCGGCCGGTATCGTCGGATTGGCGCTCAGCTTCGCGGCCAAGGACACTTTGTCAAATCTGTTCGCTGGCGTGTCGATTATCATGGATGCGCCTTATAAAGAAGGCGACTACATAATTCTCGAATCCGGCGAACGCGGCCAGGTCACTGAGATAGGTCTTCGCAGCACGCGTATCCTGACCCGCGATGATGTCGAGATAACGGTTCCCAATGGCATCATCGGCAACGGCAAGATCATCAACGAAGCCGGTGGCCCACCGTCACAGCATCGCATTCGCGTGGCTGTGGGTGTTGCCTACGGCAGCGATGTTGATCAGGTTATTGAGGTCCTTCTCGGGGTTGCTATCGATCACGCGGAAGTACTCTCGAATCCGGAGCCCCGCGTTCGATTTCGTACTTTCGGCGACTTCGCCCTGAATTTTGAATTGTTGAGCTGGATAGCCAATCCGGCTGATCGGGGTCGAGTGTCGCACGAGTTGAATTGCGCAGTTTACAAAGCTCTGCGGAGCAACAAGATCGAAATTCCGTTCCCACAGCGTGATATACATGTGCGAACGATGCCGGCGAGCATAGACTAGCTACAGCGACCTACTCGTCGCCCTCATCTTTTCGACGCTGCAATTCATCGCGAATGGATTCCAGATCCGTTTTGGGATCTTCTTCCTTGGGCAGAGTTGCAATGACCGGAGCGTTACCACCATCGCTCGCACGCACCGTATCACCGCGATCTGGCGCAGATTCAGGTTTTGGCGTGCCGGCCGGAATTACGGCCACCGGCGTATTGCCCGTTAATAGTTCGTTCTCCGGTGTTTGACTGGCTTTTGGTGGTGCTACGCCGAACTGGGCCAGGTATTCCGCCTCTTTTCTCAGCCGCTCGGCCTCTGCGGCTCGCCGCCTGGCCTGTGCGGCAGCTTCCTGGGTTCTGCGAAACGCCTGGCGCTTGCGTTCCGATTGCGCTTCCTGTTCGGCCCGTCGGGTGGCATCTTCCCTGGCCTCGATCATTTGCGACGCCTGACGCGCACTAACGCATTCGGCGTCATAACGAGTTGCATCCCGGCTTTCGGAACATCGCACCATAGCAGCCTCAAGCATGATCGGATTCGCCATGAATTCATCCACCGAGCGCGGCGTCCGTTCTTCAGCGCACGCCGCTAACAGGCTGATTCCGCTCAGGATCAAGGTGAATTTTGTTTGGATGCTACGCATAGCTGGATATTCGGTCTGCACTCGTTACTGGCACGAAACTCCATTAGTTCGCTTGGACATAATAGCAAATGTGCCAAACCCCAAAGTTTGCGCGAGTTCGCAGTTTTGAACCGAATTCGCGCAATTTCGCGATATAGTGGCGCGTCCCCGCCACACAAGGAATGAGAGTTGTCGGATTCCAGCCAGTTTTCCTTACTCGGCCAACGCCGCTTCCTCCCGTTCTTCGGAACACAGTTTCTCGGCGCCTTGAACGACAACATTTTCCGCAATGGCCTTGTGGTCCTGATCACATTTCAGGGGGTCAAGGTTCTCGGGATGGACCATTCCGTCCTCGCCAACGTTGCAGCATTTCTCTTCATATTGCCTTTCTTCCTGTTCTCTGCAACAGCGGGGCAGCTAGCCGATAAATACGAGAAATCCATGCTTATGCAGCGAGTGAAGCTGCTCGAAATTGCTTTAATGGCGCTTGCCGCATTCGCGTTGCTAACGAAACAGTACCCTCTCCTGTTATTTGTTCTGTTCCTGATGGGCTGCCAGTCAACTTTGTTCGGACCCGTGAAATACGCCTATTTGCCGCAAAAATTACATTCCGATGAGTTGATCGGTGGCAACGCACTGGTTGAATCCGGAACCTATGTCGCGATTATTACGGGCCTTATCGTTGGCGTTGAAACCGTCGACTTTGCATCTGACCGACAGATCGTGCTCGCCATGACGCTGGTCGGCATCTCTTTTATCGGCTATCTGACCAGTCGCCAGGTTCCAAGAACCGAAGCGGTAGACCCAGGACTCAAGATCAACTGGAACGCCTGGCAGGAAACCTGGGTGATCGTCCGATATGCGCGCGAAGAAAAAAGTGTCTTTCTCTCCATACTCGGAATTTCCTGGTTCTGGTTTTTCGGCTCTGCGCTAACCATACAGATGCCGGCCTACACTGCCGACATCCTTCTCGGCAACGAGTCGATCGTTACTGCACTTCTCGTCGCATTTGCCGTTGGCGTTGGACTCGGTTCACTGCTTTGCGAACGGATGTCCGGACGCAGGATCGAACTGGGCCTGGTGCCTTTCGGATCGATCGGGATGAGTCTTTTCGCTGTTGACCTCTACTTCGCTCAGCCCGAGGCTGCGACCACCAGCGTCACATCAGTCGGCGAGTTTCTTAGCAGTGCTGGCAACTGGCGTGTCCTCGCGGACCTTGCTTTGCTTGGTGCTTTCGGCGGGTTCTACAGTGTTCCGCTGTATGCGCTCATTCAGAAGCGCTCGGATCGACGTCACCTCTCGCGCATCATTGCCGCCAACAACATTATCAATTCTTTGCTGATCGTTGCTGCGGCTGTAATCAGCATCATCATTCTGAAGTCCGGCTTTTCGATTCCTCAGCTGTTTCTTTTTATTGCGGCGCTGAACGCCGTCGTCGCAATCTATATCTATTCACTGCTGCCCGAATTTCTGATGCGGTTCCTGTCCTGGCTCGTCATCAACCTCGTGTACCGGATTCGGCCGACAGGCCTGGAGCATATCCCCAAGACGGGTCCTGCCGTCGTCGTCTGCAATCATGTCAGTTTTATGGATCCTGTAATTCTCGGTGGATCCATCATGCGACCGATGCGCTTTGTCATGTATTACAAGATCTTCCAGATGCCCGTCCTGAGTTTCATTTTTCGCAACGCGAAAGCCATACCGATCGCATCGAGAGCCGAGAATGAGGAGCTTATGAACGCGGCTTTTGAGCAGGTCGACGCCGAACTGGCCGCGGGCAACATCGTTTGTGTTTTTCCTGAAGGTGGATTAACCACGGACGGCGAGGTACAGGCATTTAAACCCGGAATTGAGAAAATCCTCGCGCGACGCCCGGTGCCCGTCATTCCTGTTGCACTCGGCCGCCTTTGGGGCAGCTGGTTCAGTCGGCGAAAAGGCGGCGGAATTCGCAAGATTCCCGGGCGACTGTTTTCCCGGGTTCCGGTCATCATCGGCGCGCCGGTTGCAGCGTCGGATGCCACTGCAGCGAACCTGGAATTATTGGTCAGGACCCTTCGGGGCGAACTGCGTTGATCCGATTATTCCATTCCTGAAAACGTTGATCGCGTTTTCCAAACAAACCAGCCGACGAAGATCCGCCAAATTCCAGCTCAACTATGTCGACGTAGCCATTCTTCGCGACAGGAAGGTAAACGGCGCCGCGACGTACTGAATCCGGTGTTCCGTTGCCAGATACTATGCCGGCACCGCGGAGTGGGCGCGGAACGAAAAGTGCGTCCATCCAGTTCAGCCCCGACACTGATGAGTTTGCGAGATGGGTCCAGCGGGAAGTCCTGAAATAGGCACGCGTTCCGGAAGGACCGAAAGCAACTTCCTGCACGGCGGACGGCAACTGCAATGTCGCCTCTCCCACTCTCCCCTCCGATAACATGAACTGGCTTGCAAGGTTGTCCTGATCGACCAATATCAGGAAATCGCCTCGTGGCGACACGCGCAGCAGACGTATCCCTTTTGGGCCCTGCCAAACTTGCTGGAGGCTCCAGCTACCGCCGCTGGCGCTAGACAAAAGCTGCAAATTACCGTCGCTGCCGCCGAGATAAAGCTGCTCTTCAGTCGCAAAGCTGATGTCACTGTAATCCCCGGCAGCGTGATGTTCAGCGACTATTTCGCCGTCGCTGACGTCGATAATCGAAACCCGGTGCCCGCTCAACAGGGCTACGAAACCTCCACCCGGAGAGAATTTTGCTTTCGTGATCGGCGCACCGGGCACGTCGACAATTATGGCGAGTGGCTCACCGGTTTCGGAATTCCAGAATCTCACGCTGTTGTCTTTGGCCACACTGGCTAACAATTTCCCCGATGGCGCAACAGCCAACAAGTGAATTTCGCTGCTGTGCCCGACGAAACTGAGCTCGTCACTCATGGCTACGATATCGTTTAGCGTCGCACCGGTGGCGACAATGTGCACGTGTCCGTCGGGGTCGCCGATCGCCACAAACGCACCGTCCGGGGCTACTGCGACCGGGCGGTCGCTCTCCGGATTCCAGATAACGTGAGTCGCTTTTTGCTCAGCCCCGGTCGCGCCGGAACCAGCGCCAGGAACGCGCCATATACGTGGTTTGGCCGTCGCGCTGCCTGTCAGGAATATCTGTTCATCGTGGCTGAACGCCAGCATATCCCGGGTGTCGTCAGCAGCACGGACTCCAAGGCGGGGCCCGATCAGTTTGCCGTCGCTGCTGCTGTAGACCTGGAATCCGATCTCAGGTCGACCTGCGGCAAACACGTTCCCGGACGGCGAAAACACAAGTTGCCAGTTTCCGCTGCCAAATTCTTGAAGCATCGGACGCTGCGGTTGCTCGGTATTCCAAATTGTCAGCCCCACGTCGGGATACACCGCTCCGAGTGTCGTGCCGTCAACTGACAAACGGATATCGGCCGGTTGCGCTGGAAGGTCGAACTGTCCGAGCAACTGTGCCGACTGAAAATCCCATAGACGAACGGCACGGTCGAAATCCGCAATCGCAATACGACTGCCCGTACCATTGACCGCAACCAGCGCGGGAACACCCGCGACGACAACCTGCGCGGCCTGGCGCCCGTCGTCCAGATTCCAGAGCTCGAAACGGCTTTCAGTATCGCCGCGCCGCTCGACGAACAGATGCGTCCCGTCCCGCGTCAGCGTCGCCCGGCCGCTCGCTGCGCCAACAGGTAGCGAACTGCTGCGGTTGCCGGTAGACGTGTCCCACAGGTTGACCCTGTCCTGTGATGCGCTTACCAGGCGGCGTGCGGCGGCATCAAAACCGATCAGCGTGTCGCTTTCAGGCAGCGCTATCGCACGGACGGGTTCGGCGAAACTCAGATCCCAGATCCTGGCGCTGTCACTTTGCATCGCTCGCGCTACAGCATAGCGGCCGGACGAGTCAAACCAGATATTCTCGGTCTCACGCTCGATCGGATCCGGAATATTCAGCCCACGCTGAAAATACTCCACTGCACCTTGAGAATTGAGCTTTAGATTCCAGCCGACCAATTGGCCCGAAACACCAAGCGCTTCGTCGCGAACACTTATGCTCCAGGTTCCACCAAGCGACTCGCCTTTCAGGTCGTCGAACTGCTGTGCCGGAATTCGAATATCGTCGTTGCTGGAAGCCCGTTCGATCCCGGTTTCAATTTCGACAGTGCGACCTGATGGCGCAATGATCTTGATCCGCAGGTCGGATATCCTGGCATGACTGATGTTCAGGGTTAAGCCGATTCGACTAACTGCGCCTTCCCGATCGACAATAACTCGCCGCACCAGGGGACTGACTTCCAGGGCAGTCATCGGCCATGTCGCTCGCGTCTGCACTCCCTGTGGCGTATACGAATACTGGGAAATCTGGGCACCAACCGCCGTGGTCAGAATCTTGCCGACAGGATCAAAAACGGTCGTTCCTGTCGGCAAGCCGGGCAGTGTCGTCAACAGGAACGGATAGTCCTCATTGATGAGCGCTGAGGCGCGCTGGCGGCGCAAAGGTGTTGCCAGCGCAAACGACTGAATTTTCGCGAGCAATGCGGAGTCGCGATCTTCCTGCTGTGCCGCGCGACTGGACGCCCGGTCCCAGAATGCGCCAACAAACATATCTGCAAGTCGACCCGCGTTGGGCAAGTCTTCAGCCATCGTTGCCAATTGGCGAATCTCATTCTCATCGCTGGTCGACGCTGCGCGTCTCTCAAGAAAATTGCGATACAGGCTCTCGGCCGTGTCAGCGTGCCCGGGAAACGACCGGAAATTCTCGTAAGCTTCGACCGCCACAGTAAGTTCGACATCGCTCGATGTCAGCGATCGTACGTAAGGACCTGGCAGCCATTGTGTGTACCAGAAGGGAATCATCGCAAACAACAATATGCCGCCGATCACGAGCAGCGGCGCTTTGAGGCGTGTCGGCAGATTTTCATTGGCCCAACGCGCCGTGAAAACCAACCCGTACAAGCGGTTGCGCACCTTTAAATTGAATTCTTCGTCGATCACCAGCAAGCCGAGTGCGATGAGACGTCTTTGCAGCGCAGAGCCCAGATCGGCTGGTACTTTGATGCCTTTGCGAATCTTGCCGTACAGATTCAGCAGTGCTTCCCGGCGCTTTTGGTCATTAACGATGGCCCTGTGGATATGACTCATGTGCGGTTCGCTATGCAATGCCGCACGTCCTGCCAACTGCGTTACTGCAAGGCGGTCTACAAGATCGTCGATATCCTCGCCGGCCGGCTCGCGAGCGACTGCGCGCGCCAGTTTCTGGGTCAGATACGCCTGACCGCTGGTCCAATAGAATATCCGGTCAAGAGCCGCTTTGGCGTCACTGCTGCTTCGACTCAGCTCGTTCTCAAACAAATCGAGATCGGATCGTGCAAAGTCATTGAGCAGCACTTGTTGAGTAACGTTGAATGGAGACAGTTCAGCCTCACTCATCAGGTTGACGGGGTCACACTCGCCTAACAGGACAAAGGTCAACCTGGAAAAATCAGGATCGGTAGTGCGGGCGTTGTGCGCTGTTCGGATACTCGCAAGCAACTGCCCGGCGAATGGCAATTCCTCAATGCACTGGATTTCATCAACAAAGACGACGATGTTGCCGTCGACATGCTGCAAGACAACTTCCGAATAAAACTCAAATAATCGCTGCCGGTTGCTAAGAAACGATTTGTCGTGCCACCAAGATTGCAGATCGTAACGAATGCGCAGTTGCCGCAGGAGACGATAGGCGAGGCTGTAATACCAGCGCCCCGAATCCGCGCCACCATCACGATCACCAATTTGCTCCAGATCCAGAATGGCGATCTTGCGGCCGACCGCCTCCAGGCGTGCCGCCGTTGCCGCGATCAGGCTGGATTTGCCGCTGCGCTCCGGCGCGAGGACGTGTGCGTAGTTACCGGCCCTGACCGTCTCGAACAGCTGGTCGTCCGCACGGCGACGAATGTAGCCCGCTCGCACCGCGTGTAGCGGCGTACCGACACTGAAGAACTCGCCGGTCGCGCTTGTATTGTCCCTCGATTCGCCCGCCACTCTGGTTCCTGTCAAGAAGCTTCCTGTATTCTCTGTAAAATTCAGAACGACCGCCAGTTCAGGACTGTCAGTTGGTGAGAATAGCTTGATAAACAAAGAGTTACTTAAGAAAGACATTTTTGGCGAGATCTGGAAGCTAGGGACGCGCGGTGATTTCGAGCTGCTGCGCGATACGCGGCCGTCGAGCTGGCGGCTGGGCTGGCTTGCTCGCGCCCTGCTCCGCCGCGAGGCGCGCGCACTTGCGGCATTGACTGGCGTGGACGGCGTGCCGCAGCTTGCGAAGACTGACAGGACAACCCTTCGGCGCAGCTATCTTCAAGGTCTGCCCCTGCATCAGGGTCGACCCGACCGAGTCGAATACTTCAATGATGCCGCCCGTTTGCTGCGGCGCCTGCATCGCAGCGGTGTCGCTCACAATGATCTCGCCAAGGAACCCAACCTGCTTGTACTCAACGATGGCTCGCCGGCCTTCATCGACTTTCAGCTCGCCATGTACGCACCCGCAAGAGGCTGCCTGTTCCGAATCGCGGCGAGGGAGGACATTCGTCACCTGTTGAAGCACAAACGAACTTATGTACCGGACTCGCTAACTGCCCGGGAGCGCTCGATTCTCGACTCCCCTTCGCTGCTTTCGCGTGGCTTCATGTCAGTAGTAAAACCTGTATACCTGTTCGTGACGCGGCGCCTGATGGGCTGGTCCGATCGCGAAGGCGCGGCAGAACGCTAGCCCGGATATCTCACCGATTCGCGGTATACTCGCGCAGCAACAAACCTAGTGGAGCAATCATGGATTTTTGCCACCAACACAATCTGGTCGACCCGTCGACCGCCGGGCAACAACGGAATTTCGGTATTCGGGTGACATTGCCTGCCAGCGACACGCTCAGGAACGTACTCGGCAACGACTGGGAGCGACACCATTGGTATCCGAGTGAAGCCGAACGTGATGCGGCGTTCGAAAATATGGCGACGAGACACGGTTACTATCGCAAGACAGACTCACCCACCCAGGTTCTCGAGAAAGTAACTCGATAGCCGAGGCTAGCGCGGTGGTGCGCCTATAAACAGATAGAAATTGGTCTTACCGCCTTCCGCGAATCCCGCGGCGAAATATACCGGCCCGAAGTAAGTGTCCATCCCTGCAAAGAGACTGCCGTTCAGCTGCATGGTATTGAAGGCAATATCATCCCGTGATTGCCAGGCGTTGCCCGCCTCGATTGAGGTCCCGAGATAGAGCGGAATTTCGAACACGCCGCCAGTCGTGTTGCCCACGCGCCGGTAGTAAACAAGCCTGACAAGCGCAGCGTGTGGCCCCGAAATTGCACCTCGCTCAAGACCTGACAGCCTAAGAAAGCCGCCCATAGGAAAGAAGTCCTGCACGGTGTCATCAGAATCCAGGGTCGTCGCATAATTCAGGCCCAGCTGCAGGCTGCTTTTGCCGCGACTCCAGGTTTGCGAAAAATCGCCCTTGATTGTGTCGAAGGAGTTGTCCGCACCCAGGCTCGGACGCGACATATCCCACACGAGGTCGGCCAGAATGCCCTCTGTTGGAAATCGGGAATTATCGACAGTGTCGAAACGCAAGCGGGTATACAGGCCACCTGTATCAAAGTTGATATTTGCGAGGCTGGGGTCGCCTACATTCACTCGCGCCTCGCCAACACCCCGGTACACGCCGGCACGAAATTCTCCGATGGTGCCAATTTCACGCCCGAAGTCGAGGCTAAGTTCTCCCTCGGATACCCGGTACTGCGCAATCGTATCGCCCATCGAAAAAGCATTCAGATTGGATTGGCGAACGTTCAGGCGGGGCGCCACGAAAACACGGGAATTAAAACTGAGCGGCTGATAGAACTCCGTCAGCAATGCAGGATCCGTTCCCAACTGAAGATCGGTACGCCATTCCGCACCCAGCTTGTTCAATCCTGCGCGCGTCATCCGTGCAGCGAGATTGAATCTCGTCGAGCCCTCGAAGTCGTCTTCAAGCGATACGCCAAACTGAAGGAAATTCGGCCCCCAGCTCTTGGGAACGGTGTAATACTCAACCCCGATCGCTCCATTCTCTTCCACGAGGCGGTAATCAACCTGCTCATAGAGTTGCAGACCGTAAAGCCGGTTCGCACTTTGCGCCAGAATGGCGGCATTGATATCGTCCCCTGCCTTGACGCTCAGCCGGGACTCCAGGACTTGCGGCGCCAGTTGTCCATCCTGAACAACGCGGACGAACGCGAGCTGCCCGTCCTTTTTCGATCGCGGTTTGCGCTGCGCCAGGTATGCTCCCCATTCCGACTCGCTCAATGATAATGCGGAAAGTTTATCCGCTTGTTCCTGAGCCGCCCTTTTCCCGGGTTCTATGGCCTCAATAATGTTGGCGAAGTCGCTCGAAGAATAGGTACCGAGATTCGGCCTGATTAATACGTCGGACTCGGACAAGGTTTCAATCTGCCGGTGCGTCTCTTTGCGAATCATGATAGTCAGCACTTGCTCTGAAATTGCGAGTACGGATTCGAGCTCTTCCGCGCTGTAGAGGGGGAACTCGACGTCGACCGCAATGATGATGTCCACACCCATTGCCTTCATGACATCAATCGGTAAGTTGCCAACGATTCCTCCATCGACCAGCGAGCGGCCGTCTATTTGCACGGGAGTGAATACCGCGGGTACGGACATGCTTGCCCGGATCGACTTGCCGAGGTCACCGCCCGACATGACTACTGCGTCGCCCGAGACTATGTCGGAGGCAACGACCCGCAGAGGAATCGGCAACTGGTCGAAATCGGTAATATGCGATGCATCCAGGGTCAATTCCCGTAGCAGCAGGTCCAGCGTCTGTCCCTGGATGACCCCTTTCGGCAACAACAAGTCACCGTCGCGTATTCCCAGCTCGAAATCGATCGGGAACTCACGTTCGTCCTGTTTGCGACGAAAACTTAAGGTTTTTCGGGCGGGCGCATCGGACAAGGCGGCGGCCCAGTCCATGGATTCGACCAGCTTTTCGAGCTCTTCCGCATTGAGTCCGGTCGCATACAAGCCGCCGATAATTGCACCCATGCTGGTAGCAGCAATGGCATCGACCGGAATGCGCATGCGCTCGAGTTCCTTGAGGACACCGATGTGCGCCGCACCTCTCGCGCCACCGCCGCCGAGGACAAGTCCGATGCGCGGCCGCGCGTCCTGATCAGTGGGCTCCTCGCTATTGACCACCGCCGAGTTCAACGCGAGCAGGACCACTGCCGCGCCAGCGACTCTCATTAACTTGCGATTCTTTAGCATGACAACCCAGGTAGCCTACTTGTCGGTGACTCGCAGCGAGTTCGCATAGACCAGCAATGCGCCCTGCTCCCCCTGCAAATCGGCCTGCGACCACGCAAATTCCTTCGCAGCAACGGATGCGATCGCATCATAAAGCGATCGACCCTGGTCCGCATCAAAACCGGTCATCATTCTTCGAAAAACGATGTCTTGCAGTGTTCGTGCGAACTCGTCGCGAATGACGAATGCAACCTCCGCCGCAAGGTAATGCCTTTCGGAATCAAGCGCCTTGGCCAGTGGCGGCTCGGCGACAGCCAGGTCGATCATCGCGCTTGCCCTGCCACCGTAGATCGACAGCAATCGTGCACTGCCCCATTCGCTGAGCAGTCCGGATGCCTGGACCTTCTCTCGCGCCTGGTCTGCGCCGAAGGCCCCCGGCAACAAGGTATCGGCGGTCCGGCACGGCGGCAGCCGCCGTCGCAGGACTTTTGCCAGCAGGTCTACCGTCTGCTCGGCGAGGTTCCGGTACGTTGTCAGTTTTCCGCCGATGATTGAAATCAGGCCTTTCGCAATTTTCCTGTTTCGCTTGATGACATGGCGTCGGGTGATTGCGGATTCCGGACCCTTCTCCTGAAATGGCAATGAACGAACGCCGGAATACGTATAGTTGATGTCGGCGATCGAGAGCCTTGCGTCCGGAAAAACGCGATTGGTTTCGGCAATGAGATAGTCAACCTCGGCTCGGCTCGCCCGGATAGTCTCCAGGCTGTCGTCATAACGAATATCCGTGGTACCTATGAGGTATTGTCCATTCCACGGGATGATGAAGAAAGGCCGACCGTCTGCCTCGGCTTCCACGTAGAACGCGTCATTGGGCGCTCCCTCGAAGTGACCTACGATAATGTGGCTACCCTTGGTGCCACCGACCAGCCGCGGCGGCGAGGGTGTGGCAGTCTTGAGGACTTCATCCACCCAGGGACCGGACGCGTTGATCACCGCGTCGATTCCGATCTCGTGATCCTGGCCGTCTTTGTCGCGGTAAGACAAAGCGTCAACCCGACCATCGCGAGTCCCGATTTCACGAACCTCAGAGTAAGTCTTAATTTCCGCACCGGCGGACCGTGCGGCCAGCAGGTTTTCGAGCACCAGGCGTTCCGCGAATGCAACCTGCGCATCGAAATATCGTGCGGCGCCCCGCAATCCGTCTTGCCTGAGGCCGGGCTCCGCCGCACGGATTTCGTCGCAGTTGAACATGTCGTGACCTGGCAAACGCTTGTTAAACGACAGCAGATCGTAGGCGATCATACCGAGCCGAATCATGAGCGGGCCTCGCCGTGCGCCCTCGAAAATCGGGATGCTGATGCGCAGTGGCCTGACAAGGTGTGAGGCGATTCGGAGCAGGCAACGGCGCTCGCGCAAAGACTCAAATACCAGTGGAATTTCAGCGTATTCGAGGTACCGCAATCCGCCATGAATAAGTCGGCTCGAAATTGCGGAGGTCCCGCTGCACATATCGTTCTTGTCGAGAATAATCACGCGCAGGCCGCGCATGGCCGCATCACGCGCAATTCCGGCACCGTTTATTCCTGCGCCGATCACCGCAAGATCGTAGCGTGCCTGTTTCGACGCCATCAGGGTCTCACCTGGCCATCGCCTCGCACGACGTACTTGTAGCTGGTCAATTGTTCGGCACCGACGGGGCCGCGAGCGTGGATGCGGCCCGTCGCAATCCCGATCTCCGCTCCCATACCAAACTCGCCGCCATCGGCGAACTGCGTCGATGCGTTGTGCAGGACTATCGCGCTATCGACAGTACGAAGAAACTTTTCTGCGGCTTCCGCATCGCTTGCGACGATGCTTTCGGTGTGTCCCGATCCGTAATGGGCAATATGTTGCATCGCGGCGTCAATATCCTCCACTACTCGTATCGAGATGATTGCATCCAGATACTCCGTGGACCAGTCTTCCTCGATTGCGCGAATAGCCGCGGGAACAATGGATAGCACCCTGTCATCACCGCGTATTTCACAACCGGCTTCAAGCAGCGCCTCGCATACGCCAGGCAGGATTTGATCGGCGACGCATGCGTCGACCAGGACGGTTTCGGCCGCGCCGCATACTCCTGTGCGTCGCATCTTGGCATTCAACACAACCCTGCGTGCGACATCCGCATCGGCGGACGAATGCAGATACACGTGACAGATCCCTTCGAGATGACCGATGACCGGCACGCGCGCTTCGTCCTGCACGCGTTTGATCAGACTTTTTCCACCACGAGGAACGATGACATCGACCCATTTCGCCATCGAGGACAACAGAAATCCTACGGCGGCGCGATCGCCGGTGGGCACCATTTGAATGCTGTCGCTGCTGATGCCCGCCGCGTCCAGTCCTTCTTGCAAACAGCGGTGGATCGCACGACTGGAGTGAAAACTTTCGGAGCCACCGCGCAGGATGACGGCGTTACCGGATTTAAGACAAAGCGCGGCTGCATCGGCCGTCACGTTCGGGCGACTCTCGTAAATGATACCGATCACACCCAGCGGTACCGCGACACGCTGGATCCTGAGGCCGTTAGGACGATCCCACTCGGCCAGGATCCGTCCAACGGGATCCGGCAGTTTTGCGACCGTCTCGAGGCCCGTTGCCATCGCCTCAATTCGCTCGGCATCCAGTTTCAGACGATCGAGCATTGCCGCACTCATTCCTCGACTCTTCGCTGCCGACAGGTCGTCGTCGTTGGCGGCCTGAATTGCGGCGACGTTCGCGCGCAGTGCCGCGGCCGCCTTGCATAGCGCCAGGTCACGTTGCACGGCACCTGTGCCGCCGAGCAGGATTGACGCTGCTCGCGCTGCGACACCAATAGCCGTCATTTCTTTTGCGATGTCCATGCCGTCAGTCGAACAATACCAGTTCATCACGATGTACCATGCTGTCTCTTCCGCGGTAGCCGAGTACGGCTTCGATTTTATCGGACCGGCATCCCAGCAAACGTCTCGCCTCGTCAGCAGAGTACTCAGCGAGTCCGCGCCCTATCGGCTTGCCGGATGCGTCCCTCAGTGAGACCACATCACCTCGGCCAAAGTTGCCGACCACGGACGTAACACCGACTGACAACAAGCTGCCGCCATCGCCGAGGGCGCGCACTGCACCGTCGTCGAGCTGCAGTTCACCGCGTACCTCCAGGGCTCCGGCCAGCCATTGTTTGCGTGCAGCGGACGGTGACGCCGTAGCGCGGAATATCGTGCAGCGCGCACCGTCATTCAGCGCTCGCAGCGGATTATCGATCACGCCGCTTGCAATGATCGTCGCACAACCCGCGTGGGTCGCGATGCTCGCCGCCTGGACTTTGGTCGCCATTCCGCCGGTACCGACATCTGAACGAGTCTCACCGGCCATCGCCAGGATCGCATTGCTGATCGTCGTAACTTCGGGGATATGTTTCGCGTCTGTGTGAGCGCCCGGATCCGCGGAATACAAACCATCGACATCCGACAGAAGTACCAGGGCATCGGCCATGACGAGCTGCGCGATTCTTGCTGCCAGTCGATCATTGTCGCCGTATCGAATCTCCGCAGTCGCGACTGTATCGTTCTCGTTGATGATCGGCACGACGGACCTCTCGATCAGTACGCCAAGCGTTCTTCTCGCGTTCAGAAACCGGCGCCGATCTTCGGTGTCGTCTGGTGTCAGGAGTACCTGTGCCGCAGTGATGTTGTGACGTCGCAGCGCCTCCTGATAGGCGTGTACCAAGTGCACCTGGCCGGCCGCTGCTGCAGCCTGCAAGTCCTCAAGTCGTGCCCGTCGTTTATTAATACCAAGAACGGAACTGCCGATGGCAATTGCGCCCGAGGAGACAATCAGTATTTCCTGGCCGAGGCCCGCAAGCATAGCCACGTCATCGGCGAGTTTTTCCAGCCAGACGCGATTGGTCTGGCCATCGTCTCCGACCAGTAACGAGGACCCGACCTTGACGACCAGGCGACGATAATTCGCTAGGACCGACCCGGCCACCAGCTAGCGTACGAGCAAATGCTGGCGGTCAAATGATGTCAGCGTCACTTCGCCCTTTGATACCGCCACTGTGCCGCTGCGCGCCACAGCGGAAATCTCGCCGATATCCGCCGCCTCGGCGACAAAGGCGTCGATTTCCTTCACCCGGCCGGTGAGCTGCAAGGTGCAGCTGACCTGCGCCTCGTCCAGAATCTCGGCCCCAAATTGCCTGGCGAGCGACATGACTCGGGTCAGGCCACCCGTACCGAGCCGGATCTTGACGATCGCCAATTCGCGTTCGAAATGCTCGCCCAGTGTCATATCGTGAATATTGACGACATCGACCAGCTTCGCCAGCTGCGCGTTCAGCTGGGCTATCGCAGCATCCGAACCGGACACAACCAGCGTCGCCCGGGAGACACGCGGATCGTAAGTCGGCGCCACATTGAGAGTTTCGATGTTGTAACTGCGTGACGAAAACATCCCGGTCATACGCGTCAGGGCGCCGACTTCATTCTGTAGTAATACGGATATAGCGTGTCGCATGTGTGTTCAGACCTGTCCGCGAAGTGGAATTACGCATGAAACTAATTATCGATGATCAGCGAGGATGTTGGCGTAGAAGTTCCAGTATTGCAATGCCCGGAAAATTAGTAAACACTCGCGAAAAATCCGTAACTTACGCACCAAGCAGCGAAATAATGAATGAGCAGTCGAACACGGCCGAAGTAGACCGGCACCCGCTTTCCGGCAATTTGATGAGCGGCGCGGATACGGTCGTGCAGGTTCTGGCTGATGAAGGCGTCGACACGCTGTTCGGGTATAGCGGCGGAGCCATTTTGCCGATCTACGATGCCGTTTTTCGTTACAACCACTTTAATAAGCGAGCTGACGGTTCCGCCGCGATGCCCTTGATCGTCCCAGCCAACGAACAAGGCGCGGGTTTCATGGCAGCCGGTTACGCGCGTGCGAGCGGCAAAGTGGGCGTCGTCATGGTCACTTCGGGTCCTGGCGCTACCAATACCGTGACACCCGTGCGTGACAGCATGGCCGATTCCGTTCCATTGGTCGTGATTTGCGGCCAGGTTCCGACCGCGGCAATAGGTACGGATGCATTTCAGGAAGCGCCGGTCGCCGCAATCATGGGCTCGGTTGCGAAGCACGTGTTCCTGGTTACAGATCCCGAACAACTTGAAGCGACTGTGCGTAGTGCATTTGAACTGGCCCGCACAGGTCGCCCGGGCCCGGTCGTTGTCGACATCCCGAAGGATGTGCAGAACTGGCAGGGCGAATTCAAGGGACGGGGTGTATTGCCACTGCACGGCTATCGACGACGTCTTGCCAATGTCACGCAGAATCGACTGAGCAGTAACGCCTGCGAACGCTTCTACACCATGTTGTCGGAATCCGAGCGGCCGCTGATTTATGCCGGCGGTGGCGTAATCAATGCGAATGCCAGCAAAGCGATGCGTCATCTCGCCAATGAATACGGTATTCCGGTAACGACAACATTGATGGCGCTTGGCGCCAGCGACACCAAACATCCGTTGGCTCTGCACATGCTGGGCATGCACGGCGTTGCTTCAGCGAACTATGCTGTCGAGGATTGTGATTTCTTGATTACTATCGGTGCACGCTTCGACGATCGGGTTGCAGGCAATCCCGTGAAATTCAGCCCGAGAGCGAAAAACATTGCGCAATTCGACGTCGATTCCGCCGAAATCGGTAAAGTCAAACGCGTTACGTGGCACCACGTCGGCATCTTGCAGACCGACCTCACGGATATTCTCGAGTACGGTCGCCGCATCAAGTTCAAGAAGACTTTTGATACCTGGCACGATGAAATTGCCGCGCTCAAAAGCGAGTACGCTATGAATTACGATCGCGACAGCGAACTGATTCAACCCTACGCCGTGATCGAAGAGATTAATAAACACTCAAAAGGCGAAGCGATCATCAGCACCGGTGTGGGTCAGCACCAGATGTGGGCTGCGCAGTATTTCGACTTCCGGGAACCGCGGCTCTGGCTGACGTCCGGCAGCATGGGAACGATGGGCTTTGGACTGCCGGCCGCTATCGGCGCGCAATTCGCGCAACCGAACCGCGTTGTCATTGATATCGACGGTGACGCCAGCATCCGTATGAATATTGGCGAGCTGGAGACAGCGACGACCTACAATCAGCCCGTCAAGGTTGTCGTCATGAACAACCGTGGCGACGGTATGGTTCGACAGTGGCAAAAGTTGTATTTCGACGGGCGCATGTCGGGTAGCGACAAATCGCTGCACCTAAAGGACTTCGTCAAAGCTGCCGAGGCAGATGGATTCAAGTTCGCAAAACGACTCGACGACAGGAATCAACTGCCCGCGGTGATTCGTGAGTTTATGGACTTTAAAGGTCCCGCTTTTCTCGAGGTCGTTATCGATCCCGACGCCGGTGTGTATCCAATGGTTGGCCCCGGGCAGAGCTATGAAAACATGATTACGGGCGATTTCATCAAGAGCCGCTCGAAACCCAGCGATGAGACGCCGGGTCCGAGCGAGATGTTCTGAGCGGACCCGCTTCTGCTAAAGGCCTCCTTGGCCGCAATCGTTTGCAAGAAAGTCTGTCATTGAAGTGTACAAAGTCTGCTCATACCCCTTAATGTTCTGTTTCTCGGCTTGCCTTCTGCAGATGCATGGCCGGGCCATCGTGGGGATAACGCGGCTGCCTGTCATCCCAATGATTCAGAATCACCACAATAAAGTAAATGCAAGAGCCTAAACGCACATAGATATTTTCCAGATATGTTGCAAATGAGCAACGATCTGCTGCGACACCGGGAGTGCAGCAACCGACGCGTAGGTAGAAGCCAGAATTGCCTGTCGAAGAACCTTTTGCATAGGGTGCTTGCGAAGTGGAGCCTGCCATGACAACCCACACCGGACGCAGCGCCCGAACATTGACGGGCTACGTCGAGAGCCTCCTCGATTACCCCCGCTGGATCATCGAACGCGATGTTGACTTCACAGACTGCCATCACCAGGGTATCTACGCCGCTTCGGCCGAAGTATGCACAACCTGCGTTTTCGGCGAGGCCTGTCATTGGCTCAGATTAACCCGAGAGCCGCCTTCTCCCGACGATCCCTTGTCGAGCCTGCTAAATGCGTTAACCCGGGCCGCCGACTACCTGCAAGCCAATTACAGCGCTGGCCACCCGCGGGGCTGCGGCTGCGAAAACTGCCTCTGGTTGCGACAGGTACGCCGATTCCTGCATTCGCAGGAACACAAGACATAATCCGGCTAGCGGAATATTGTGAGTGCTATCACGGTAGCCGTACGGGTCGTCGGTAAACTGGTCCGCGGAAATAGCGGTAACGGCAGTGTCGACGGGTCCATCCTGACTACCTCGGCGGCGCTCCTGCGCTAGTATCAAAGGACCGCCGAGCGTCCAAACCACTTAGCTGATTCGGGTGTATTCCAGTATTATGTGAACTGGTACAAGGAAACCCCGGGGAAAATGGGTGACATTCGGAACATGCTGACAACGCCGCGACAAGACAAGCTCAACAGGATCGTCATCCTCAATCCCAAGGGAGGATGCGGGAAGTCAACGCTGGCCACCAATCTTGCAGCCTGCTATGCCGCGCGCGGCACTACCCCGGCCGTCATGGACTACGACCCGCAAGGATCGACGATGGGTTGGCTCGATCGACGCTCTGCCGATTTACCAAAAATTCACGGTATCGCCGCCTACAAGAATTCCATGCAGGCGACGCGCAGCTGGCAGCTCCGTGTGCCAGGTGAAACTGACACCCTGCTGATTGATTCGCCCGCCAGCGTCGGCCACGACGAACTGCGTGAACTGACGCGCGACTCGACGAGCATCCTGGTACCGGTATTGCCATCCTTGATGGACATTCACGCGGCGTCACGATGTATCGCCGACCTGTTACTGGTCGCCAAAGTCGACAGACGTGATCGCAAACTTGCGGTCATCGCAAACCGGACACGCAAGAACACGAAAAGCCTCGCCAAGTTGATGCGTTTTCTCGACTCATTGGGCATACCAATCATTGCAGTACTGCGCGACTCGCAGAATTTCGTTCGTTCCGCTGAGCAAGGCATTGGGGTATGTGAGATGCCAAGGTCGCGCGTAAAACCCGATGTCGTACAGATTGAGAAGATCGTCAGTTGGCTCGACGCCTGGCCGCAACGCCGGCGTGAATCTGCAGCCACATTGTCGACCAACAAAGCACCATCGGCTGCACAAACTTTATTGCGTCGCGCTCACTTCGGTTCGGCCTGAATCTCCGCGAACATTGCGACGTCGATATTGCCGCCGCTCACGACCACTACAGTCGTTTTGCCCTTCGTATCAACTTTCCCTGACAGAACCGCCGCCAGGGCCACTGCGCCGCCGGGCTCGATGACAAGCTTCAGGTTCCTGAAAGCAAAACGAATCGCGGCACGCACTTCCTCATCGCTGACGGTCAGCACGCCGGCAAGCAGCCGCTGATTAATCTCGAAAGTCAGCACCCCGGGCATCGACGTTTGCAGCGCATCGCAGATAGACCTTGCAGTGTCGTCAATGCGGACACGCTCGCCACGGGCAAACGACCTGGCTGTGTCGTCAAAGTCTGCCGGCTCAACCGCATAAACCTGTATGTCGGGCAACCGGGATTTGAGTGCCAGCGCACAGCCCGATGACAAACCGCCGCCGCCGCAGGGAATCAAAACCTGCGCTGGCGGAAAACCGAGAGCGACTGCATCTTCCGCTATTTCGAGGCCAACGGTGCCCTGGCCAGCAATGATGTGTTCATGGTCATACGACGGTACGAGTGCCGCATCGCGTTCCGCAGCGATCTTGCGGGCTATCGCCTCGCGATCGCCGGTGTAGCGATCGTAAGTCACCACTTCGCCACCCAGGCGCCGCGTGTTTTCGAGTTTCGCCGTCGGCGCGTCCTCGGGCATCACGATCGTAGTACGAATTCCGAGCATCGCCCCCGCCGCGGCGACGCCCTGGGCGTGATTCCCGGACGACCAGGCTACGACACCGTTAGCTGCCTGATCCGGAGTCAGCTGGCTCAGTCGATTGTAGGCTCCGCGAATTTTGAAGGAGCCCGTAACCTGCAGGCTCTCGGGCTTGATCAACACAGTGCCACCTGCAATCTGGTCGAGCTCAAAATTTCGCAGGAGCGGGGTACGAACGCTGACGCCATCCAGGCGCTCAGCGGCTCGCTCGATGTCGGATGCCTCAACCATCAGGTACTCGCCTCTACAAGCCGGTCAATCTTCGCTGCGCAAATGAAATCGTTGTCGGACAAGCCCCCGATGGCGTGCGTCGTGTAGTTGACCGTGCAGGATCCGTAACGGACGATCATGTCCGGGTGATGGCCCTCGACAATCGCAATCCAGGCAACGGCATTGGCAAATCCCAGGCTGCGGCTGTAGGCGGGAAATCGGAACGTGCGGGACAAAGTCGTCCCGTCGTCGACAAAAGACCAGTCCGCATGCAGCGCTTCCTTCAACTCAACAGCCTGTTCGGCACTCAAAGCGGGAACACCGCCCTCGCAGGGTTTACAACTACGATTCGCAAGGTCATCTGACACGGTTCGCTCCGATTAGGTCCATGGCGTGACACTAGCAACGACCAGGAAAATTCGCTACAAAAAAAGGGCCGACCCTTTACAGGCCGGCCCAGGCGGAGACTCGAATGGAGTCACAGGGAAAATGAATGCCTAACGCGGATTCGATGCCAGAGACGGTGAGTTGTCGATGAACAGCTTGACGCTGACGCGGCGTTCCAGCGCATAGCTGTCCAGATTCTGGACCTCCGCCACTGACTCACCGTGTGCCGACGTATTGATGCGCGTGGGATGCACGCCGGCAGCGATGAAAAGCTCGCGAACGTAGTCAACGCGTTTTTCCGACAATGCATGGTTGTAAGCTTCGTCGCCCCGCTCGTCCGCAAATCCGTCCAACTGGATCATGACGCCTTTCATGCCGGCGAGACTCGCGGCCAGCTGTGCGAGGCGGTCGCCGGTCGTATCGCTCAGAGCGAACTCGTCGGTACGGAACAAGAGATCCATATCGATGCCGGCCTGCATGAGGCTGACGAGTTCCGGACGCGCAAGACTTTGCAATTGCCGGACCTCGCTATTCAGTTCATCAACGTCGCGCTCGAGCACTACAACAGACTGCCGGGATACCTGTAATTCGCTTTGCAGAGTATCGATACGCTCGGACTTCTTGTGGGCCGTGTCCCCCAGCTTCGCACCAACCGCCGCGCCAATGATGAAGCCGACCGGTCCACCCGCAAGTGCGCCGACCACCGCGCCTGCACCGACGCCAATATTTTCCTCCCTGGATGACGACGCGGCCAGCGCCGATTGTGTGCCGAGAGCCAGGACCGCAGCTGTGGCGATAATAGTTTTGATACGCATGATTGATTCCTCCGATTTTTTGGCCGCAAGTGGCCGGTTTCGGAATCAATTACACCGCGCAATAACGGTCGCGAAAGGTCTCGAAGGTGGAATGCTGGCGATCAATTGTGATGAAAAATGGCAGCAGGAATCAGCCGCCGCTCAGAGCCACGAAGGTACCGCCATGCGTCGCGCATACGGCGCGCATGAAGGTCGCAAAACTCGCTGCCGTGCTGGGCACCGCACTGCTGCCGAAGCGTCCCGGGAATCCCACTCCGTGTATCCTGACGAGTCGTTCGCCGTCGGGCCCCGGCCGGTTTAGCCTTTCGATGGCGGCCATCGCCTGGTCGATGCTGCGCACGCCCTGGTAGTCGTCGCCGAAAACGTAAATGCTGATTTTCTTGTCATCGGCCCGAAAATCGCGGATGGCAGCTTCGATACCGTTAACAGGGTTACTGTCGCTGGTCGCGTTCCAGGAGCTCATTCGGGAGACGATCGCCTGGCGACGGCCCGGCGAGTCGTCCATCCAGCGTCCCGCGTATTCCCGGAACATATACAGGCCGTCGTCGTTCATGACCTGGATGCCCTTCACCTTGGGGTACGCATCCAGCGTTTCCCGCACCATCCTCTGCGCCAGCGTCCAGCTTCTGTCGAGCATACTGCCGGAGGTATCGATAACGAAGATGATGTATTCGCTATCGACGGGGATGCCGGCTACCGCATCTTCATCGGGCCTGCGGTAATACGGACGCAGTCGCTTTTGCTCTTCCGACAAACGTTGTCGTGCCGCCTGCAGCTCACCAACGTCGATCGTCTCGTCCTCGTTTTCCTTGCTGGCCTTGTACTGCCCCTGGATCTTGCGCAAGTCACCCTGAAGTTCACCGAGTTGCACTTTCGTCGCCCGCGTATCCTCCTTGACTTCGCGAAGCGTCCGGTCGAGAACCGTCGACGTCCCGCGAATCTCGAACAATTCCTTCTGCAATAGTGCTATCAGCTGCTGCAGGTTCCTGTCGGCCTCTTCGACGACGACAGGCTCGTAAATTTTGCTCAACACGAGCAACAGGATGATTGCGCCAAAACCACAGCAAATGCAGTCGAGGAACGACAGGCTGAATGCTTCTATGTCTCTGCGTCTTTTTGCCATTAGCCATTCACATCCAATCTAGGGCCAATCGTGACTGACGCTGATAAACGACCCGCGCGTCTTCAGTGCCAGTGCCCAGAAAGAAACCGAAGCCTGGGCATCGCCTTCCATCGGATACAGCATGATGTTGACGGGAATTCCACTCGGAATCAGCTGCACCGCTGCCGTGAACAAATTCAGTCGCTCACCCGCCAGTATGACGGACTTGGTCGACGTCGCGGCGTCCATGGTCGGCATAGAGTCAGTCAGCAGAATCACGTTATCCGGCCGCGGATTCATATCGCGGATGACCTGGAACGCGGAATACATATTGGTGCCTTCCTTGGGCACTGTTCGACGCAAGGTATTTATTGCGTCGTTGATCTGCTCGCCATCGTCAGCCTTGAGCCAAAGACCTTCGGTACCTTTGATTACCGGCACGGTGACATTGTTGAACATGTAGATCTGGTATTGGCTGTCAGCCCTGAACTGTGACGTCAGCCAATCGACGCTGGCGACAACCTGCCGCCACTTTCTCGACAGTAATTGTTCGGACTCAGGCAGGCCTCTGCGGCGGATGATGTTAACGATCGTCTCGTGCAACATGCTTGAAGAGCGATCGACCAGGATCAATGTCCGCTCGCCGCCGAGCTTCAGTCCGGTCAGGTACTGTCGATCACCCTCGCCTTTAAATGAGCGCACGCGCTGTCCTAACGCATCCTGTTCTCTTTTGAGGGCCATCAGCCGTTTGACTTCTTCTTCCAGCGACTTGATGTCGCTCTGCAGTTTCTCGATCGCCTGGATATTGGCGAGCGTATCTTCGTCGTACTTTGCCAACTCCGCCTGCAACTCGGCGATCAGGGCTTTGATGATCGAGATCTGATCGCTTGCCTCTTCCTCTTCGGTCTCCAGCTTCTGTATCGAGGTACGCGCCAGCGCCAGGTTCTTGCGTCCTTCCAGTACTTCAATCTCCAGCCGATCAGTTTCCGCCTGCAACGCTTTGGTCTGATCGTCCGTTGGCACTTTGCTCTGCGCATTGATGATCATGAAGAACAGGATGACCGCACCAAAGCCGCAGCTCATGCAGTCCAGGAACGACATGCTGAAGATTTCGCCGGAACGGCGTTTACGCGCCATCGGCAGACTCCACGGCAATCAATCGCAACTCGAACCCGGGTGTCCCGATGCGGATCAGGTCACCGATCTGCAGTACGGCAGAACCATCGATTCGATGTCCATTCAAAAAGGTCCCGTAACGACTGTGATCTGTTACTACGTATTGCCCGTTGTCCGCGCTAAAGACACAGTGTCGGCGCGACACACCTGGCATTTCCTGCTGCAGATCAAGCCAGCGTTCGGTTTCGGCCACCTGCGAACCGAGTACCAGTGGCCGGCCCTGCAGACTGTAGGCATTGTGGCCGAACAACAGGTGTGTCGGTTTGCCACCATTGCGGCCAGCATCGCCGGTGACTACGTTCACAGGCGATTGATCCCAGGGCATGTGGCGAGACAAGGTCAGGCCGCCACTTTGCCGCGTCGCTTTGCAGCGGTGGATCAGGCCGCGGGCTGTTGCTCCCGTCTCGAGCAGGAATACTTCCCCACCGACGCGGGTCTTCAGCGTTTCGGCCAGTCCCGGCAAACTTCCGGCGCGCGCCGATAGCTGTATGGCGGGGGTTTCTTCCGACCGAAACAAAGCGCGCAAGCTGTTCACTATCGCCTGGTAAACGGGTGCGGCGGCAGCCACGAACTCCAGCGACTCGATCTCGGCGCGATGCGTCATGCCACGATGTTCAACATCGACCGCAACCTTCTGCGAACCGGACGCTGTGCGCAGCCAGTCCGGCATCCGGTCACGCAGCGTCTGTTCGGTTTCTGCCGTGTGCAGCGGGTCGAATCGTGACTGCTGCACAAAGGCCTCCGCGATGACTTTCAGCCAGGCCTCGAGCAGGCGCAGGATGCCATTGTCCTCGACGACGACACTGCGATCCACCTGCGCCTGACCTTCCTGCGACAATCGCGTCAGCAGGCTCGCATGAAGGCTGATATCGATGTGTGCCGGAACGGCATGTTCGTAGTGGCGTCGCGTGGCGCATACCGCCGCGTCCGCCATTGCGACGATCGGGATATTGAGCTCGGATGCGATTCCCAGGAGGAGGCCCAGGTTCTCGTTTTTCATGTAAGCCGGCACCGCAATCGCCAGCTCGTCGCCGTCTTTTGCAACGCGTTTCCAGATGTCTTCAAGCTGCCGGCTCACCAGATCGGCAGTGCTCAAGTGATGAAAACGCTTGTCCGGCAACGGATCGGTATGCAATTCCGACCAGAAGTGATTCTGGATGCGGCGCGGCTGCAAACTGGCGTTCGCGTATGCACGGGCACCCGTGACGAGCAGAGTGTCTTCCAGTAACGCGAACCCGGGTTCCTGGTACAGGATCTTCAGGTCGTTAACGACCTGAATGCCTGCATCGTTTAAGTGTGCCGCCAACATCACCATCGCCGCTACTAGTCTGCCTTCAAATGTCGGATGACTTTTTCGTCGCAATAGGACTCTGTATCGTAGACGAGTCTTTCCTGCATCAACTGCAGCTGATGCACCAGGAACATCAGGAAAATACTGATCAACAATGCAATGAACGTGGAGTTAAACGCAACGCCCAGGCTTTGAGTAACGCCGGCAATATCGCCTTTTACGGCCTTGTCGGCCTGCGCCAACGCCTCGCCGATACCACGCACTGTGCCGATAAATCCGATGGACGGAATTGCCCACGATATATATCGAATCATTGCGAGCTCGGACTCGAGGCGCTCGGCTTCCGACTCGCATATTGTGTGCGTGCTGCTGGCCACGTCCTGAATATTTCGGGTTGAACTAAAACGGCGCAGCGCATTCAGCAACGCTCTCGGCAACAGCATCAGTTGCCTGTCCTCCGGCAATGCCTGCACCTGGCGCGCAAACTCGCGCGTGTCTTCAGGCAGTATCCGCATGCCTTCGGCGACAGGGACCAGGTCGACGTCGAGCAGGCGCCGCTCATGCCCGAGCCTAACTGCTTTGTACCCCATGATCGCCAGCGCCCAGAACATCAGGATAAAGCACGACTCCTGCTCGAAGTCCTTGACGAGCACCCAGACACTGCGCTCACGAACATAATTCGTGTCGGCTTGAGCCAGCATGTTCTGCTCCTCGATGACCTGCGCCGCCGTTGGGCGTACGATCGATACGTAAAACGCATGCACGATAATGATCGCGATGATCAGCGCGAATAGCTGGTAGACGAACTCAACGGGAATGTTCTTCTTTTTCATAACATATGACTCGGTGGTGCTGCTTCAGATATCAACGGGAAACGGAACGGACTGCGCGTAAGAAACCACATCGGTGGGTTTGAACACATCTTCGTCATCATCGATGTGATCATCCTGACTGCTGAGTACTTCGTCGCTGACGCCCTCGACAGTCTCCGCCGTAGTGGCCGGTGCCGGATCGCTGGAAGGCTGATCGTCCGTGGAAGTATCCTGCGCGCTGACGGCGCCCACGGTAGCAATCATGGCCAGTAAGAGTAGTCGTTGCATAGCGGATCTCCTGTTTACCCGTCTCATTGTGGTGTTACTTATCTGACATGGAAAGCCATGAATAGTTAGTCCGCGTTTCGTGCCACACGGAATCCAAGGTCGACACGGGGTTCCGAACCGTAATCCCGGTAGCTGAGCCGCAATTCGGTTACTCCGGCATGCCGCCAGCTGGAGCCGCGG
>Ga0224500_10000204_pt1 | contig 42873 bp, 58 predicted proteins | sample SF_Oct11_sed_USG_FD_168126 | JGI IMG/M metagenome (GOLD analysis project Ga0224500, IMG submission 168126) | Sediment microbial communities from San Francisco Bay, California, United States - SF_Oct11_sed_USGS_4_1 | ecosystem: Environmental > Aquatic > Marine > Sediment | place: USA: California...
CACGCAGGCAGGCACCCCGAACGTCACGGAGCAGGGAACCGGGAACTTCGGGACATACCAGCTGTTCTTCGGCTCGCGTGGCGGCACGACCTTCTTCTTCAATGGCCGCGAGTACCAGACCGTCATCTGCGGCAGAATCTGCACGCCATCCGAGATCAGCAAGACAGAGCGGTTCATCAACGCGCGGACGAGGGCCTACTGGCGCCCCATCAACACCACGGCCCCTGTCGTCAGCGGAACGCCGCGTGTCGGGCAGACGCTCACCACGACGGATGGAACGTGGGATGCGGCGCCAGCTGTCAGCGGCTACACCTACCAGTGGCTCTCCAACGGGCAGCCCGTCGGCACGAACGCCAACACCTACGTCCTGGCGGGTACTGACCGTGGCAAGAGCGTCTCCTGCCGCGTGACGGCCACCAACCCCATCGGCTCCGCCTCCTCCGACAGCCTGCCGCTCGGGCCGATTCTTCAGCTTCCGACCAATACAACGGCACCCAGCATCCCGCAGGCGGCCCGCGTGGGCGTCGCCATGCTGTGCAACCCCGGCGTCTGGGTCGGCTTCCCGACGCCGACCATCACGGGCTACCAGTGGCGCAAGGGCGGCACGCCGATCAGCGGCGCAACCGCGAGCAGCTACACGCCCGTTCAGGCTGACGCGGGCGGCATCCTCTCCTGCCTCGTGACGGCCTCGAACAGCGTCGGCCCAGCTAGCGCAGCCTCGAACAACTCCGACGCGGTACTGGCGCCGCCCGTCAACGCAACGCCGCCCAGCATCCCGCTGGACGCCCGCGTTGGCGTGCAGATGACGTGCAACCCCGGAACGTGGACAGGGCACCCGACGATCTCCTACGCCTACCAGTGGCGCAAGGGCGGCGTGAACATCGGCGGCGCGACGGCGAGCACCTACACGCCGCAGGCGGGCGACATCGGCGGAATCCTCTCCTGCCTCGTGACGGCATCGAACAGCGTCGGCTCCGTTCCCCTCGCGTCGAACAACTCCAACGCGGTCACGCCGAGCCTGTCTCCTCCCGTCAACACGTCACCGCCGAACATCACGGGCTCCCCGACGGTCGGATGGACGTTGACGTGCAACAGGGGATCGTGGACGGGTTACCCGGACCCGACATACGCCTACGCTTGGACGTCCGACGGCACGGCTGTCGGCACCAACAGCCCCACCTACGTTCCAGACGCAGACGACGTCGGCAACATGATCGCCTGCACCGTCACGGCGAGCAACTCAGAGGGCAGCGCCGACGCGGCGGCACCCCCCGTCGGCCCGGTGGAACCCGAAGCCGAAGACATCGACCTTGGCGACGCGTCGCCACCGCAACTCAGTTCAGACGACATGGGTGGAGCATCCTATGGCCTTTAAGACCCTCCAACTTCGCCGCGATACGGCAGCCAACTGGGCCTCGGTTAACCCCATCCTCGCCTCCGGCGAGATCGGATACGAGACGGACACCGACCAGTTCAAGTTCGGCAACGGCACCAGCACATGGAACCAGCTGACCGAGTACTACAAGCCGGGCAGCGGCGGTGGTGGTAGTGTCGCGTGGGGCCAGATCACGGGTACGCTCTCAAGCCAGACGGACTTGCAGACGGCCCTGAACGGCAAGGCTCCGACATCGCACGACCATCCGGCGTCAGACATCCGCGACGCCTCGGCTGCTGGCCGCTCGATGCTTACGGCAGCCGACGCTGCGGCGCAGACGGCGCTTCTCAGCACCTTCACGGGAACGGCGAAGGGCCTCGTGCCATCCCCGGCAGGCGCGACGACGACCTTCCTACGTGCGGACGGCGCGTGGGCCTCCGCTGGCGGCGGTGGCGGAAGCGACCCCGGCGGGCCTGATACCAGCATCCAGTTCAACGACAATGGCGTCTTTGGCGGCGACAGTGGCTTCACGTTCGACAAGACGACAAAGACCCTTACGCTCGGCGGCACAATAAGCACTGCCGGGGCGACGGGGTGGAACCGCGTTGGTCTTAATCTTGGGTACGAGACGGGCGGCGCAGGAGGAGTGGGCGTTCTTATTCAAGCTGCAGGCACGACAGTCTCATTTCTTCGCGCCGAGAATGCCTCCCTGAACTTGGGAGTGCTCGGTTTCACCAGCAATCCTAACAACACGAGCTCAGACACTTATTTGCATCGCGACGCCGCCGGAACCCTCGCCCAGCGCAACGGCCCCAACGCCCAAACCTTCCGCATCTACAATACCTTCACGGACGCATCCAACTACGAGCGGCTGTCGCTGGGGTGGGAGAACGACGCGGCTGTCATAAAAGCTGAAGCGGGCGGAACGGGTACGCCCCGAAACATCGAGATACAGACAGAAGTAGAGGTGAAGGCTGTTCGTGAGACGGTCTACACCGCTGGTGACCTGACTGACATCGACCCGGCCCTCGGCGGCATCCAGACCGTCACGCTCGCGGCAAACCGCACGCCAACTGCAACCAACTTTGCAGACGGACAGAGCGTCACGCTGATGATCGCCTCCAACACGTTCACGGTGAACTGGGCGACCGTAAATCCGAAATGGGTAGGAGGCGCAGTGCCAACGCTCCCAGCAAGCGGCTACGCTGTCATCGTGCTGTGGAAGATCGGCACGCAAGTCTACGGCAAGGGTATAGGAGATGTAGCCTGATGCTTGCGTGGAAACTCATGGCAGCTGATACGGAGGGGCCGCCCGTGAGTGGTGAGTCCGAAGCCGAGAAGTGGGCAGGCAGCGAGACAGACGTGGTTGCAATCTGCTTCGATGACCCAGCTTCGCCCTACGGCTCGATGGTCATCAAGGACAGCGTGACGACAGACAATGACTTCAACGCCAAAGCTTCTACGGGCCTTACACCAGTCGACAAGCTGAATTGGACTATGACATCCCCGACGATGGTGCGCGACGCGAACGGTCTTATTAAGTACGCGAACCATAATCGACTTGGAAACTCTCAGAAGTTTGACCAGTGGTCGGTTGTAGCGGCAACCTTGACACCCAATGCAGCGACCGCTCCAGACGGAACACAGACTGCTGCTTTGCTTACGGATGCCGCAGGAAGTGACAGACATATCTGCTACAGCCAAGTTACGGTGTCTGGCGATATTCGTCGGTACGGTATTCAATTCCGGTTGAAGAAGGGCACGTTCCGATATGCGCAGGTGCAGGTTGCCGACAACTCCGCACGCCGGCACGGTGTCGTCTTCGACCTTCAGGACGGAACGATCACAGACACAGATACAAGCGGCACCGTGACTAACGCCGGAGAAGCCATTCAGGCGCTCGCGGATGGTTGGTTCCTGTGTACAGTATATATGGACAATCCAACTACTGGGGGGTCGTCCACTATTTATCCCACGGTGGCGCTTTCCGACAGCCCGGAGCCGAACTACACAGGCGATCGCAATCCGGTGTACATCGCAGACGGAACAGGTACGATCCTTGTGTGGGGAGGCGAGGTTAAATCTTTGCCCTGCCAAAACCCGTTTATCTATGTCGAGACGCCAGACGCCAATGCTCGCTACGCGCTGCCAATCCAGCACGATGCAGCTGGTAATCGTCTTGGTCTGCTTGTCGAGGAGCAAAGAACGAACTATTTACTCTATAGCACAAACTGGGAGCAGGGAGTGGTCACTGTTGACAATACTGTTGTCACACCTAATTTCGCTATCGGTCCTGATGGCGCTATGTCTGCAAGCAGAATTCAGATGGGTGAAACTGGTTACATCTATAAGCAGACAGACATAATAGCTGAAACCACCTACCTAAATTCTGTGTACTTGAAAGTCGCTTCTGGAACACTGGATTTGCTTCTGCGCTGCAATAACGATACCGGGGGCGAAGCTACAAAGACTGTTACACTCACAACTGCTTGGCAGCGTTTTGAGGTAGACCCAATAGCCTTAGGTTCGACAGATCGTTGCTATTTTGGATTTGATGCTCGCACACTTGTTGGTGGTGATGGTCTTCCAAAAGATTTTCTAGCGTGGCACGCACAGTGCGAGCAGGGTTCCTTTCCTACCAGCCCGATCCTCACTGGATCTAGCCAAGTCACCCGCGCCGCGTCGCAGAACCGATATTTGTTAGCGGAGCGTTTCAACGTAGGTGACGAGGCTTCCAGTCTCGTATTGCATGGCAGAGTGTTCGGATCGCCCATTTACGATTACCCCCTTGTAATCGGCCTAGATGGAAGTGGAGCCCTTCGCGACAATCGCCACGAGTTCACTCTTGAAAGCTCGTCGTGGGATCGTGGTGATCAATACCGTGGTGAATACTTTGAGTGGGATGCAAACCAAACTTCGATCTTCAGCCATCCGTTTATAGAAGCAGATGCAGCCTACGGATCAATTCAAAAGCTCTCATGCGGGGCTGACGCTGTCGGGTCTTCTGGCAGACGCCTGCTCGGAGCCGGTGCAATAACAGACGCCGAACCGGGTCTTGCGCCAGTCGGGACTGCGACAGCTCTGCGCTTCGGAAAAAACGCTCCGGTGGGTACTGTCGTCTACTCGCGCATCAAGCATGTGCCGCGTCGTCTATCGAACGCCGAACTGACCACGGAGGTTGAATGATCCGCGACTACTCATACGAATGCGACGACCGCGCAAGCTGGGAAGCCTTCGCCAAGGAGATCGGCATTCTCGACGCGGAGGGCAGGCCGACGCCGGGGATGCACGTTGACTGGATCGGCAAGATCGAGGACAAGGAGTACGTCAACGTCCGATACGTCGAAAGCCGGAACGTCCCCGTGGCGCAGAGGGTGAGCCTTCTCACGTCCTTCAGCAGCCCCTCGGTGCGGTGGACGGACCCCGCAACCATCGAGCACTACCCCCGCATCTGGGCAGGCGGAATGACGCCGCTCACGGACGAGATGGCCGGGGGAATCCACGAGACGCTCTACCTTGAGCCTCTGGTGGAGCGGTCTGACGATCTCAAGGAGAAGCTCAAGAAGGAGATCGCGTGGACGGCGGAGGAGGACTGGACGAATAACCCGATCATGAAGGGCGACCGCAGGACATACGATGACGCGCTCTGGGAAAGCCTCGTGGACTACAACGTCTGGGCGCCGCCGATTGGCTGGCGTGAGGTTGTCACGGAGGGGTATCCGCAGTGGCGGCAGCCGACGGGGGCGCACGACGCATACCAGAGGGGCGACCGCGTCTCGCATATCGGCAAGAACTACGAGAGCACCATCGACGCCAACGTCTGGGCACCCGACGTTTACCCCGCCGGGTGGATGGAAATTGAATGAAAATCAAGGAGAACCAAGTAATGGATAAGAAAATCTCTCTCGCCTTCCTCATCGGTGTCGTCGTCGGCATCATTCTCATGCTCATCGTCGGCATGTTCAATAGCTCGGCGCAGGCCAGCGTGCCGAAGTACATGCTTATCGGCGACAAGGGCTCGTGGATCATCTCCGCGATCTTCGCGCCCATCGTCGGCCCTATGGCTATCGTCGGCTCTATCGTTGATCAGTCTGAGGGCAAGGTCCACACGAAGGCCCTGCGCCGCACGGCTATCCTGATGACTGTTCACGCTGCCATCGGCAGGAAGGAGAAGAAGGGCAGGAAGCACATCGAGGTGTGCTACTCGACCGGAAACTGGGTCAACGCCCCAATGGTGTGCCGCTGACATGAAAACCAGCCACAAGGGACTTGCGCTGATCAAGGAGTTCGAGGGTTTGCGCCTGTCGGCGTACCCCGACCCCGCGACGGGCGGAGAGCCTTGGACGATTGGTTTTGGAAGAACGAAGGGCGTCCGCAAGGGCATGCGGATCACGAAGGAGAAGGCCGATGAGTTCCTCGCGGAGGACATCCGGGAGTTCGAGCGTCACGTCCCGCATGGGAAGCAACGTGAGTTCGATGCCATGGTCTCTCTGTGCTTTAATATTGGGCCGGGTAATTTCCGCCGTTCGAGCGTCCGCCGTCATCACGTCGCCGGGGAACATGAACTCGCCGCCACCGCCTTCCTCTCGTGGAACAAGGCGGCGGGCAAGGTGATGCCGGGTCTGGTTCGCAGGCGGCTTGCTGAGGCGAAGCTTTATTTTGGAGTGACTGACTGATGCCGCTTACACTTGGAATGCTGTCAGCCGGCCAGGGAAAGAAGGCCCCAATCATTATTGGTACGGCCACACGCGGCGATTCGGTTCTCACCATGAGCCACACCGTCGTCGCGGGGACGGCTTGCCTTATCGTGCGTGTCGTGGGGTTAGACAACAGTTTTGCTTTTTGGACGAGCACTACCGCAAGGTGGAGCAATCAGACGATGACCAAGGGCATCGAGGACGCAAGCACCGGGTCGACGTCCGCCGCCGCTAGTATCTTCTATATGATGAACCCCACCCCCGGAACGGGGAACGTTGCATTGACCTTCAACAACGCCGCCACCTCATGGAGTGTCTTCGCAGAAAACTGGGAAAACGTCAGCGGTATTGGTGGTAGCGCCCGGACAGATGCGGGCTCAACATTAGTATCCAGTTTCAGCCACACCATACCGCGAAGCGACGCTTCGAACGTGCTAATCAGCGTCGCTAGCATGAGATACGGTAGCGGATGGACCCCTGGCCCAGGTAACATCAAAGAACATGAGTCTGGTGGTGGTGGTACCATTCAAGGGATGATTTACAAGAGCCGTGCTGAAGGAACAGATACCGCTGCGGCTTCATGCTCTGGCGGAGATAACAGATTTGCTGCGGTAACTCTTGAGTTGGTGGCGAGTTGACCATGAGCGACGAGCAGAAGAAACTGGCGTGGGACTTGACGAGGGCCTGCTTCTATTTGCTCGCGGGGATCGTCTGGGCGCAGATCATCCTTGCGTATGGCGTCTGGGCGGCCTGCGAACTCGACGGCACCCCCGGCTCCTGCCGCGACTTCGCGCCGAACATCATGGAACTCCTGACGGGCGGCCTCGCGGTTGTCCTCGCTTTCTCTGGAAGGATGAAATAATGGCTACGCTACCGAACACCGGCTTTACTATCCCGACTGTAGGCGCTGACAGCGACCAGTGGGGCGGAATCGTCAACACGGCCTTCAGCGGCTTCGACGGATTCATCCAGGACGTCTCCGGCGCGAAGGTGCAGCGGGTTGCCAACGGCGGAACGGGGGCGGCTGACGCAGCCGGAGCCCGCACCAATCTCGGCATCCAGCCCCTGCTCGATCTGAAGGCTCCGCTTGCCTCGCCCACGTTCACGGGTACTGTCGTCCTCCCAGTGGCGACCTCCATCGGCCCGGTGACGAGCGTTCAGATAGGCTACCTCGATGGCGTTACGAACAGCATCCAGGCACAGTTGAACGGCAAGGCGGCCACGTCTCACCCACACGTCATCGCTGACGTCACCGGCCTCCAGGCAGCTCTCGACGATAAGGCATCCGTGGCGGCGCTCAACACCAAGGCTGACATTGCAGCCCTCGCCATTGTCACCAAGCGTGACGTGGCGGCAAGCGGCGACATACTTGCGACGGACGGAAACAAGATGCTGGCATCGCAGGGGACCGGGGCGGTTACGCTGACGATTCAGCCTGACGCCACGATCGACGTTCCGATCAACAGCCGCATCGACCTGACGCAGGAGGGCGCGGGTGCCCTCTCGATCGCGCCGGGCGCTGGCGTCACACTGCAGTCTCTCGGCGACAAGCGCAAACTGGCGGGACAGTATGCCGGGGCTACGCTATACAAGTACGCAGCCAACTCGTGGCGTCTCTACGGAGCGTTGACCACATGAGCCAGAACATCGTCCTGAAGATGCCCCCTGGATTGGTGACGGACCTCACGTCCTACTCCGCCAAGCAGATGTGGCACGACGGGAACCTCGTCCGATGGACGGAGGAGGGTTCCCTCATGCCCGTCGGTGGCTGGGTCAAGACGAACGAGTTCGGTGAGGTGACCGGCCCCATCCGCTCGACCTACTCGTGGCGCTCGAACGACTTCCAGCCGTGGGGCGCTGTCGGCTCCGAGGACAAGGCCTACGCCTTCCGGCCAGGCGAGAACGACAACCTTACCGACATCACACCTGATGATCTCGTGTGGGAGCCTTCCGAAATGGAGGGCTACGGCTCAGGGCAGTACGGCGTCGGCCGCTACGGCCTCGACAGCGAGAGCGGCGGCGGCATCACCTCCAAGTTCCTCGAGGCCTTCTGGACGTTCCACAACTGGGGCGAGGATCTTCTTGGCGTCCACGCCATCGACGGTCGCCTCTGGTACTGGAAGCAGGGTGCCGCAACGCCTTTCGAGGTGGTCGCCAACGCGCCCATCAAGAACTACACCTTCATCGTCACGAACGAGCGGCACGTCATAGTGCTGGGTGGCGACACCAACCCGCGCAAGGTCAAGTGGTGCTCCCGCGAGGACATCACGCAGTGGACGCCATCTGCCACGAACTCGGCGGGCGGATTCGACCTCGACACAACAGGCATCATCCTGGCGGCAACGCACGTTCCGCAGGGCATCCTTGTCTTCACGGACATCGACATCCACCTGATCGAGTACATCGGCCCACCTTTCTACTACTCGCGCCGCCTCATTAGCCACGACACCGGCATCATCGGCCCGAAGGCCTTCGCGTCGACGGCCAACGGCGTGATCTTCATGGGGCCGAACAGTTTCTGGGCCTACAGCACCGGCGTTATTCGCGTCCCCTGCCCGATCTCAAACGACGTCTTCACCTACAGCAATCTCAGCAAGCCGCTACGCGTGTTCATGGGTGAGAACGAGGAGACACGCGAGACGTGGATCTTCTACCCCTACATCGGCTCCACCGAGCCTGACCGCGTGGCGATCTTCAGATACGACAACAACGACAGCTCGACGTGGTGGTCCAAGGGCATCCTGAAGAGGACGGCGTGGCTCAGCGCCATATGGACGGAGAAGCCATATGCAATGGACAATAAGGACGTCTACCAGCACGAGATCGGCTGGACGGACAATGGCGCACCGCGCGACATCTGGATCAAGAGCGGCGCAATGGAAATCTCGAACGGCGACACGAACATGCTCGTCAACCGGATCTACCACGACGCCGTGGTGATAAAGGACAACCTGGGCACCACCTACGCGCCAGATCCTGTCCCCTACTCCCTTGAGTTCTTGCAAGCGAACGCCCCGCAGGCGAAGAAGTACAGCACCGGCCCGATTACGCTGAACTCTGAGAACGGCTTCACGACAACCCGATTCAAGGCGCGTCAGATCGAGATGACCGTCCGTCAGGTGTCGCAAGTTCCATGGGCCATGGGTGACCTACGCCTGCGCGTCAAGGCAATGGGGGCGCGCTGATGTCGGTAAAGCTGGTCCTTCCGCCACCTCCAAAGACCTACGACCCCTACTACGAGATGCTGCGCAATCGTGAGATCGAGCGTGTCATGAACACGAAGATCGGCGTGAACGACATCAACATCTTCGGGGGTCAGCCCTTCATCTCCCTGCGCGGGACGGACACCGCCTTCACGATCCCGACCGGCATCACGCCGAGGGTGCTGCCGTTCAACCTGCTCCAGAAGGACACGGACAAGGACATGGTGTTCGATCCGAACTCCTACTCCATAACGAACCCCTACGCGATGGACGCCGTGGTCTACCTTAACCTGCGGCATGCGGCAGCCCCAGGCGGCGACTACGACCTGAACATCCAGGGCTACGACCTCGGCTCCCCCTTCGGTCCCCCGCTTACGGTGACGATCAAGAACACCGAGACGCTCGACGTCCGCATCACCCGCTTCGTTGTCGGCTTCCCGCCCGGCACGGTGTTCGACCTTCGCGCGTGGCACACCCGAGCTGGACCCGTATCCTTCAACATAGCGCTTTCGCAGTGGGACATTGCCCGCGTCTCGCCCAACCCCGCACTGGTGATCCCATGAACGCTGTAGATAACATTTCTATTGCAGATAGTAAATTTGCTACTATTAGCAAGTTTATGGAATTTAAACCAAAAATACAGGCTGCGCTTAACAGGCAACAAGGCGAAGGCTTTACATTTGATATGGTCTTTGACTTGCTTATAAATGGTAGAGTTTTGTTTTTCTGGAATGACACTAGTTGCGTGGTTGGTGAATTTAGAAATTATCCTGAAGGTATCCATGCGCATATATTTCTTGCAGCGGGTAATCTTGAAGGTTTAGAGGAATTGTTTACTAGCCTAGGTCCTTGGGCCAAGAGTCAAGGGGCAATAAAAGCTACGACTCTGTGTAGAAAAGGTTTTAAAAGGGCATTGCGCAAGTCTGGTTGGGTAGAAACACAAGTCTGGCTTACAAAGGAGCTTTAAAATGGCAGAGACAAAAACTAAAACACAACTACCTGCATGGTATGAGGATGCCGCTAAAGACCTTATTGCTCTGGGTAAAAAGCGTTCAACTCTTGGATATGTGCCATATCTTGGTCCTGATGTAGCAGCTATCACACCTCAGCAAGAGGCTGGTATTAAAGGTTATGACGCCATGTCTTCTGCCTTTGGTATGCCAGCTGGAGGGGCTCAGGCTTTGTCTTATTTGCCTCAAGCTACTGAGTTTGCAGGCGGCGTTAAGGGTTATTCCAGCTTTCCAGGTTTTGAGCAATCTATGAAAGCTCTTAAGGCTAAGTACCCGGGTATTTATGATTATTTGCAATCTTTTAGTGTTAATAATCGTGATACAGGTATTAGTTTTGAACAAGCCCTCAATCCTCCGGCACCTTCTCCAGGAACCCCACCTGTAATATCGCCTCCGTCTGGTGGTGGTAGCGGAGGTGGCGGGAGTGGAAGCTTTAGACCAGGTAGTGATCAATGGTGGTCTGTTGGTGGAAGTGGCGTAGGTTGGCAATCTCCAGATCAGCCAATTGGGCCTATCCTTACTCGCCCTGGTGGCAATAATACTCTTGGTGGAAAAGGAGTGGCGCTATGAAAGGCCCGACTGATTATACCGGCATGGCATTGCCCCAGCAATCAGCTGGTGCTTTTGGGCAGGCTCTGAGCGGCTCTAGCGAAGCTGCTAATACAGGCGCTGGATACGTAAACCAGGCAGGTGGTCTCTATGGTCAGTTTGGCGGAATGATGCCAAGCGACATAAGCACCAAGACACTTGGTGATACAAATCTGTCTCCGTATATGAACCCTTATCAGCAGCAGGTAACTGATGCTACAATGGGTGAATTGCGTCGTCAGCAGGATCTAAGCGACCAAGGTGTACGAGATCAGGCTATGAGCGCTCGAGCCTTTGGTGGCGATAGAATGGGTATTCAACAGGCTGAAAATACTCGTAACTATGACGACATTAGAGCTCGCACGCTTGCTTCGCTAAACCAGTCTAACTTTGGTAATGCCCAGCAAATGGCACAAACAGACATTGCGCGTCAGCTTGCGGCGGACCAGAGCAATCAAAATATGCGCTACGGCATGAGCCAGGCAGGTGCGTCAGGGCTTTCAGGGCTAGGGCAGGCTGGCGTAGGTGGTGGGCTCCAGGGCCTTGGTAATCTTGCCAATATGGGCTTTGGATTTGGTAATCAGCTATCTCAAAATCAGCTAGCCGCCGGAGCCTTGCAACAGCAGATGATGCAGCAGCTTATAGACGCTGCAAAGGGACAGTATGCTGGTTGGACAGGTGCGCCTGATAAGGGTCTCGATGCGTATATGAAGTCTGTCCTAGGACCTGGCAACTCAGGGACTACTAAGACAGACACCGGTTGGCTTGGAACCGCAGCTGGTATAGCTGAGGGTATTGGCTCACTTCTTCCTTGGTGATGATATGGAAAAGTCTGATCAAGATATTGTTTGGCTAGCTGAACGGATGGGTATTCCTCCGGAGATTGCTCTTAGGATATTCCGTGAAGGAGCTATGAACGTAGATCCGCAACCTGGAGCAGCTCCTTTCAACTTCCAAATCCAGGATGATAGGAATCTGCCAACGAAAAACGCAATACCGAACTATGTAGCGCCTGACCCTTCTGGCATGCCAGCTATGGCGCCAGATGCGTTTAAAAATCCATTTGGATTACCTGGGCAAGCTCCGGCTGGAGGCATGCCCAGCACTGATACTAGTAGTCCAGCCGGTGTGTTTAGTTGGATTAAGGGTTCCCTTGGGGATACGGCCAATCCTATGCAAAGTACAGGTAAAACCGCAGGCACACCTAAGGAAGTAGCTAAGCAAGCGATGTTTAAGATGATTACTAAAATGTTTCTAGGAGGAGCTTAAAATGTCAGCACGTGATGATTTTAATTCAAATGCCCGGTCGCCTGGAGGCTGGGGTGGGCAGGGAAACCAGACTACTCAGGCTGGAGGCGGTGGCCATGGTTCACTTGGTGGTGGAAGTGGAACTAACGCTTCGGGCATGGGTGGCTTGCTCGGTGTAGGTGGTGGACGTGGTAGCAATATTGCTCCAGGCATATCTGCTGGCGGTGGTCGCACAGGGGCTGGCGTTGGCGATGGTCCTTCTTTGGATGCTTTGGCTAATTTGTTCAGAGGTGGCAAAGGTGGACCCTCGGGCCAGGTTGGTACTGTCAACCCAGCGCTTAGAACCCGCCGTTATGTTAATCAACCGATTGAAGAGGTAAATTTGCCTCCGCCAGCTAAAATCCAAGAGATTCTTAATCAGAATCGTCCCTTGACGCCAGCCGAGCAAGCTCTGGTTAATTTCTGGCGTCAGAATGGAGGCAATGCATTTAGGTGGCGTACGCAAGCAAGGCCTGGTGCTAACTGGGTACCCAATCCTTCCAGTCCAGGCTTTCATAATGGTACAGGTCCAGATCAGGTACCTGGAACAATTCCTCCGAATACTGGTAGTGGATATACCCCGCAGTGGGATAGACAGGCTTCTTCTGGGCAAGGATTACAGGATTTGTCTAGTGAAACTAGCTGGCGTAATGCCAGGTAAGGAGAACAGCAATGAGCTTGTTTGAGAAACTAAATTACGGGGATGTGCCGTTTGGAGTACGGCTCGTTGCTCTTGGGCAAGCTCTTCGCTCTATTCAAAATCCAAATGTAGAGCGTACTGGCCTTGCTATGATGGCGCAATATCAGCAAAAGGCTCAAGAAGAAAAGAAAGCTGCAGCTGAATTTGCCAAAAAGCAGGAGATGGCCAACAGACTTGCTGATAAGCTTGAAATGTCTAATCCTGAGCTTGCTGCTGCTTTAAGAGCAGATCCTAGCCTTGTCGATGACTATGGAAAGGGTACAATTACTGACTCCTTTCAGTCTAAGCGTGACGAGCGCCAGCGCGGCTGGTCGGTCGAGGATCGTGACTTTAATGCTGGTCTTCAAGAAAGAGGTTGGGATCGTCAGGATACACGTGCTGCCCAGGATCGTGCCTTCCAAGAAAAGATGCAGGAAGATAGGCAGGCTCAAGAAGTGTATATGGAAGAGCGTAAGCGTCAGCATGAGCAAGCTTTGCGTGAAGGTAGGCTTGAGGATGCTAAGCTTATTGCTGAAGACTTCTTTATGACAACTGGCTCTGAAATAGACGCTGGTGTATCGCCTGTACCAGGTGGCGCTTCACGTGCATCGCCTGTACCAGGTGGCGCTTCAAGTGCATCGCCTGTACCAGGTGGCGCTTCAAGTGCATCGCCTATCCCAACCCCTGGTGAACCACCAGAATTGGCTGTTTGGCGCGATAAGTTTAAGGATCCAAATATTTCCGCAACTGAAAGTGCTATCCTTACTGCAGCCTTTAAATCAGCTCTTACCCAGGGCGATTACGCTGATCCTAATGCAGCTGCACAAGCTGCTGCTCTAGCCTATCAGAAGATTATAAATGATCGCAATGACACAATTACCGCCTCTGCTGCACAAAAAGAGGCCGAAATTAAGGCTGCTGAAGCTGCCGCAAAAGCTAGAGCTGAAAGGGCTGGTACTACTGAGGCAGCCATTGCTAAAACAGAGCAGAGCGATCAAACAGCTGACAATGTGCTTACAGCCATTGATAATGGTCTTGCTGCTCTTGAGAATGAAGCTAGCGGCAAGCCTAATGAAAAGCAAGGAGCTCTTGCCCAGGCTCTAGAGCCTTACTTGCCTGCGACTGGTCTTGGCTCTGGGCTGGCTGGATATGTTTCAGAGTCTAATGCAAGAGCTATCTATAATGCTGTAGACACTGTTCAGTCTAACCTTGCCCTTGATAAATTGCTCGAGTTGAAGGCTACGTCTACAACGGGAGCTTCTGGCCTGGGTGCTTTGAACCTGAAAGAGTTGGAAGCATTGCAGAAAGCTATTACTGCACTTGATCCAACCGATCAGAACTTCAAGCAGAATCTGATGCGTGTTCGTGATCTGTATGCTAACTCTTCTGCCGAGCTTAAGGCATTTTCAGAAGATCTTCAAAACTTGCGTAAAAATCCGTCGCCAGAAATGAGAGCTGCATTTGATGAGCTGTATGGCGTAGACGCACACCTTAGATTTGTGGGGCCGTAAAATGGCTGAGAATCTCCTTGTAAAAATGAGGACAAAGAAGACTACACCGGAGGCTTCTAAGTCTGAAAAGGTTAACCCGCTTATTGCGGCTCGCAAAGGTCAGCTTAAAATACCTACTGTGTTGGCTAAGCCTGAGGGCCAGCCATATGCAGAGGTTGACCCTGAAGCTGTGCGTCGTGATATGATACTAGCACAGTTTAAGCAGTTGCCTTGGTACGCACAAGCTGCGCAGGCAGCCGATGATCTGGCGCGACTGGGGGCTAAAGGTGCGAGCTTTAATGCTTTAGACCGGGCCCTGGGCCCAGAGCAACAGCGTATGACTGAAGAGGCTGGTATTCGTGCAGGTCTTCCTGGTGATATTGCTGAAATTGGTGGCATGGTTGTATCTCCCGTGACTCGGGCAGTAGGCGCAGCTGGTACGGCCCTTAAGCCAGTCGGCCGAGGTCTGACTAAGGCATTGGCTAGGTTGGGTGTTACTGGTACAGAAGGCGCTGTGCTCGGTGGAACAGAGGCAGCAATTAATAATGGAGATATTGCTAGCCAGGCTCAGTTAGGCGGTGGAATCGCCGCGGGCGCGGAAACCTTGTTTAAACACATCATTCCAAAATCAGCGGGCACTTTGGCAGCATTGCTCTCCAAAGTACCTCGTGAGCAACAGCGGGAGATTTTCAGACTGGCCTCGGAGTCAGCCGACAGTGCAGCCGATCTAAAGTCAGTTCAAGCTTCCGCTGCCCCTGGTAAAACCATTGACAAGATCACAGGACAGAGGGCCCAGATTTCTGGCGTGCCGATAAAGAACTTTGATAAGGTCGAAGATAAGCTAGCACAAATCTATGGCGACACGACTACTTCTAGCGGCTTCTCTGCCCTAGATCCTATAGACGCTAAAGTTGTACAAAACCTAATAGACTACCCTTATATAGCTCCTGGAACCAAGGAAAAAGGTTCTTTGTCCTTGAAGTACTTGGATGATTTAGTCTCTTATCTTGAAAATACAAAGGTACCCACTGCTTCTTCTAAAACGCAATCCGGTAGAATTACAGAAGATGTACATAAGGCTGTAAGGGAAGCTGGCGCTGAATCGGATCCGCGCTTTGTTGAACTTATGAAAAGTATGGATGATCTAGCTGCTATACGCACAGCAGGCACTCAGACTGCTAAATGGATGCCTGAGAAAAACTTGCCGGGCACTGTACTGCAGTTGGCTAGTTTGGCCGCTATTCCTGGAGCTGGTGCTGCGGGAATACTTAACCCGTTGCTGGCAGCTGCTATTGGCGGCACTGCGGGTAGTATATGGGCAGCTTCCAGTCCCAAGCTTGTAGGTAAAATTGCTCGTAAGGCGGGTAGTGCTAAGCGTAAGATTAAGAAGGCTACGGGCGGTGCCGGGTATGGTACACTGGGCCTTTCGCCTGGTGCAGCTGACGTATTTATGGAAGATGCCAAGGGCAATAGGTACGATAAAGATGGCAAACGCATCCCTTAAGCCTGGTTCACTGCCACCGACTATTGCAGGGCTTACGCCAGAGCCTAAAACAAAAAAGACTAAAACCTGGACTGAAGAGCTCAACGATTTTGGGCGCTTTCTTCTGGGTCCACACGGTGACGCTCTCTTTCAAGCTGGCGAGTTGGCTGCACAGTTTACTCCTGGTGCTGAAATACAAGATGTCCTAGAATCCAGCGGACAGCTTAGTAAAGGCGTGACCAATTTAAACCCGTGGGAAGCTGGAATGGGCTTGGCTGGGCTTATTGCAGCCTTTGTCCCAGGACCTAGTGGCAAGCTTGAGTTTCCCATTAAGCATGGTTCACAGCATAAACTTGCGCCTGAGGGTAATGAGATCTATGGCAAATTTGATCTTAGCAAAGCCCTTAGTGGTGAAGGCACTAACTATGAAGGAGCCGGTATTTATGGTGTAGATCCAGTTGGCACGGAGGTGGCTCAATACTATGCTGACATGGGGTCACCTGAAGCTATAGCGAAGGTTGGCGGTGTTGATCTTGCAGATGAATTTGCCAAGTTAAGTAAAGAGTATAATACAGCTAGTCAATGGTTAGAACCAGAAGATGTAAAACAATTACGTGAAAAATTTGAATCAGTAGAAGACCTTCAGGAGCAGTTTGCTAAACAGAGTCTAGCTTACCAAGGTCTAAATCCTGGAAGCGATGTTATTGAATTGCCCGATAGCGAGGTTGCTAAGCTTATTGATGAGGTAATACAGAATAAGTCTGTAGACACTTTGTTCATGGAAACTGATGACGGTGTTGAAGCTGTCAAAGGTATGGATGAAGAGCTTTTATCCTTTTTGAATTCGTTTAAAGGCAAAGCCGCTACTATACAGCAGCCTGGCGGCTATATTTATGATGCAATTGTGCACTCTAAGCCAGAAGACTTCCTTAATATGCACATGCCGCTTGCCTACCAAGATGACAAAGTAATATCAGCTGTAGACGAATGGCTCAAACGTGCTCCCAAATCACAGTTTGATGATTACGATAAAGTACGTAAAAAGGTAATTGAAGATAAATATCATGTGCCGATTAAAGATTTAAGGCCTATATTAGGTGATCAGTACGCTACCGAACATGCAACTATTCTCAGTGACCTGGGCTTATCCGGCCAGAAGTGGTTCTCTAGCTATGGAGATGGACGCCAGCGTAGACGTGACTCTTTTGATCTATTTGAGCGGTTGTCAGGCAATAAAACACTGCAGCAAAGAACAGAGGATCTTCAGAAAGAAATAACTAAGCTTGATAAACTTGTTAATGAAACACCGCTAGATAATGACAATATTCAGATGATAACTGAAGCCTTCAATAAAAAGGCTATACTTGAAAATCAGTTGCAAGCTATCGGCGGCAATAAATTTAAAGACGTAGAAGCTAGCCTTTACAACTTGTATAATAGAGATCCAGTGTATAATTATGTAATAAACGACCCGCAACGGATAACCATCACGGGTCGTAAATTTGTACCTAAGGGTAGGCGCTATTAACGTGGTCTAGAGCGCATTGGATCATAGCACTTCTGATGATGCTTAGGGCAGTAAGGGCTTTTCTCTTGCCGCTCTTCACCACAGAACAAATGCTTCCCTTCGCTAGACATCTTTACAGGATATTTACATTGCCTAGGCCCTAGGTCCTGGATTTCAATAAGCCCAGGAACTACTGTCTTTGGCACAAAGTGTAAAGGGATAAGCTTTACAGCTGGCGACATTGCTGGCTTAGGTATTTCAGGCTTAAGCTTAGCTTTCTTCTCGGCTTTAATCTTATGAAAGTTCTTTCCAGAAGCTGCTTTAAGCTTGACATCATGCCCGGCAATCCTAGCTCTGTGAATAACACCAACAATCACATTGCGGGAAACTCCGATCATTTTGCCTATTTCATTAGAAGACCTGCCACTATTCCAGGCTTCAATAATTAGTGGTAGCATATCGTCGTGCTTAGCCATGTCTCACCAGCAATTTACATTGTCTCCATTGACAGTACAGCAAATGCGTCTTGCATTCACTTGAAAGCACTGCGCTGCGTTTGCTTCTCCTGTCATAAGCAGTAGCAAAAGTATCCACTTAGTCATCTCACTTCTCCTTGAGGGCGCGGATGCATTGAGTGAGGGTAATCACGGCGTCCCGCTCATCACTACCCCCCATCATTGAGTAAAGACTACCAGCGTATCCATCACCGAACTTCGCAGCCTCTTCCAGCGCATCCTCGCGGACTCTGCGGAAAGCAGCGGCAAGCTGAACTGGATCAAATGCGACCGTGGTTTGGTATTCCTTGGCATATTGCGTCCACTGACAAAGCAAGTCTTCCGCAGTCTTGTCTGCCCAGTCCATGCTACTCGCGCCCCTTGACGGCAAAGGCTGCCGCGACGAAGAACCCGAGCATGAACCCGACGCACAGTGCGATGTAGAGGTACAGCCAATACATCTCACGTCTCCTCGATCAGATTGCCCAGCTTCTGCTTAAGCGCTTCAATCTCCGCGATTACAGCAGTAGTCGTTGCACGCTCTTCCTCAACAGCAGCCTCGTGCCGCTTACGGAGAGCGTCGATGCGCGACTCTGAACTGCGAGCTAAACCGCTGATCATCTCGTTCAGGTAGGTGATCTCCTGCGTGATCGCAGTAACTACATTAAGAAGGGCCATTACTTAATCTCCAGTTTCTTGCCGCGTGAGGTGAGTGTCGTCAGATGATAGCCGTGATCGGCGAAGTCAGGCTCATCGATCGCGGGCGGTTTCCACTCCTCGATCTCCTTGTAGGTCGTCGATCTGCCCCACATGAAGCCTGCAATAAAGCAAGTGACTCCAGTAGGCAGTACAATAATTGCAAGCCGTATAAGTAGCATTACCATATCGTTGCTCATTTAGTAGCTTTCCTCATGTCTGTAATTACATTTTTATAGGCCCTACCATCGGAAGGACTGACACTTACAAACACTACGCCAGACTTATTACCGCGTACAAACACTTTATAATGCTTTCCTGCTTGAGCTATGTTTTCAAGAATAACACCTGCTTTATCGGCGCATTCTCGAATTCGTTTGCTATCACCTTGTCTCATTTTTCCACCGGCAATACCCAATATGACTGACGAAAACTACGCTTATAGTTTTCTTCATCATTCTCATAGAATTCCATAGTTTCTTCATCTAACCAATTAAGCCAGTTACAATTAATTACAGCATCAAACGCTGCTTCTGCAGCTTCTTTTGTTTCTCCAGCTACCATTATGTCCTCGTCATCAAAGGCTGATGTGTTGACTGCATATATTACATGAACGTTCATTGGAAGTTCTCCCCTTCATTTCCTGTGTTATATTCCCAGGCCCACTCTTTCCAGAGCCAATCAGCTGCATCGTCAAAGTTTTCAAAGCGCCGACTTTCTCTACCAACATCAACATATACTGTACCGTCTTTAGACATCTCCATAAAAGAACCACAACCAGGGAAGACCCAAGCATTTTCACTTAGATCCATATCAATCCAATGTTGAAGCGATGGATGATCGTTAGCCTTATCTTGTTTTAGAAAGTCACCGAGTCTTACTGCTGTTTTCTTCCATTCTTCACGTGTCATATGTACCACTCCGGGGTTGATGTTTTCCATTGAGCAATCGCTCGCTTTTGCATTCTATAATAGTTACGATAAGCTTCGACAGTGCTTTTGTGCTTACAATCATCAGGCATACATTGAGGAGGTGCTACAAAACAGTCTTCATTAATATGTGGTATACAACATAATACATCGAGCATTGCTGTAGTTTTATGCCAATGCCCATATCGAATATGAAACTCATTGCAAAGCTCATCAAGTAAATTTAAAAGCCATTCGTAATGCCAACTACTTTCTCTTACCCAAATAGCGCAAGGATGATTGACATGTGTTGCTTTATAAAGCCCTACTGTATCTTGCCAAACAACATTGTTAGGCTCAATAATTCGATGAGCTGTTGAAAGGAGCTGTGCATACTCAAGTATCATTTTGACAACGTGTTTGTCACAATGATATGAAGCACAGATTCTAGGATTGGGATCTAAATAAAATATGTTCACAGACATCTTCCTCAAGTGTATAAGAATATTATATCGTCTTTTGGCAAACAAGTACACTGCCAAATGTGCAACTCTGGCATGTCAATTCTGCATAGCTTCATAGACCTCTATCCTTGGCCCATTGGAGTAACCATTCAGCTTCCGCTTTTAGATTTACAGAATTACCCTTACTGGCGTTTTCGGATCTAAGGAGCACTTGTAAATTATACGAAATGGTAAGGCCGGATACTTCGGGATGCTCTACTGGCACTATATGATCGAGAGCTAATAGGCGCTTTTTGTAGCGATTAGCTGATAGTACCTGCTTTATAAGCTTTTCTAAGGCAGCTCTATCGTGTTCGAATAAGGGATGCTTAATTCGCTTAGACATAAAGAAATAGTCTACAGCTCGTTTAAGCTTGGAGTTACGAACAGAATTGGCTCGCCTCGCTCGTTTTTTCGCATGAGCAATGTGCAGCTTCCTGCAATTTATACAGGTCCTAGGAGAAGGCATTTGGTCTGCAGGATATTCCTTAAGACAAAATCTGCAATAAGGCATCTTTCCCAGTAACCTTTTTAGATAGATCTTCTTTAGCATTCAAAGCTGCGTACGCTTTCTCTTCGACTGTGCCCCGTGTAATAAAGTCATTGACAACTGTCCTAGAGTCTTGGCCAATACGATAGTTGCGGCGTAGAGCTTGCAAGCGCCACTCAAGGTTGAAGAATCCATTGTAGAAGACTGATTGTTTGGCTTCGTTAAGGGTCAAGCCATGACCTGCGGACTGCGGATTAAGCACTAATACTTGAGCTGAGCCGCTGCGCCAAGCATCAATAACAGCTGTCCTTTGATCTGGGCTGGAGGCTGATGAGAATGTTAAAACATTATTGATTAGTGTTTTGCAGATGTCTTTAGTTGTATTGACAAAGGTAGACCATACAATGAGCTGATTAGTCGTGCCTTCTACGAGCTCTTTAAGAGCTGCTAATCTGTTATTTTTAAGCGAGACATATCCCCCATCTGGAGTTTTAAGCTGACCTGCTACTATCTGCTGGAGCCTTGTTAGAAGAGCTAGTGCATTGACTGCAGTAATTTCATGTTCTTCAATGTACAGTAGCGCCTTGTCACGCAACTCTTCATAGGCTACTTTTTGTTCAATAGTAAGCTCAATGTCTATCTGCTTAAACACTTGCTCAGGAAGGTCTACACAGTCTTCGAGCTTTACAAAAGATGAGAAGGTATCTAGCTTCCGACGAAGGTCGTCAAGATCACGATAGCCTTCAATGACTTCGAAAGAGCGCGGTCCAAAGCGAGCTTGCTTAATAATAGCATACCTGGTTTTGAAACCGTAAAAGTTCTTGTAGCCTAGAATGTTACGACTCAAGAATTCTGTTTGGCTAAATATATCTAGAGGAGACTGTACGATAGGAGTCCCACTAAGCACACGGCGAAACTGAGCATGAACAGCGAGCTCAATAGCTCTTTGAGTTCTATCTGCTTTAATGTTTTTAATAGCTGTGCTTTCATCATAGATCACTCCGAACTTTGTATGCTTGACTATTGCATTTAGAAAGGGATACAACTTGTCGCTTACAAACGCGTCATGATTTATGATAAAGTAAAATAGTTTATTTTGATTGTTTTGCAGTTTAGAGATAAAGTCTTTCTTGTCTACTTTAGAAGGATTCCACTTATAAGTAGCAAATTCAACATCTGAGTGCTTAGGCAATTCAAGCTCGGCCCAGGTGCCGATAAGCGACTTAGGGCAAATGACTATAACGGTATCTATCTTTTCATTTTGATACCAATGCTCAGCTGTACGTATAGAGACCAGGGTTTTACCTGTTCCAGCTTCCATAAACAAGGCCCAGTTAGGCTTGTCTACAGATACGTCAAGCACTTCTTTTTGGTGCTTAAAAAGCTCGGTCATTGGTAGTCAATCCTCTTAGCCTCTAGTTTCCTGTTCCGTCCACTATAAGGTCCAGTATTTACACCAACATCGGGCCAAGTTCTACCAAGTCTAATATCTATGATAGTGGTAAGTGACACATCATACAAATAAGCAAGCTGCTTTGTGGGCAACTTGCTATTTCTAATGTTAATAACCTGATCAGGTCTCAGTTTATTCTTAGGCATATTCACTCCTTAATGTTTAGTCGGGGAGAGCAGCGGCTATTCTACTCTCCCCTGCTAAGCACTAAGTCAGGCGGGAGGCTACCTTAACCATAGTGCCTAGGTCTCAGAATGGAATGGAATCATCGTCAGCATTAACCTTCTTAGCTGCCTTCTGAGTTTCCATTTCCATTTCAGATTCTTGAGCAACACGGCGCAGCAATCCCTTAGCTGCAACCAGGGCATAGTCTTTAGCAGCACGATACACATCAGCTGTAACCATATCGAGCTGCTCAAGCTTCGGGGAAGACCAGATGTTCTGATCTTTCTGTTCTTTCTGAGTAGTCAAACGCCACTTAAACAGGAACCTAGGCGCCCGCTTATCAGTGCCTGGAATATTGGTTGTGCTAATCGTTGAATTCATACGACGACTAGCCTTAAGTGCAGTGCTCTTCAAAGGCATGATTGCCTGATGCCATACCTTCGACTCTGGGTCCTGGACCAATACATAATGATAGGCCGTATCAATCAGCTGATGACCGTTAGGAAGAATTTGCTGATTTCTATCGTTTGGTTTAGCAAGGCCAACAATATCAGCGTTAGGATCGTGAGAAGCAACGAGGCCGCCACCCTGTTCGCGCGGAGTCCATTCAGTGACAAGACGTTCATAATAACAAGGCACAATAACAAGGCCAGTATTGCGGCCTTCAAAGGTACGTTCAAGATTAGAAAGGTAGAGCATGCCAGCAGTACTGCCAGGAATATATTTCGCATGATCTGGGTTCACCTGGGGGCTGAGACCTTGCAGAATGTACAGATAAGGAACTGCAATATCGGAAAGGCTGATTTTACCACCGAGATTAGAGTCCGCCGCCATATCCTCAACAGAAAATGGCATAGGCGCTAGGGCCCCGGTTTGTTCGAGTGTTACTTCTTTAGTCATATTATCCTCACTTCAAAGTTAGCTTAGTACGTTTTCCAACGTACACATTGAACAGTTCACGTGGGAACTGCTTACCAGACTGGATCATTTCTTTAATCCAGGCACGTAACGTAGAAGGATGAACTTGCTCGCCTACTTGAGCATCTAGTCCCAGCTCCTTAGATACATTAACGATTGCTCTAAGGTGCTGCTTACTAAAGCCCTTCGGGAAAGGAATCGATACTTCACCCTTAATAATGTCAGCTTCACCATTCTCTTCTAACCACTTATACGCTGCTATATCAGTGATTTTGCCAGAATAAAAAGGATTGACACTTACACGCACACCATTGGCAAGCCTAAACTCGTCAATGCCAATTTCCTCCATGAGCTCTGGAATTTTAATCTCAGAAAGCTCACTGTATGCTTTCTTCTTTTCAGAAAGCTCTGCTTCTATACGAGCAATTTCTTGCTCCAGAGCTAGCTGTTCTTGAGCAAGCTTGGATACACTCTCAAGCTTTTCTTGCGCAGGTATTTCACTTAATGCAGCTTCTGCATCAAGAAATACTTCGTCTAGATTAATGTCTGACACCGTTATCTACTCCTTCTGTTCTGTCTAGATAGGCGTTACACATCATGATTACAACGTTATGAAGACAAACGTTGCATATATCGTACTCAGTTACAAGTCTTTTCATAAAGTCAGCTAGTTCTTCTGATATTTTATCAGTTAGTTTTTCGATTTCTTCATCAGCAAGATTTGTTATATGTTTTGTCATTGATTACTTTTCCTATTGATAAGAATATTATAGCGCCTTTTGAACGCCTTGTAAACTGCCAATTTAACATGCCTGCTATGCCAATGGTGCATAGCTTATGTTTTCTTTTTCCATGCTTTGGAACGAATCCACTCAAGGTATAAGTCGAATTCGTATGCATTGGAAACTGTGATTAGCGGTTCAAGCATAGCTATTTTAGCTTTGACTTTACCATGTCCAGCTGTTTCAACATTAGTAGACTTAACTGAGTCTATATCATAAAGTGAAAAGACGTTGTCTTTCCAAACAACAATATTAAATTGCCAAGGATGAAGGAAGTGGCGCATCTTAATAAAAGATGCCCATTGATACTGCTGAAAATAAATAAGATTACCACGTTGCATTTTAACTTCGTGGTAAAGTGTAATACCTTTCCAGATAAGTATTGTATCTGGCATAGAAGTGCCGATGTTTTCTATATGTGCTGCATATAGACCAGCTGCTTCGGCAAAGTCTTGCCATAAGTGTTCAGCATCTTTTTCGTTAAAAGGCACACCGTCCTCGTTAAGTTCTGTCATTTGCCTCCCCATGAATCCATAACTTTAAACTCCATAACTTGTGGCACTGTAAACTGAATAGCGTTTTCAGTTATTTCTTTAATCATTACTGACTGTTGGCCACTCTGAATAGACGCGCCAATTTCATCGTAAAGCGTAATCAGCAATGGAATACGCTCTGCGTGAATCTGCACCAGGGCGCGCTTCATTTGCTCGGCAGCTGACCCCTGAACAATACTGTTCATAGCTTTATGAAGGCTGGCACGACGTACACTACCGTACTTTGCAATAGCTGCTTCCCTACCTTTAATAGGAAACTTACCACGCTGAAAGTATGGTGGTTCCCACATATCAAAGCGACGGCGCCTACCTAGCACAGTCTTAACGAACCCACGCTGCTCTGCTACTTCAATACAGTAATTCATCAACTCTTTCATAAAGGGGAAACCTTCATGATAGCTATTTAGCAAAGCCTGGGCTTTATGCGTAGACATCTGTAGGCCGTCAGCTAGTTTTTGTTTACCCATGCCATAAGCAACACCGAGATTAATAGTCTTAGCCTGAGTACGTGTGATAGGAGTGGGGCTAACTTTGTTAACCATTTCCATAGTCAAAGTGTGGTAGTCAGTATGAGGATTGTCAAGGTATACTTGACGTGCTTCAGCTGCCCCAGTCATCTTTAGGAGGTGAGCATAGTGCAAACTAATTCTTGGTTCTTGCTGACTGAGATCACCTTTGAACCATTTATCGCCTGAATAAGGAATAAAAAGCGATCTGACAAGAGGTCCGAGTGTGGGGTGACGGCTAGGTATTTGTGCAAGGTTTGGATTGCTACAGGCAATGCGGCCACTGCGAGTACCTCCGGTGTCATCCCCGGACATGAAAGATGAACCTCTAGTCTGGAACCATTGAGGATGAACTCTGCCTTCATAGGAATCCTCCAATATCATGCTTTGAATAAAGTCACGACGTATCTTTTCTTGCTGTCTGTATTTGCCAATCATATTAAGAAGTGGATCGTCAAGTGAAAGCAAGAACTCGTTAGATACTGAGTCGTTACCTTTCTCAGTCTTTTCAGGTACAATCCCCCGCTCTGCTACGGCAACTCCAAGCTGGGTTGGTGAGAACACATTCAGATCAGGGAACACTTGATAGATCTGGTCTAGCAATACCTGGTTTTCAGTAAGGAGACGATCGTTCTCTTTCTCCGCCCGATCAACATCAACAGGCACACCATTAATGCGCATCTCATGCAGCACTGGTATGAGCTGTGATTCTAGCTCAGCCACTTGCTGAAGCTCTTCCTCTATAATAATCTCTTTTTGAAGCTGGTAAATATCATATGTAGACTTAGCATCATACATTGCATATTCACCGACTAAAGCTACTGGAAGCTTGAATACTTTAGACCAGTCTGGCTTACCGTCTACAATATAACCAGCCCTAAGTAAGGCACCTTCAATCTGATCTTTCTTTTTCTCTTCAAGACCATAGTCTTTACAAAGCGAGGCTAGTGAATAGCTCCGCTTTTCTTCATCGAGCAAAGCTTCAAGTATCTGTATATCTACTTGGTATGTTTTGTTGTCTATACCTAGTGACCAAAGGCACTCAGCATCATACCTATAGTTAGCAGCAATAGAAGTACGAATGTCGCTACTAAAAAGTTCAACCAACCAGGGCTTGAGTTGCGCGTAATCAACATTCCCGTCGCTATGACGTAAAGGAAAGTAACAATTAAACCCACTATCGAGATAAATAGCAATACCAATAACCTTTGCTCGCTTATAAACAAAGCCAGGTCCTTTCGACTTTAGATATGGATCCCATGTTTCAAAGTCGAATGCAAATTCACGTACTCTTGAGAGGTCTGGAAGTTCCATTAAAATACGTCCTGTATTTTGTTACCAAAAGTATCAAGATAGATAATGAGTTCAATACCAGTATTGCGAATCATTAATCTACACTTTTCACATGGTGCTTCAGTGATATAAATTACAACGGCCTTTTCAATATCAGGGCATCTTAATAGAGCATTAGTTTCAGCATGAATAGCTTTGCATGACAGATTTGCGTCAAGGTAAGCAGGACAAGGTGTGAGTGGCTCGCAGTGCATATCGCCACGGGGTTGACCATTGTATCCAGTTGAAAGAATGTTACCATATTCATCCGTTATTACAGCTCCAACTTGTTTCTTCATACAGGTTCCGCGTTTTGCTAGAACCTGGGCTATCTCCAGCATTGTTTCATCTATAGTAGGTCTCATGTTGCACTCATCAATCTATCTCTAGCAATACTTTGAGCAAAGCTGCGATCTTCATATTGCATGGATATAATGTTATACATAGCTTCTTTAACAGCTGGCCACTTCCAGATTTCAAAGGGTTCGTAATCATCGGCTGACTTAGCCACATAGTTGCTATACAAATGTGACAGTTTCTGCATCTGATCTTGATAGATATGACGCGAGCCTGCAGTAATTACACAGATGCCTAGGTCAGTTGATTCTGCAAGCCTTGATGCTATCTCTGCAGCCATGCATGTAAAGGTGAACATGTCGTAAGGCAGACCCATGCCTACGTCTGATGAACGCATAGTTACTAGGCAATGGAGCTTATCATTACGTACAATAAACTGAAGAGCTACTGTACATGGAATATCTTTGCTGGGCTTAGGTGCCCGCTTCCATATAGTCATGACAGCTTGCCGAGTATTGCGGTCTTCATTAATCTTTTCAATAATATACCGTATCTGCTGCTTAAAAGGTGGACCATACGCACCTTTTAGCACTATTTGATCGTCAGAATATGGGCCTTGAATATGCTCAATCTCAGAATTCCAAGACAGCGCATTGCTACCTTCAATAACCCATAGTGGTTCGGCGCACATATAAAGCCACGATGTAGTAGGTTTTATAGTTACCAATGGATAATGCATATCAAAGCTAAGCTGATGTCCAAGCAATTCAAAGGACAGTCTGCCACCAGAGCCAGTAGATTTCTGTGGTGGCACAGCTTCTCCATTCGTGATTACATCACCTATAGTCTGGAGCCAGGCATCATTAGCTTTCATCATCGGGTTCCTCAATAACTGAAGGTGCAACAGCTGGCGGAGCTTCATAGTTTGAGCCAACCAAGCCAGCATAGCCACAAATGTCTACAAGATTGTCTCTAGAACCTTTGCCCCCTGCTTCACGTGATACTTTAAGAAGTATCATCATCATGCCAACATCGAAAGGTGTAATCTCTTTCTTAAGATAAAGAGACCAATGCTTTGCAATGTTTTCGAAGGACTGCTGTGGCTCGCCATACTCTTGAGCACGCTTACCATTGATAAGCTCAGCTGCTTCATGCAGTAGCTTAGCTGCTTTTTTACGATCTATCATCACTTTACCAAGTCGCTAAGATCTGGTGCTACCCAACCAGCAGGTTTAACTACATCATACACGGACTTGCGCTTGCTGTCTTTAACATCAACAGCCCGCACTTTTTTCATGTTGGCTTCGTGCACTCTTCTCCATGCTTCATTGAAGTCAAAGCCCTGCATATATGCTGTGCCAAGGGCTACGTACACTAGATCAACTAATGCATCGAGTTGGTCATGCAAATTCTTTTGAGCAGATGCCATAGCATATTCGTTAATCTCTTCATCCATAAAATCAATACGAAAAACCCGCAGCTCATTTGGAAGCGTGCGGGGTTTATCTTCATATTTAAGTGCAAACTTCTCGTGGAAGTCTTTAATATCTTTAAACAGATCCACACTTTCCTCCTATTGTTTACTAGAACCCCTCCGAAGAGGGGCTCCGATAAGCAATAAGTGAGCAGTTTTAAGTCATGCTCAGGACTGTAGTATGTGTGGCACGCTCGGGATCAAACCGGGACACCTTTGCTGTTGCTGTCATACTCCTAGCCGCCCTTGTCGGCTTAAAACGGAGGCGTGGGCTTCACCACGCTGGGCCAGTGGCCTCACATACTAACTTATTCAGCGGCTTCCAGATCGCCTTCTGGCTCATCTGAGAACTCATCGTCTTCATCACCAAGGATTTCCTCAGTGACGATCTTACGAGTCTTACGGGCGCCTGGATTCTTGACCGGTGCACGCTTGAACACGTTCTCCATGGTTTCACCAGTGATAGGATCAACCATGCTCTCGGCGGAAGCACGCTTGCCACCACCGCGAGGCTTATTGCCAAGGTTATCCTTGGTCTGTTCCATAATGTGAGAGGGAAGCTTACCGAGCATGGCGCGATAGTACGCAACAAAGCCAGGAACAACACTCACATCCTTAGCCCGCGGAGAGAAGCGAGCCAGGTCACTGGAGATATGGTCGATGATAGCGTCTTCGCTAACCTTCTCATCATCCTTCTGCAGTTCAGAAACGGCAAGGATAATAGCTGCAGCCTGGCTAGGAGCCTGTGCCATCAGCTTCTTAATCGACTCAGGTGTCATCTTATCAGAAAGCTTGTAGTAATACATTTGTTTTTCCTCATGAGTTATTTATATAAGCGTTTCATACACTTACATATGTAATAATATACCCCCGTTTTGAATAAGTAAACAACCAATTCCGCATAGCAGGTATGTCAATTCCGCATAGCTCAGATGATTCCGGTTAGGCATGCATTTGGCGCATACCAGAGCTGCGAAATAAGCGCTTTACAGGAAGATAAAAATAGTATATAATGGTTTTCTACGTTTTTAAAATAATAACAAATGCGGTATAATCATGGCTCACCCACAGGTATCTCCAATTGAAGCAACTAATAGACTCATTCTCTCAGCACTTCATGCTAAGCCTAAGGAAGATAGTATCGGTAAGTTCATTGGCCTTTGCCCAGTACATGAGACTCTGCAATCGAATCCTTCACTATTGATATATGAGAATGCGTCAGGGTATCTTGGGTTTACATGCCTAAGTAAAAAGTGTGAACACAATAAGATTGTAACGGCTATCAAAACTAAGTTTGGCTTGACAGTTCCCTATGCTGCCAAGAAGGTAGACTCTGGTGGTCAAGTCAATAAGATTATCAACTATCCTGCACACGAGTCCTCTCTCCCGCTTAAGTATCGGAAGGCAGGCGATACGCTCTATGAGTATCATTGTGAGACAGGGGAAGTTGCTTTCATTGTTCAACGTTGGGTCAATGCCGATGGCAAAAAAGACATCCGACCTTTCTTCTCTAAAACGTATGTATCTGAAGACGGAATATCGCAAAAGGATTGGGATCCCACCGATCCCCCGAAAAAAGACCGCCCTCTCTACAACCTCTTCAGTCTATATCAAAAGTCCAGTGGGTCAGTTCTTATTGTCGAGGGTGAAAAGGCGGCTGAAGCCGCTAAGCGTATACCTGAGCTCAAAGACTTTGTCATAACCACTTGGTCAGGTGGCACAAGTGCACACTCCTTTACAAACTGGAAGCCTCTAAAGGAGAGAGACACTTCTATCTATTTCTGGCCCGACAATGATGCCGCGGGCACTAAAGCAATGCGTGAAATCCTTGCTAAATTAAGCAAAGGTTTCAAAGATTCTAGGTTCTATATCCTTGACTATAAGAAGCTGGGCGTTCATGAAGTTGCCCAGGGTTGGGACATCGCAGATGAAAGCGCTGGTCCTGAATGTCCTTACTCTATTGAAGAGATGATTGCAGGCTTTGAGCCGTATACTACAGAGGAAATCCTAGAAACTGGCACCTTAGATGAAGAACTCGCTAGACTAGAAGCAGAGATCAGCCTAGTTAATCTAGGTGGTAAGATTCATTATGTCGAATTGAATCATCCCATTGATGACCGTATATTACCCTATTATCATTGGAACAGCTTGGCCGATTTAAAGGCCGAGCGTAATAAACAAATCAAAAATGATGAAGAGAAGCTTATAAGCACTGTTATTACCTGGGCTAATAATCCTTCTAAACCAGCCTTTGAAGGCCTAATCTTTAAGCCCGATATTAATGACAAAATAGTCAAAACCAGTACTGGTAAGAAGATTAATATCTTTACTGGCTTTCCTGATTTTGGTGCGGCAACTAATACAATGCTTATTGAACTCTTCAATGAGTACATGGAAAAAATTCTTCCAGAAGTGTCAGAGCGTAACTGGCTTATTGATCAAATGCGCCTATCAGTTCAAAGACCCGCGGTAAAGCCTGGCAATGCCATTGTTTTAATTGGTCGCCAAGGCACTGGCAAAAGTACTTTCTATCGTGTCTGGAGTTCCATATTAGGTATAAATAATTGCGCATACTTGGGCGCAGGTCTAGACTCACAGTTCAATGATGTGCTATCAAAAGCGCTACTCATTGGTTGGGATGAATTCGAAATCAATCATCATAGAGATGTAAAGCAATACAACACCTTAAAGACCTGGATTACAGAGCCTAGGATCTCGGTTAATGGCAAGAATAAGCCAATGATTGAGCTTGATAGCTATCATCGCTTTGTTTTTACATCTAATAGTCTCCGTCCTATAAGCTTGCCTCCTGAAGATCGCAGATTTTTTATTACGTCAATCACAGATGCTCTAAAGGGCAACGACTCCTTTTGGACTCGTCTTTATAGTATCATTGATCCCGAGCATACTTACGCCAAACCTATGGTAGAGTCTGAGCGGCTAGCCGCGCTTGCAGGCTTTGCCCAGTGGCTGCGCGAAACCGCCATTACTTCTAACGTAATGAAGGTAATACAGACTTCAGCCAAAGAGGACATGGCTACACCTAACTCCGCCGTCTTGAGTATGTTTAAAGATATGTACAATGACCAAGAGCTACCTTCTGTTATAACTGAATTTATGGATCCACTTGAGTCAGCTAAGTTTGGTAAAGAGCCTATCAAGTTGCCACAGCAGCGCTTTCTAGAGGCTATACGTACTAAGTATGGTCGTAACCATATGGAGGCTATGGAAGTTAAGCTGCTAAAGAAATACTTTATGGAAACAGCTTCAAATAAGCTGGACAGTAAAACATATAGTCTTCGCTATGTTGAAAATAATGCTATGGTTGTTAAGTCTGGTAAAGCTTACATATTGCCACCGATTGAAGAAGGCAGACGTATATTAGAAGAGATGCTTGGAATTTACCTTAAATGGGAACCCCTTGTAAGTGCCCCTGAAGATGATGCAGATCGCACAAATGTAGTTGAATTGGCAAAAAAGGATGTGTTATGACCGCACTTTGGTGGCATTTGGGGTGTATAATATAAGAATACAGAGCAATGGTGTTCTGTATATACATCAAATGAGAGATCATATGAAAATCCGCTTAATAAAAACTGCTGATGAACTGGATCCAACCACCGCTACAGACTATCATGTTTGGGCTGAAACTGTTCTTGAATTCTTGGCTGAAATGTTTATCAATGGTAAAGAACTTCCAGAAGGAATTACTAAGGAAGATTATAAAAATGCAGAAAGAGAGCTATTTCATGCTCTTGCTGACTTTCATAGAACACATCAGTGAGGATTAAATCATGGAACCGGGCAAATATAGTTTGAACAACCGCCTAAATAAACTGGAAGCTAGGACCGTTGCAAGATCTATTGCAGAACAGATGCAGTTGGTAATATCTGTTCTTGACAATGATATTACTCTAGGTGCAGAACATGCAGCTCTAAAAGAGACAACAATTCAATACATGCTTAGACTTGCAGAAGTTCTTGAGAAATAAGGGATTGACCATGTTGAACAACCGTGAAGAAGACCGCTTCCTTAACTTTGCCTATGGTCTGCCAAAACCAAAGGTTGAACAAAGAGTTGAACCAAAGCGGACCTATACTAAAGAAGAGCAACAGTTCTTAGATAGTTATATGAGGATAGTCAGTAGTATATGGAGTGAATGGTTCGCCACTAGAGGTAAACAAGGGGGTATGTCAATGACTGAAAGAGAAGATCAGCTGGCATATTATAGAAACCGCTTGAGAGAGCTCCGCAAATAACAGCAGTGGGTGCTGTCAACTGGGCCTGGAGTGAAAGCTCTGGGCTCTTTTTTTATTTATACAAATACAATAAAGCCCCCAGTTTTTAAGCTGAGGGCTTCAATTTGTTTAATTGCAGAATCTTGCGAAAAAGCTGAAATACTCTTGGATTACTCCCATAAAGTGTTCACTGGTCAGTGTGAAAGTGACCACCAACCAGTAAACACCTAGGGTTCCGAAGACTATCTCAAGGATAGTCTGCTTTTTCATTACTCAGCAGCCATAAGCTGCGATTCTTCTTCAGCAATCATCCTAGCAAGCTCTTCATCTTCCGACTCACTGCTCTTGTGTACATTTTCCGCTTCTTCGTCTGAAGAGTTATCAACTTTTTCTTCGATCTCATCGCTGGGTTCATCAGATAGTACATCATCTGATGGCTCGATAACATCATCAAGGAACTCCTCTTCATCTAAATATTCCTCAGTTGACATGCTGTAGGAAGCTCCAGTTTCCATAACTCCAGCCTTTTCCTTTAGAAGCTTCACATAGTAAGCCCAGGTAGTGTGATACTTCTCAGGAACTTGTCGAGTAAACCACAATCCACGCTTTACAGCTTCTTGAAGGATGTAGTCTCCAGTGGAGCCTCGGAAGGAGTCAATACCTGCGTTTTCCTTTTCAATCTTATACATCGTCTTAAGGATCGCTTTGCAGGTTGGATTAAAAGCACCAATGTTTAGCTGCTTGGCTTCTTCAAGGTTCAGTCTGTAGAGCTTGATCATCTTACTCATCATAGTCTCCTAAGGGATTGATTGTTGTTTACATGTGTAGATCTAAGGGTTTCTAGATGTTTTCTTGAACCACTTTTCAGTGATTCAATAGATATATAATACACCATTAAAAGCGCCTGGTACACACAATAATGCGCCTAGAGCCATGCCAAAAGGATGCTGCTGGTATGTCAATTTGGCATGGGATATATTAGCTAGGCTCTGGGACCTTTATTAACTCACTAGTAACCAACTAGTTACTGAACGGGCGTTCGAAATAACTGGAAAACCGGCAACTGGGGGCCAAAATTCAGCCATATATGAAAAAATGATATATTTTTTTTAATTAATTTATATATCAGTTATTTCAGTTATATCAGTTATAAAGTAAAAAAATTCAACAATATCAAGCACTTAGGAAAAAACTGAAGTCCAACTGGTTTATAACTGATATGTACCAGCTTCTAGGTCCTAGGTCCTAGGTCGGATTGAACTGGTGTCTAGGCCTCAAATAGGCCAGCTTCTAGAGCCCGGATTGAACCCGGATCGAGCCAGATTATAGGTCCGAGTCGGGTCTAGTCCGGGTCCTTGGCCCTGGGCTCAAATAAAAAATAAAAAAGAGGCCACTAGTGTGACCTCTTCTCTTCTCTCTTGATTAATCTTCTATATATTCTACTTCCAGATCTTTAGTCTTTCCTACTTCTAGAACATATGCCTCTTCCTTTAATCTTTTCACATAAAAGTTCCAAGTGGTGTGGAGTTTTGAGTCCACTTGTTTAGTCTGCCACAAGTCCATCTCTATGGCCTTCCTTAGGATATTATCACCAGTCATACCACAGTCTGGCATCTTGTCTTCCTTTTGGAGTCTATACATTGTCTTAATAATGGCTTTCATTGTGGTGTTAAATGGAGCCAAGTTGAGTGTCTTGACAGCTGAGCTGTCAATTTTATATAGCTTCTTCACTGTTATCTATCCTTCTATCTAATCAAATGATCACCATTAATCATTTGATTCTTATAATATATAATCTAATTGTGGCAGAATTATGGCAAGGAGATATGCATTTAAATCATAGTAGCTATACACTAGGCTCATGGCTCGATCTAACTGAATATCCAGTCAGTGGCCCCCGCCCCCGCCCGCCCACCCTTTCTCTCTAGACCCCTGCACAAACTAATATCAGTTGGGGAACTTTTAGACACCAGGTCCTAGCACCACAGTATATGATGAAAATAGTACTTCGGTCGCCCCAATTCCGCCGCATTTCCACTATATACTGTAAACTATGCTTAAGGTCCTTCCTTTGAACGACGTGGAACGGATGGAACAGGAAGATATGGCGCGTATGCGCATCTTCGCTGCCACCTTTAGCATGGGCGTGCCCATTTTGCGAGCGCTTCGCCAAGCTGGCTTCGACCGGGCGAACAAGGCTCTGGGCATTAAGCTGCTGGCCGATCCCTTTGTGCAGGCAGAGCTCGAGCGGAACCTTGAAACGCTGCGTAATTCGCTCTTCCAGCAGAAGGAAATTATCCTAGCTCAGCTGGACGAAGATCGGAGCTACGCGTACGATACTGAAAACGCTGGAGCTGCTGTGGCGGCGACCGTCGCAAAAGCCAAAATCCTGGGCCTTATGGACAAGCCTGGGGAGAACAATATGCCTAAGAAGATAACGGTGGAATGGGGAGAGCAGTCTTCTGAAACCATCTATGAAAAGTCGAACCCTTTAGTGTACAGTGCACTAGAATCTACTGTGGGGAAAGCCGATGGCTAAATTTAGTTCCCCTCAGCTCAGGAAGTCAGTAGCTCAAGCTAGAATGAATCAGGCGTTGAAGCGTAAGCAGAATGGACTACAGCTTAGAGAAGACAATAGACCAGACCTTTTTTATCAATTTGAGGGTAATCCAGAAATGAGAATGGCTCGACCCGCGAGCTTAATGGATTACATAAGATCTTTTTATATGAGACTACTGTAGGCAAGAATGAAAATTAAGCTGGCATATAATCCCAGGCCCTATTTTAAAGCTTTTCACGAGAGTGGCAAGCGCTTTAAGATTCTGGTATGCCATCGCCGCGCTGGCAAGACTGTAGCCGCTATTAATGAAACTGTGCGGGAAGTGCTGATGTGCACTAAGCCTAATCCGCGCGGGTTTTATGTTGCTCCGACCTTTAGCCAGGCTAAGGACATTGCCTGGACCTATCTTAAAGAGTCGACGCGCGATATTCCTGGGATGAAGTTCTACGAATCGGAACTACGCGCTGACTTCCCGACAGGCGCTAGAATCAAGCTGTTCGGAGCTGAGAACCCGGATCGCATGCGCGGACTTTATGCAGATGTGGTAGTCATCGATGAGTTTGCGTCTATGTCGCCCACTATTTGGGAAGAGGTCCTTCGGCCTGCGCTCTCTGATAGACAGGGGCGGGCCATGTTTCTAGGTACGCCTAAGGGGCAGGATGCATTCTATGATCTATGGCAGTTTGCTATAGCTCATCCGGAGGAGTGGTACTCCCTTATGCTGAAGGCTTCGGATACTGGTATTATTCCGCCGAAGGAGCTCAAGGACAACTATGATTTGATGGGTGAGTCCAAGTACGCTCGCGAGTATGAGTGCGACTTCACTGCCTCCTTTGAGGGCGCTTATTATCTTAAGGATATTATACGTGCAGACGTTACGGGTCGCGTTCGTCCTCTTCTTTATGATCCTGCTGCTGATGTTTATAGTTGCTGGGACTTGGGTGTAGCGGACGCAATGGCGCGCTGGGACTTTCAGGTGATTAATGACGAGTGGCACTGGCTCTACTACTACGAAAATACAGGGCTTGGACTTGATCATTACATTAATGAGGTTAAATCCCGTCCTTATAAGGTATCCATGCATTTTATCCCGCACGATGCGGCAGCGCGTGAACAGCAGACTGGAAAATCCCGGCAGCTCTTTATGGAAGAACGCGGTTTTTGGACTACTGTAGTCGATCGGCATAAGATTGAAGATGGCATTTCAGCTACGCGAATGATCCTTCCGCGGTCGTACTTTAATCGTGACGATACTAGGTTGGGCCTTAATGCTCTGAGAATGTATAAATCAGAGTTTCATGAGAAAGACCGGGTGCTTTCGGTTAAGCCAAAGCATGATTGGGCTTCACATGCGGCTGATGCCATGCGTTGCGGTGTAATGGGCATGGACGAATATGGCGCTAAAGTGCGCAAAAAGTCTGATTGGAAGAAACCGGTTGCGCGCGAGTCGCTTGGATCATATGCATGAGCGTAGGGTTTAATAAAACTACAGTTACTGCATCATCTGATGTCAATGAACCCAAAGCTATGTCTCCAGAGGACCTGGAGCAGGTGGCGCGTGTTGCTCTTGAAGATGCTGTAGACTTTAGAGATTCAGAACTTGAATCGATTAGAGAGCTTGTTGACAAGTATTATCAGGGTGAAACAAGACTCCCTATCCCAAAGGGTCGCTCTAAGGTCATTGTAACAAAGGTACGTGACGCCGTTAGATCGGTTATTCCTTCGATGGCACGTATTTTTACTCAGACGGACACTATTGCTGAGTTTTATTCTGACGATGAAGAAGATCAGCAGATTTCGGCTGAAGCAACTAAGTATTGCAATAATGTTTACCATAAATTTGATGGTTACTCGGCACTTATTCAAGCCACAACGGACGCTTTGAAGGCCAAAGTAGGTATTGTAAAGGTATCTGTTGAGAATAAGCAAATAATATCTCATAGAATTTTTAAAAAGGAAGAGGCTTCCAACGTTATTCCGCTCGGAACAGCTACGGAAGAGTCAGAAGAAGAGTCTGTTTTTACCCAAAAGCGGTTTATAAAGGTTTGGAAACTGCAAGCCCTTGCTCCAGAGTCGTTTTTAATCTCTTCTGACGCTTTAGATGTTGAAACAGCTAGATTGTGCGCCCATCAAGAAGAGAAGCGCATATCTGAGCTTATCGAAATGGGCATTAGCTACGATCTACTTAAAGATTTGCCTATTAGTTCTTCTATTAATAGCGAAGATAATGAGCGCAAAGGCTACGATCGTGAAAAAGAGGCTGGTTCTGTAGCTTCTGTTGATCCAACTTCAAGAGTTATCCTCTTTACTGAGGCTTACCTGCGTGTTGATGCTGATGGAGACGGCGTAGCAGAATTGCGCAAAATTAGGCTTGCGGGTGACAATTATAAGTTGCTCACTAGTGAACCTGTTAATTACGTACCATTTGCTGTATTTAAGGCTGAAATGCAGCCTCACGTCTTTTATCCGATTTGTTTGGCTGAAGACCTGGTTCAAGATCAGGATGCACAGACTGCTCTTTTGCGGTCAATTATTGATAATGCCTCTCTTACCAACTCTCCGCGTACTGAAGTAGATGAATCGATAGTTAACCTGGATGATGTGAAAAATGGTGAAATTGGCGCCATTATCCGTGTACGTAGAGTGGGTGGTATCAATGAGTTGGCTACTCCCTTTGTGGCTGGTCAGACACTACCCGTTTTACAGTACCTGAATGAAGTATCAGAAGCACGCTCTGGCATTGTAAAGCTCTCTCAAGGTGTTGAAGCCGATGCCTTGCAGTCTACAACTAAGATAGCCGCAGCCGCTGCAATTAGTGCTGCTGATGCACGTATTGAAATGATGGCTAGGAATATCGGTGAAACTGGCGTAAAGGCTATGTTTAACTGTATTCTTAGAACGGCTATTTATGAAGCAAGTGAACCGCAAAGTATCGCTACGCCAGATGGCTTTAAAACTGTTGATCCTAGTACTTGGCACACTTTTCTATCTGTGCGTGCCAATGTTGGTCTTGGATCTGGCCGTATAGATGAAAAGAAGATGATGTTGCAGTCTATGCTGCCATTGCAGCAGGCCATTCTTGATAAGTTGGGATCAGCTAATCCGCTTGCCGGCTGGATACAGATTCGTGAAACTCTGAAGACTCTGTTTAGATTGTCTGGTATTCACGATTATAATAAGTATTTTCCATATGTTCCGCCTGAAGAGCTTCAGAAAATGGACGCGGCTCAGAAGCAGGCTGCAGAGGCTGCTAATAAAGAAAAGCAAGCTGCTATGCAGATGCAACAGTCTGCTATGATGGAGCTGATTAAGGTCGAAAATAAGAAAGTTGAAGCTAATTATCAGTCCAAGCTTCAGGAAATGCAGCAAAAGAGTCAATCTCAAATTGAACAGCTAAAAGCTGAAATTATGAGAATGCTGTCTGATAATCGCACAAAACTTACTGACATCTACCTTAAAGATGATCGTGAACGTGATAAAAACGACATGGATTTTACAATCAATGTTGCAAAAGTTGGACTAGATGAACAAAAAGTGGCTCAGACAGAGCTAAAAATTGAGGCCGATAGAAATGCACCTGGTGTCCCCCAGCAATGATGAACTTGAGAGTCTAAAACTTATTAAGGATATTGTTGATAACCGTCTGTTTAATCGTATGGTAAAGAATATGAAGGAGGCAATCGCATTTACCATGTTAGAGACAGACAAAGAAGATGAACGTGACCGCCTTTATAGCGAAGCTAAGGCAATCGATAGATTGGCTGGAGAGCTTACTAAAATGGCAAATCAATATAGATCATATTCGATGGACAAAGTAAATGCTTGATGATGTGAACACTCTAGACGAAGCTGCGGCTTCGCTACTTATTAAGCCCACAGAACCCAAGGCAGAAAAGCCTGTTGAAAAGATTGAGGCTAAAGAGGAGTCTGTAAATGAAGCTGTCACCGAAGAACCTGCTGAATCTAATGAAGGAGAAGATGCAGCTAACGAAGCCGAAGCCTCTGTCGAGGAAGATACGCCCGAAGAAAACCCCGAAGAAGAAGTAGATATTGACGACATTGAAATAGATGTCGTTGTTGATGGCCAGGAGTCTAAGGTTAAGCTTAGAGAGCTTAAAGCCAACTATTCCGGTGAGAAAGTTATTGAAAAGCGCATTCAGGAAGCCTCTGAAGCGCGTAATTATGCTGTACATTATGGTCAGCATTTGTATGGCACCCTTGAAACTCAAGCTCAAAAGTTGAAGCAGCTTGACAGTATTCTTGAAAGAGTTGTTGAGCCAGAAATCAATTGGGAAGAGCTTAAAAAGAATAATCTGCCTCGTTACTTGCTTGAGCGGGATCGCCAGCGTGAAGCCCAGGAAAAGCGGGCCGTTCTTAGCCAGGAGCAGCAGCGTATAGCTTATGAGCAGCAACAGCTTATGAATACGGCTATGGAAACGTATGCTTCAGATCAAGCCAAGGCTTTGGTTTCCAGAGTGCCTGAGTTTGCAAATCCTGAAACTGCACCTAAAATCATGCAGAGCCTAACTAAGGCAGCGGCTGCTTATGGTTATTCGCCTGAAGAATTTAGCGCAGTAATGGATCATAGAGCTGTTTTGGTTCTAAGAGATGCAATGCTTTACCAGGAAATGGTTGGAAAGCGTAAAGAAGTTAAACCAGTAGCAGCTACCACAACCTTGCTTAGGCCGTCTCCTTCTAAGGCAGCTGTAAGCAAAGCTACGCAGGCTAAGAAGCTTCAGGATGCGCTTATTCGTAAGGCAAAAACATCCGGTAATGTTGATGATGTTGCTGCAACTCTTTTGATGAGAACAAAGAAGTGATTTACTATTTCGACATAGATAGGAGGGGGCATTACGCCGCTATACCGATGCTATGTCACAATACCGAAGCTTCCGACGACAGGCTAGTTCCTAGCGGGCATAGGCTTCACAAGACTATCTGTGAACATAACCCTCTAATGGAGAACTACAATGGCCGTTAATGCCAATGCACTTGAAACCTATGACTCAATCACTATCCGCGAAGATCTTACGGATGCTGAAAACATGATTTCTCCGACCGAGACTCCGTTTTGGTCGAAGATTTCTGGCCGCACGAGTTGCTCTAATAAATATCACGAATGGCCGATTGTTGAATTGGCTGCCGTTGATACTGCGAACCGTGTGCCGGAAGGCGAAGATGCTCCGGCGATTGACTCGCCACGTCTTGCTCTGCGTCGTGGTAATTACACCCAGATTTCCGATAAGGTTGTCAAGGTGACTGATACCTCGCAGCGCGTTGATGGTGCGGCAAATGTCGAAAAGCTGTCTAAGCAGATTGCTTATAAGCTCAAGGAGTTGAAGCGCGACAAGGAGGGCATGATCACTGATAACGTAGCAGCTAATCCCGGCGCAGGCAACGGTGCCACAACTCGTGTGGCTGCGGGTCTTTCTGCCTTCTCGCTCACCAACGACCAGCTCGGTGCCACTGGTGTTTCTCCGACTCTCTCGGGAACCACCAACGGTTATCCGAATGCTCCCGCTACCCCTGGCACTGCGCGTGACCTCACCGAGGACATGCTTAACGTTGCCATTCAGGCTGTGTGGACTGAGGGTGGTGATCCACAGTATGTCTTGTGCTCGCCGATCAATAAGCGTCATATTTCAAAGACGTTTACGGCTAATGCCACGAAGTGGAAGGATTCGGACGACAAAAAGCTTATTTCCGCAGTCGATGTTTATGAAAGCGATTTCGGCCAGGTTCAGATCGTTCCTGACCGCTTCTCGCCTGCTGGCGACGTCTTCGTGCTGGACAATTCGCTGCTTAAGATTGCTGAGCTTCAGCCCACTCGTCAGCTTGATCTGGCTCGTACAGGTCACACTGAAAATAAGCTGATTCAGTGCGAGTACACGCTCGAGGTCGGCAACGAGAAGGCCATCGCCGTCATCCGCGCGACGAACGGCTAATAACTAACCTAAATCCTCGGAGGGGGATTGATAATTAGTCCTCCTCCGAGTTAACGTCAATAGTTGAGGATATAATGGCCAAAGTTCCGGTTAAAAAAGAGATTAAGTATTCCCGCATTCGCCCGCTAGTTAGGGCTATGCTAGACCCGTATAATTCGGTTCGCGTTAGACCTGACGAGGAAAACGGTATCATCATGGATGCTAATAAGGCTAAATTCCATGTTGATATGGGTGAAGCGGAGTATATTGAAGAAGAATGCCCAAGTCCATTTGCCCCTAAGCCAGCGCCGGCGCCCGCTGTAGAAAAGCCTGTTATTGCTGAAAAAATGAAAATCTAAGATGATTAAAGAAGAGTTTTTCTTTGAGGGTCTGAAATCAGAGCGCATGATTATTAAGCGCACTGAGGATGTAGAACCCGTCATTGATGAAGTTACTGAGTTTAAGAATGAAACCCGAAATGGTTTCAGTAAGTCTCGCAACTGGCGTAAAATTGGTTCAATACCCCTTATCGTTGTTGAGCAGTGGATACGCGAGAAAGGTATTGATTTAATGGCGCCAGGCAATGAAAAGTATGTTAAACAAGCTCTTAATGAAATGAGCAAGTTTAGAACAGTAGATAAGGCACTTTAAATGAGCTGGCCTACTTCATACGCTGGTTGGATAGCACGACTTAAGGACTGGCTAGTCGTAGTTGATTTGCCAGATTCCGCTTTTGGTTATTGCTTAGATAGCGCAAACCAAAGGCTTAATCGTGACTTAAACAGCCAGTGGATGGAGTCTACTTTTAGCCATACTATTGTAGACAGTGATCCAATTGATATTGAAGCTGTAATACCTGATTTTAATAGAATTAGGTTAGTTAGCTTGCAAAACGCGTTTCCACTTAAAGTAAAAGCTCTTAATGAATTTAAAAATGAAGTAGCTGAAAACCCATCTGGCGCAGATGATCCATCTATTTATACAATTAATGCTATGAAATTGTATATTTGGTCTCCACCAGCTATAAATAAAGTTGTGGATATTGATTACTATATAAATGTACCGCCGCTGTCAGAAACTGTAGATTCCAATATTTTTACTGAAAAGCATCCAGATGCTTATTTGTATGCTGCGCTTTTAGAAGCTACGCCTTTGATTGCCGAGGACGAACGGCTACAAACTTGGACAACTTTTTATAATAATATTCGTGAAGCTATTAATGTAACTGCCGATCGTGCGAATAAAGGTTCTACCCCCCTGCAACGTCAACTGAAGGTGATGTAATGCTAAACAATCAAATTCCAAGCCGGGCCTTCGCAATCACTCCGAGTGACACGACGCGCATCGCTGCTTCCGGCGTCTACGTCGGCGTCGGCGGCGACCTCGTGGTAGAGCCTGAAAAAGGTGGTAATACTGTCACAATCATCGCAACGGACGGTCTGATGCTGCCTCTGCGTGTGGTGCGCGTCCTGGCGGCGACAACGGCGACAGACATCATCGGATTCGGAGCCTGAGCCATGAAGATTGGCGTGGGGATCGGCATTCCGTTCGTTGGAAAGGCTGGAGAGGCATTTACGCCTACTGGCCTCTTCCTGAACGGCGAGCAGGGCGTCTGGTACGACGCCTCCGACCTCTCAACGCTGTTTCAGGACGCCGCAGGCACGACACCCGTGACGGCTGTGGGGCAGCCCGTCGGTCTCCATCGCGACAAGTCCGGCAACGGCAACCACCGTGCCCAGACCGACACCGCCAAGCGGCCAACGCTGGGGCAGGACGAGAACGGGAACTACTTCCTTCTCTACGACGGCGCGAGCCGCTTCCTCGTCACCGAGGATCCTGTGGACTTCACGGCGACGGACGAGATGTCGAGCTTCGTCGGCGTCCGCAAGCTGAGCGACGCGCTTCAGGCGACGGTCTTCGAACTCAGCGCAAGCGCCACGAGCGGCAATCCCGGCAGCTTCACGCTTCAAGGCCCCAGCGGCCCGGCTACGGACACATACCGCTACACGGGCGGCGGCACGACCTCCAGAAGCTCCTCGTTGACCGGGTACCCGGCACCCACCACCAACGTCGTCACCTACCTCCAGAAGATCAGCGGACCCCTCATCCAGCCCCGCATCGACACGCAGGCAGGCACCCCGAACGTCACGGAGCAGGGAACCGGGAACTTCGGGACATACCAGCTGTTCTTCGGCTCGCGTGGCGGCACGACCTTCTTCTTCAATGGCCGCGAGTACCAGACCGTCATTCGCGGGAAGA
>Ga0224500_10000205_pt1 | contig 42830 bp, 36 predicted proteins | sample SF_Oct11_sed_USG_FD_168126 | JGI IMG/M metagenome (GOLD analysis project Ga0224500, IMG submission 168126) | Sediment microbial communities from San Francisco Bay, California, United States - SF_Oct11_sed_USGS_4_1 | ecosystem: Environmental > Aquatic > Marine > Sediment | place: USA: California...
TGGAGCCCCAAGTGTCCTGCGCGGCAGCACTGTTGTCACCCTCCACCGGCATCATCGATTCGCACGAGTTCATGACTGCACTGCAGGGCGACGTTGAAGGCAGCGGCGGTACCGTGCTGTTTGATAGTGCCGTGAGTAACGTGAAGGTGGCCGACAACGGCCTCCGGTTCGAAAGCGATGGCAGGCCGTTTGCCTGCAGAACACTGGTGAATGCGGCGGGAGCAAAGGCGCAGGACCTGGTACGGTCGCTCATCGCCGGCGTTCCGCAGCGCTACCTCGCGATAGGTCATTACTATGCCTACCAGGGCAAATCACCGTTCCGACACCTTATTTATCCATTGCCATCCGACGGCGGGCTCGGCATTCATGCTACCAACGACCTGTCCGGCGCGGCGCGTTTCGGACCCGACGTAAGGTGGGTCGATGCGATCAACTACGATTTTGATGACAGTTGCCGGCAGGACTTCGTCACCGCGATACGCCGTTATTTCAAAGGAGTGGACGAAAACAAGCTCGCGCCGGCATACACGGGCATCCGTGCAAAGCTGGCAGGGCCGGGCGCAAAGGTTGCGGATTTCAATATCCAGGGCGAAGCCGGGCATGGCGTGCCGGGACTCGTCAACCTGTTTGGCATCGAATCACCGGGGCTGACGGCAAGTCTTGCCATCGGCGAGTATGTGCGGGCGATGCTGGCCTGACGTCGGTCCTCGTGACCGAAGCACTCCCAACTCTTGCTGCTTCGTGGCACCATTGCGCATTCGCCGGCATGGTCGCCTCCCACATTTTAGGGAGTCGCCTGCATGGCGGCCTCCAACAGGAATACGATGAGCGAAGACAGCCGCAAAATATTGATTGTCGAGGATGACCCAGGGCTCATGGAACAGCTTGAAAGGTGTTTTGAGGGCTATGAAGTCTACTCGGCGGAAAATCGCGAAAATGCGATCGTTAAACTCAGACGACATGAACCGGCAGTGGTGCTGCAAGACCTGGGACTGCCTCCGCACCCCGATGGCATGGAGGAGGGTCTCGCGACCCTGGCGGAAACGCTGCGACTGGCGCCGCATACCAAGGTGGTTGTCCTGATCGACAACGTGGATCAGGAAGCGGCAATGTCGGCGGTCGCCCAGGGCGCCTATAACTTTTACAAGAAGCCGGTCGAATTCGACACCCTGCGATTGATCGTCAACAGGGCTTTCGCGATCTCCGAACTCGAAGCCGAAAATCGGCGGCTGCAGAACCAGGTCAGCGAGTCGCCGCTCGACGGCATCGTCGCTGCGAGCCAGGGCATGCTCGCCGTTTGCCGCATGATTGAAAAGGTTGCGCCGACCGATGTGACGGCATTGCTGCTGGGCGAAAGCGGTACCGGCAAGGAACTGCTCGCGCGAGCCCTGCATCGCCTGAGCCCGCGCTGCAATGAAAATTTCGTCGCCATCAACTGTGCCGCGATTCCCGAAAACCTGCTCGAGTCGGAACTGTTCGGCCATGAGAAAGGATCTTTCACCGGTGCGCACAAACAAACGCTCGGCAAGATTGAAGTCGCCGACGGCGGCACGCTGTTCCTGGATGAGATCGGTGATATGCCGCTTGCCTTGCAGGCCAAGATGTTGCGATTTTTGCAAGAACGAGTCATCGAGAGGGTCGGTGGCCGCGAAGAAATCTCGGTTGACGTACGGGTCATCTGCGCGACCAACCGGAACCCGCAGGAACTGATCCGGGACGGCCTGTTTCGCGAAGACCTCTACTATCGAGTCAGCGAAATCACGATCAATATTCCGCCGTTCCGGGATCGCGAGGAAGGTCGTTTGATCCTCGCGCGCACGCTCCTGCACAAGTACAACAAGCAGCAGGGCCGCGCGCTGAATGGATTCTCGGAAGATGCGGTGCAGGCCATCGAGTCCTACGCATGGCCGGGTAACGTGCGCGAGCTGGAAAACAAGATCAAGGGGGCCGTCATCATGGCGGACGGCAAGTTCGTTACCGCAGCCGATCTCGGTATCGCTGCTGGTGAGGCGGATGACCTGTCGCTAAACCTTCGAGAGGTGCGCCAACATGCTGAATCGCGGGCCATTCGCGTTGCGCTGACGAAAAGCTTTGGCAATATTTCGAAGGCCGCTGAATTACTTGGTATTACGCGCCCCACGCTCTATGACCTGATGAACAAGTATGGCTTGAGCGCCGAGGGCTATTCCAAGAAAGCCGCGCAGGGCGAGAATTAAAGACAGGGGTCAGAGCCCTTTTTTCCCAGCTATAGCTGATGCCATACCTGGGAAAAAAAGGGCTCTGACCCCTGTGGGTTTAGCGGGACTTGAACGAGTCCGGGTTCAGCTCGTAGCGCGACAGGAGCTTGTAGAAATCGGTGCGATTGCGTTTCGCGAGCCTTGCCGCCTGGCTCACATTGCCCATCGTGATCTGCAGGATCTGTGACAGGTAGTTGCGCGTAAATTCATCGCGCGCATCGGAAAACGAGGCGAGCTTGCCGCCGTGCTCGCCGAGCGACTGCAGCACGAGCTCGCCGCTGATCACGGGTGAGCGCGACAGCGCGACGTTCTGCCGCACGATGTTGTAAAGCTGGCGAATATTGCCTGGCCATTCGGCCGTCACCAGCATCTCGACCGCCTCGGGTGCATACACCTTGCGTTCCTGCCCGGCCTCTTTCGCGATGCTCTGCAGGAAATTCGCGACCAGCAGCGGAATATCCTCACGCCGCTCATCGAGTGTCGGCAGCCGGATATGCACGACGTTCAGGCGGTAATACAAGTCCTCGCGGAAATGGCCTGCGCGCATCAGCTCCTGCAGGTCGCGATGAGTTGCTGAAATCACGCGCACGTCCACGTCAATTGCCTGGGTACCGCCCACCGGCCGTACCTGGTTCTCCTGCAATACGCGCAGCAACTTCACCTGCAGGCGCAGCGGCATGTCACCGATTTCGTCCAGCATCAGCGTGCCGCCCTCGGCCGACTTGAACAGGCCATCATGACTGCGCGTGGCCCCGGTAAAGGCGCCTTTCTCGTGGCCGAACAGTTCGGACTCGAGCAGGTTCTCGGCCATCGCGCTGCAATTGATTGCGACGAACGGCTTGTCGTGGCGCTGGCTGGCCTTGTGTATCGCCTGCGCCAGCAGTTCCTTGCCGGTGCCGCTTTCACCTGTGATCAGCACGCGTGCGTCGGTTGCGGCCACCATCCTCGCCTGCTGCAAGATCTCGCGCATGCCCTGGTTGCGCGTAATGATCGCGGAGGCCCAGCCTTCCTCGACATCGACCGAACCCGAGATTTTGAGCGCCTTTTCGACCGTGACCATGAGTTCGTCCTTGTCGATCGGCTTGGTCAGAAAGCCGAAAGCACCGCTCTGGGTTGCGACCACGGCGTCCGGAATGGTGCCATGCGCCGTAATGATTACCACGCGCAGCCCCGGCGAGCGCGTCTGCAGCTCCTTCAGCAGCCCAATGCCGTCCATCTTGTCCATCCTGAGGTCGGTGATCACCAGGTCGGGTCCGAAGCGATTGAGGCTCGCCAGCGCGTTGTGCGCGCTTTCTACGGCTTCCACCTCATAGCCCTCGGCGCGCAGGCGGATACTCAGCAGGCGCAACAGGCCCGGGTCATCGTCAACGAGCAGGATCTTGCCTTTGGACTGGCGATTGGATGGCGTCATGGCGACAGGTTATTGGGGTTTAGTTGAATCAGCAAGGGCAACAGGGGTCCGGAAAGGGGTCCGCAAAGGGGTCAGAGCCCTTTTTTCAAAAGGGCTCTGACCCCTTTCAATCATCAGTTCTGTGTACCGATCGAGCGCTCGATGGAGGTGATGGCCTCGAGCTTGTCTTCGGCCTCGGCCAGTTCGCGCCGCAAGCGCCGGTTCTCGGCCTCGACGGTCGCGAGGCGCCGCTGCGTCGCTGCCTCCTCGGTGGCCGCGGCCTGCGAACTCGATGCCCTGGCACGACGCGCCTCGGCAGCCAGCACGATAGATTGCTCGACGGATTTAAGATTGATCGTCGCGAGCGAAATCTCCGCCGGCGTCAGCAGGGAGGTTTGCGCGAGCAATTCACGTAATAGCGGCTGCGCCGCTTCCGGGTCGTATTCGCCGTGGCCCGGAGTCGCCAGTACCAGCGCGAATCGCAGGCTGGTTTGCGGGCCTGGCGTCAGCCTAGCCCCGGACGCGGCATCCGCGTAAATCTCGGCCTGGGTGGCGGGATCGCCGGCGGCGAGCGCATACAATTCACTGAGGTAGTGCTCGGCATCGGGGGCGCCGAGAATAACCGGTTCGCCGACGGTCGATGGCGACTTGTGCATCGACGACATCAGGCTCTGCGTTTGTGCGCAGGCAGCGAGCATCGCGATCGCCACACTCGCAATCGCGATCTTTCCGACATGCTCTGTGATGCTCGTATTACCCATTCGCTGCCAGTTTGTGTTTTTGCGTCATGCGCCGTTGCGGAATCTCGATGCGGAAATGCGCGCCCGGGAATTCGCCGGTGTTGACCAACTCCACCGTACCCTGGTGGGCCTGTATGCATTCAAGGACCACCGACAACCCGATGCCGGTACCCGCGACCTGGCCACCCTGTTCACGTCGACCCTGGAAGAAAGCCTCGAAAATCCGCGGGCTTTCGTCGTCGGGAATGCCTGGCCCGGTGTCACCAAATTCGAGCACGAAACCGGCCTTGGTCGCGAAGGCACGCACCGTGATCAGGCCCTCGCGCGGCGTGAACTTGATTGCATTCGACATCAAATTGTCCAGTACGGTGCGAATTTTTTCTCTATCGGCGTTCACAGTTAGTTCATCGATTTCGAGCTTGAGTTGAATATTGGCCGCCTTCAGCGCCAGTCGCTGTGCCTTGGCAACCGAGATCACCAGCTCGCGCACTGGAAAATCCGACAAGGTCAGGACTTCCGTCTTGGTCTGCCAGGCACTGAAGCTCAGCAGGTTTTCGATCAGTTGTTGTAGCTTCAGGCCGTTCATGCGCAGGATATCGGTCACCTCGCGCTGCGGCGTGTCGAGCGGCCCGACCGTGCCGTCCAGCAACAGTTCGGTACCCTCGCGAATATTGGCCAGTGGCGTCTTCAATTCGTGAGACATGTGCCGCAAGAATCGATTTTTTTCCTGCGCAAGTTCCAACAGGCGCAGGCGCAACCACTCAAGCTGACGACCGAGACGCTGCAGGTCAGTCGGTCCCTTGACCTCAATGGGTTTTGCAAAACCGCTTTGCCCGAGCTGGCTGATGGCGCTGTCCAGCTGCCGGATCGGCTTCGCCACCAGCAATATGAAAAACAGCACCAGGATCAGGGTGCCGGGAACCAGGGCCGCGACCTGCCAGGCCGATACCTGCTGCGCCCGGCGGGTGCTTGCCTGCAGCTCGCTCAGCATCTGGTCGACGTAGCGTGTGAGGCCATTTGTGAATTCGGCGACCTGTTGTCGCAGTGGCCCGATCTCGTCGACGGCTGATTGCAGCTCGCCGGCGGTTACCTCCGGTGTTGCCAGCGTATTGACGACACGCCTTGCGGCCCGGGCAATCGACTGCGATTGCGGCACGGCCAGAGCGCGTTCCGTGAGCGGCTGCATGTCGTTCAAAACGCGTTCCAGCGCCGCCACGTCCTGCTGTACCAGTTGCAGGCCATCGGCATTGCGCAATACCTGGTATTGCCGCGCATGCCGATCAAGCGCGCCGACCTGCTCTGTGAGGCGGCGATTGTTTTCCGCCGCCGTGCGGCCGCTGTTGACCAGTTCTTCGCTTTGCGCCGCGAGCCGGTCGAGGTTGACCAGCGCCCAGACCACGGCCACCAGCAATGGCAGCGTGACCAGCCCAAATCCCACCAGAATCAGGCCGTTAAGCGATCGAGGGCGGCGAATTTTCATCATGCCAGTGTAGCTCAGGCGGCCCAGTACGCGCTCGGGTCCATGGCGGCAAGTTGCCTGACGACGTGGCTACCGATATAACCGGCAGCACCAGTCACGAGAATGCTGTTTTTGACCATACGATCAGTACTCGCTTGTTCGGGGTCAGAGTCCTTTTCAAAAAGGGCTCTGACCCCCTTGGAAAATTGTGAACCTGCCGCTCGTTCGCGGGACAAAGTTTATCAATACTGCGGTATCCAGATCGGACCTGTATCGCACAATATTATGTGACACCGGAGCTGCCAGTGCCTGAAATGCCCAGCCTGCGAACCACCCTGCTGCTGTCCTTGCTCGGCCTCGCGGCCTGTGGCGGCGGAGGGGGTGGCGGAGGCGGCGGTGGAGGCGGCGGTGGGGGTGGCGGGGGCGGCAACACCGTGACCGTGTCCGGCACCGTGAGCTACGAGTTTGTGCCGCCAAATGCGGCTTGCCATGGCCTGAACTTCAGTGCGACCACGGAGCGGCCGATCCGTGGCGCAACCGTCGTACTGCTGAGCCAGGCTGGGGCCGAACTGGCGCGCACGACGTCCAGCGACGCAGGTGCCTATGCATTTACCGGCGTGGCGGCGAATAGCTCGGTTCAACTGCGTGTGCTGGCGGAATCCAAGCGCAGCGGCACGCCGGCCTGGGACATCGAAATCCGCGACAATGTGGACACCAGCGCGGCGCCGCCGGCACTCGGCAGCCGGCCAATGTATTCACTCGATGGCAGCGTTTTCAATACCGGCTCAAGCAACGTCACGCGCGACCTGACTGCGCAGACCGGCTGGGGCGGGTCGAGCTACAACGGCGCGCGCGCGGCTGCTCCATTCGCAATTCTTGATGCGATTACTGCAGGCATGCAGTTCATCGCGGCGGTGCAGCCCAACACGGTATTCCCGCCGCTGGACGCCTTCTGGAGTGTCAACAACACCGCCGACACGACCGAATTCAATATCGATAGCGGTGAGCTGGGCGGCTCGTTTTATGTCTCCAGTATTGATTCGCTGTTCATCGTCGGCGACGCGAGTGATGACACCGACGAATTTGACGATCACATCGTCGCCCACGAGTGGGGCCATTATCTCGACGACGTGTTGTTTCGGTCCGATTCTGGTGGCGGCACCCATTTCCTCGGTGACAGGCTCGACTCCAGGCTCGCCTGGAGCGAAGGCTGGCCCACTGCGCTGGCGGCGATAGTCCTCGGTAACTCCCTGTATTGCGAAACCGGAGCTCCGGGCACCAATGAAGGTTTCGGCATCGACGCCGAGGGCGGTGCCTTCGGTGGCCAGGGCTGGTTCGACGAGGTCGGCATCGTGCGCTTCGTTTACGACCTCTGGGATACCACCAACGAAGGCACGGACACGGGTTCGGTCGGCTTCCTGCCCCTCTACCAGGTCATGACCGGGGGCCAGCGCAGCACCCCGGCCTGGGCCAATATTTTCACCTTCGCGGTCGAACTCAAGGCGCTGGTAAACGCGATCGGCGATGACCTGATCGACGCGCAGCTTGCCGACGAGCAAACCGTGAATGGCGCGCAACTCGACATCTGGGCCAGCAACGAGACCAACCAGGCCGGCGCCAGCGTCGATGTCTTGCCGGTGTATATCGACATGGTCGCCGACGGTTCGACGACCAGCATATGCTCGAACAGCCAGTTCGATACGCGCCTCGAAAAAGACGGCAACAAGCTGTCGCAGTTTCGATATATCCGGCTCAGCGTGCCGTTCGCAGACCGCTACAATGTATCTATCAATGCGACCACGGTGATCGTGCCGGATGATCCACTGAACGATCGCGACCAGAGCGACCCGGACATGTACATCATGCAAAACGGCGTATTGATCGCCGACCTGACAAGTCCTGACGAAAATGTCGAGACTGGCCTGACGCCGCAATTGCAGCCGGGTACCTACGTTGCCGATCTGCGTGACTGGCGCTACGCTGACCCGGAACGACCAGTCACGTACCCACCCGTGGTCTGTTTTGATGTCAGTTTTAGTCCAACTCCCTGAACCAGGTTAAGCAGGTGAACCTATGAACCGAGCGATTCTGTCTGTTGTTGCCGCATTGGCACTCGTCGCAACGAATTCCGAGCTGCGGGCGGAGACTGATGAGAAGGCAAACGATACGCCGGCGCGCACTTCGAAGGTGCAGAGCCCGGTGCAGGTGGACTACCGGGTGATCGGCACACCGATCGTCGGCCAGCCGCTCGCGGTTGAACTGCAGCTCAGGTCCACGCTGGGCACCGAGCCCTACCGGGTGTCGTATCGCGTCAATGACCAGACCGCAATGCAATTGCCGGAGTCACAGGCAGCCCATGTTTCGGTCACGCCCTCGGCGCGCGACGAGCTGAGTATTCAACAGGTCACCGTCATCCCGATGCGCGAAGGCCGCCTGTACCTGAACGTTGCGGCAGAGGTCGAAACCGAGACCGGATCGATGCAGACCGTGATCGCGATTCCAATCCAGGTTGGTGCGACCGGCCCGCGCGAGATTCTCGACAATGGCTCGGTCACCACGGATGCGGATGGCAATCTGTTACGGTCCGTGCCTGCCAAAGAAGAATAGATACCAGTATCCGGCGGCCGTGTTGTGGGAGGGCCCGGCCTTCGACCACAAGAGTTCGCCCGCATGCCTCCCACGGCGCAAGCCACAAGCGAGATGGCGTAAGGAATTTGTCATAACTCACTGACATTCCTAGGGAAAATATTCCCACAAAACTATTCAAAATTAGCGATGGGTCACAGATCCTTGCAGCTAATCGCCTTACAGTCCGACGCTAGAGAAATTGCGAATGGACCGAGTTGATCGCACGATGCACAAGGATTTGCGCGCCAGGATCAAGAAAGCTACCCAGGCATCGAGCACCCAGAATCCCGATTTCATCGAGCTATTGGGCCTGATCGACCAGCACTACGAGCAGATGGAAGCCACCATCACGCAGTCGCTCACCAACACCACGCCGATCGAAGCGATTTTTGACAGCGTCACTGAAGCACTGCTGTCAGTGAGCGAGAGTGGCCTGGTCTGCAATTGCAACAAGATCTGCTCGCGCTATTTCGGGCTCAGCAAGGACCAGCTGATCGGCTCAAGGCTTGACTATTTTTTACCCGAGGCGAAGGGCCAGACACTCGATCGTTTTCTCACGCCGTTTATGCCCGATCTCGATGACACGCTGCCGCGAGTTGAGGGTGGCCAGGTGTCTGTGCGCCGCGCCAACGGCGACAAGTTCGTTGCTGAAATCGCGGCCAGCCAGATCGTTGCCGGCGAAGGTCGTATTTTCGTCATCAGCCTGCGCGACGTCACCGACCGCCAGCAGGCGGATGCCGCGCTCAAAGAAAATGAAGAGCGTTACCGGGCGCTGGTTGAAAACGCACCGGAGGCAATCGTCGTGTTCGATATCGACAAGAATCGCCTGGTCGACGCCAATGACAACGCTTGCAGGCTTTTCAACCTGACCCGGCAACGCCTGCTGTCTGTCGGCCCGCAGGACATCAGTCCCGAGATGCAACCGGACGGGCTGCCGTCGTTCGGCGTGAAGCGCGGTTACGTCGATCGCGCCCTGGCCGGTGAGCACCCGACCTTCGAATGGACCCACCAGGACTCTGCCGGGCGCGAATTCCCGTGCGAAGTCCGCTTCAGTCGGTTGCCATCCAACCGTTCGCGGCTGGTGCGTGCATCCATTACGAATATCTCAGATCGCAAGCGCAATGAGAGTATCGCGTTCGCACAAAACAAGATTCTCGAGATGATCGCTGCGAGTACGCCGTACGCGCGTACCCTGCGTGCAATATGTCGTTGCGTGGAAAAAATCGATGATCAATTTCGTGCCGCGATCATGCAGATCGATGCAAGAAACAGGACCCTGAACCTGGCACAGGCGCCAAGCATTCCGGAGCCGTTCAAACTGGCGCTGGATTTTATCAGCGTGTCTGCGGACAGCATCACCTGTGGCGCGGCTGTATACCACGGCGAGGATCAGTTCACGACCAATCTCGCGAACTCGCCGGTCTGGCAAAAACATGCTGCTACGGCGGCAAAACACGATATCGCGGCTGCCTGGTCATTTCTCGTATCCGGTGCCGGCGGCCGGCCGATTGCGACGCTTGATGTGTACGTGAATGTGGCGCGCGGGCCGACCACGGACGAGCTCGACAAACTCGGTCGCATGGCGCGGCTGGCAGGTATAGCCATCAAGCGCCAGCTCGACGAAAGCCGCTTGATGAATTCAGAGATGCGCTATCGAGGCCTGTTTGAAAATGTCATCGATGGTGTCTATATCGCGACCCGTGCCGGCGAGCTGATCGCCGCCAATCCGGCGCTGGTTGAGATGCTTGGCTATGACAGTGCCGAGGATCTGAAGAGCGTCGGCAGTACCAGCATGCTGTATGTCAATCCTATTGATCGTGAACGCGTATTTGCGCGTCTGGAGGCGCAGGGTGTAGTCAAAAACTTCGAGTATCGCCTGCGGCGCAAGGATGGCGGCGAGATCGTGGTGCTGGAAAACGCCCGCGCCGTGTATGACGATGATGGTGTGATTGTGGCACACGAAGGCACGATCACCGACATCACCGAGCGCAAGCGCGCCGAGACACGCATATTCGAGGAAAAGGAACGTGCCCAGGTTACGCTGCAGTCGATCGGTGATGGCGTCATTACGACTGACGCGAGTGGCTGCGTCGATTACATCAACCCGGTCGCGCAGGACCTGACAGGCTACGATATGCGCAGCGTGCGGGGCCGCCCGATCACCGAGATAATGACGATTGTTAACGAGCACACGCGTGCCACGGTGGAGAATCCGGTCATGCGCTGCCTGCAGGAGGGGCGCATTATTACCCTCGACAATCATTCGGTACTGATAAACCGCAATAGCGACGAGATTCCAATCCAGGACTCGGTAGCGCCAATTCGTGACCGCATCGGCAATGTGATCGGCACGGTCATGGTGTTCCACGACGTCAGCAAGGAAACGCGCCTGTTCCGGCAACTCAGTTACCAGGCATCGCATGATGCGCTGACCGACCTGATCAACCGTCGTGAGTTCGAGAACCGGCTGGTGGCTTCGATCGAGGAAATTCATTCCAATCCCGAGCAGACTCACGCATTGCTTTATCTTGATCTCGACCAGTTCAAGGTCGTCAATGACACCTTCGGCCATATTGCAGGTGATGCACTGTTGCAACGCGTTGCCGATATCGTGCACGACAAGATTCGTTCCACGGACGTACTGGCACGACTTAGCGGTGATGAGTTCGGCATCTTGCTGGAACGCTGCAATGAGCAGCGTGCGCTCAGTGTTGCCGAGGAAATACGCTGCGCGGTGGAAGGTTATCGATTCGAGTGGAAAGAGTCGTTCACCGCCGTACGCTGCTCAATAGGCGTGGTCATGGTTAGCCGCGAAAATCACGAAGTCGCAAGTTTGATGAGCTCAGCCGATGTCGCCTGTTACTCGGCCAAGGATATGGGCCGAAACCAGGTGCACCTGTACCAGGACAAAGATGCCTCGGTGCGTCACGAGGAAATGAAGTGGGTGTCACGCATAAGCAGTGCAGTTGAAGAGAACCGGCTGGAGCTGTTCTTCCAGCCAATCATCGGCATTGGCAGCGAACGCGGTCACGCCCGTGGCCACTATGAGTTGCTATTGCGCATGCGCGACGAGAAGGGCGAGCTGGTCAGCCCGGACCAATTTATACCAGCAGCGGAGCGTTATAACCTGATGTCGACGCTGGATCGCTGGGTAATTGGCGAGGCGCTCGCCAAACTCGCCGATCACGACTCGGACGGTGAGGCAGCATACACGGTCGCTATCAATCTCTCGGGCACCTCGCTCAGCGAGGATCGGTTCCTCGACGACATCATCAAGGAACTCGAGAAACAGCAACTGCCGCGCGGCGCAATATGCTTCGAAATTACCGAGACCGCGGCGATTTCAAACCTGTCACGCGTCGTTCACTTTATGAAGTCGTTGAAAGCGTTGGGCTGCAAATTCTCACTCGACGATTTCGGCAGCGGCTTGTCGTCGTTCACTTATCTCAAGAACCTGCCGGTCGATTATCTTAAGATCGACGGACAATTCATTCGCAATGTCGCCGAAGACAGCGTCGATGAAAGCATGGTGAAGGCGATCCGCGAGGTCGGCAGCGCCATGGGCATCGCGACCATCGCGGAGCGTGTCGAAACCAAGAAGGTGCTGGAAAAGCTTGGTTCGCTCGGCATCGAATTTGCACAGGGCTACTATATCGCGCGTCCGGCATCGGTGACGTCGTTCGTGCCCTGGGAACGCAATCGTTTCGCAGCACTACGTGCCTGAAGGTATACTGCGCCGATGTCCGTCGGCGCAAATTTAAAAATCAGTTCCTTGCTTGCTGCTGATGAGCCAGGGCCGTACTTCGAAATCAACGCGGCTTCGGCCATACCGATCCTGCTGGTCTGCGACCACGCGAGCTGCTGCTTTCCACAAGCGCTTGGCGACATGGGTCTCGACCCGTTCGCGCGGCGTTGCCACCTGGCCGTCGATATCGGTGCCGGGCCATTGACCGAATGCCTGTCGGACAGTCTCGGCGTAACGGCCGTGGTGGCCCAGTATTCGCGCCTGGTGGTCGACCTGAACCGCGATTTGCTGGATCCTGGCGCTTTCCTCGAATTCGGCGATGGCATCGTCGTGCCAGGAAATCGCAACTTGCATCGGGCCGACAAGGACGCCAGGGCGGATGCAATTTACTGGCCATATCATCATGCCATCGATGCCCAGGTCGAACGCCTGCGGTCGATCGGCCCGCCGCCTGCATTCATTGCCGTACACAGTTTCACGCCGGTATTGAATGGCGAGACCCGACCCTGGCAAGTCGGAGTATTGTGGGATAAGGACCCGCGCATGGCGGAGATCTTCATCGAGGGATTTCGGGCCGCCGGTCTTGTCACTGGCGACAACGAACCCTACTCGGGCAAGGCCCCACAGGATTACACCATCGACACGCACGCCGAGGCGGGTGGCCTGCCGCATGTTGGCATCGAAGTGCGCCAGGACCTGATCGACAGCGTCGCCGGCGTCGAGACCATTGCTGCAGTGTTGCACCGGATCATCGCGTCGCTCCCTGCAAGAATCGCGTAATGCAGATGAGTTCGGGCGGACCAAAATTTACCCTGGGCGTCGAAGAAGAGTTTTTGCTCGTCGACAGGAAAACCCGTGCTCTGGTAGTCGATCCACCTGCGAGCCTGATGCGTGAATGCGAACAGCGTGGTGGCGGCCAGGTAACTTCCGAACTGTTGCGATCGCAAATCGAGATCGGTACCCGTGTTTGTTGCAACATGCAGGAAGTACGTGATGATTTGCGTCGCCTGCGCAGGATCATTGTCGAGGTTGCGGATGATTATGGGTTTGCCCCAATCGCTGCTTCCACCCACCCGTTCAGCAGCTGGGTGGATCAAAAGCAGACCAAGAAGGATCGCTACTTGGCCCTCACCGACGAAATGCAGGGCGCAGCACGGCGCCTGCTGATTTGCGGCATGCATGTGCATGTGGGCATAGATGACGACGAATTGCGCATCGACCTGATGAACCAGATGTCGTATTTCCTGCCGCATCTTCTGGCGCTGTCGTGCTCGTCGCCATTCTGGGAGGGGCGCGACACCGGCCTGAAAAGCTACCGGCTGACCGTGTTCGATGCGTTGCCGAGAACAGGTATTCCGGAGCGCTTTGCAAGTTTCGCAGAGTATCAGCGCCATATCCGGGTGCTGATGGATGCGGGTCTCATCGAGGACGCGACACGCATATGGTGGGATCTGCGTCCGAGTGCCCGGTACCCGACGCTCGAAACAAGGGTAATGGACGTCTGTACGCGTCTCGACGACTCGGTGGCGTTGGCGGCGTTGCTGGTTTGCATTCTGCGCATGTTGTATCGGCTGCGGACCAACAATCAGCGCTGGCGAATCTATACGCCGATGCTGATACGCGAGAACCGCTGGCGTGCGATGCGTTATAGCTTCGATGAAGGGCTGATTGATCTTGCCAAGGGCAGGGTAGTCCCGTATGTGGACCTGCTCGACGAGATTCTCAGCCTGGTTGCCGAGGACGCCGAGGCGCTTGACTGTGCCTCGGAGGTGGGGCGTGTACGAGATATTCTGGTGCGTGGCACCAGCGCCCATCGCCAGCTCAAAACCTTCGAGATCAACCAGGCATCCGGCGCGAGCCCGACCGAGGCCCTGAATGCGGTAGTCGACGCGCTGATCGAGGATACCGCCAAGGGTCTGTAACGGGCCGCCTGGCTGGTAAAAACAATTATGCGACGCGTGCCGCATTATGTCTGCTGCGCTCTCGATAGCATATCCGGATGCCATGTAACCCTGTCCATTCTGCGTCCGGAGCTGACTGATGTTCGACAACCTCGAACTCATTTTGCGCCCCGTATTTGTGGTCACGGCCCTGTTGTATCTCGGGCTGTCGATTCGCGTCGCGCGTTCGTCGGCACAGCGTGGCAACAGCATCATCGCATTCTTCCTGTTCCTGGCCGGCACACTGGTTGCAGGATCAGCTTTCTCCTACGGCGCGGATGATCCAAACCTTTTCGGCATTGGCCGGACGCTGTCGTTCTTTGCATCCGGCTTTCTGCCAGTCGCTTTTTACATAATCTATCGCGAATACACGGTGGGTCCGCCGGGCACGATACTCATTTCGATGCTGTCGGTGGTGCCGATCGCCACCACCGTGCTGGCGCTGACCAACCCGATGCACCATATCATCTGGTCCGTTATCAACACCGAATCTGGCCTGCGTTACACGGATCTGACAGAGCATTACTGGCTCAATCGCGTACATGCGCCATTCATGTATGGGCTGTTCACCTATTCGGTTGTGTCGCTGTTGAGCCGACTGTCGGCCATCGCACGTGCGCATCGGAAGGCGGTTGTCATCCTGGTGCTGTGTGCCTTGCTGCCATTCGTGGTAAGCATTTCCAATAACTATCTCGGCATGGGGCCACCAGACTTCCCGTTCACATCACTCACAGTTTCGCTGCTGCTGCCGGTGTATTGGTACGTCAGCATCACGCTGCGTTTCTATGAGTTCAGCCCGCTGGCGTACGAGACATTGTTTCATCATGTACGTGACCCGATCATTGTGCTGGATACCAACGATGCCATCATTTGCACGAACAGATCGGCGCAGGAGTTTCTCGGCGCAAGTGAGCGGGAATTGCTGGGGCAACAGCTGTGGAAAAACTTTCCGAAGGCGCGCGAGTTGCTCAGGCAGGCGAGCGAGCTCGACCTGACACAAACACTGCGCATGGATAACTCGCACGTGTATGAACTCAGCTCGCGACCACTAACGGGGCCAAAAGGCCAGAATCTTGGCATGGTGGTGGTATGTCGTGATGTGACTGAAAGGCGCAATGCGCTCGACAAGCTCGCTGACAACGAACACCTCATCCGGACACTGATTGAAACCTCGTCAAACGGCATACTGCGCTTTGCGCGCGATACAAGCGATCCGGGCTCTCGGTATCACTGCGTGTTTGCGAATCGGTCCGCGGAGAACTACCTGGGTTGCGGCACAGGCACGCTGGTCGGCGTGCCGCTGGACAAACTGCAGCAAATGGAGCCGGAAAAACTCATAGCGCATTTTAATGACGATACCCGGCAGCGCTCGAGCATCAGTTTTGAAGTATCGACCGAGACTGCGGCGGGTCGCGCCTGGTTACGCATATCCGGTGAACCGATTGGCGAAGATTTCTCCGTAACGCTTATCGATATTACCCAGCGCAAGCGCAACGAAGACAAGATGCTCGCCGACGCGTTGCGTGATCCGCTTACCGGCATGCTGAATCGTCGCGGCTTCGAGAAAGAAGGCAAGAAATCCGTGCGCGAACATGAAATGGGAGCCGTGCTGTACCTTGACTTGAATCAGTTCAAAAGTATCAACGATCGATTCGGCCACCAGGCCGGCGACGCGTTGCTCAAGGCTTTCGGTCATCGGCTTGAATTTTGCCTGCGTCCGGAGGACGTGCTGGGCCGCCTTGGCGGTGACGAATTTGCGATCGTGCTACCGGGCGTCAGTGTTGAGGATGCGAAACACATTGCCGAGCGTCTCGTTATTACTGCCTCGGACGCGTACATCATCCAGGGCAAGGAGATCAGATGCACGGCCAGCGTCGGCATTTCATTGATTCCTCAGCATGGCGAAGACCTCTGGCACCTGATCAATGTTGCCGATGAGGCGATGTACAACGCCAAGTCACTGTCGCAGGCGCAGGCCGCAAACGATCGCTCCGCGTATATCGAGGCCGCAACGGCCCGCTGAACCTGGCTCGCGGGAGGCGGCCTCCCACGGTGATGGATCAGGTCAGGGCAATGGAATGGCGACGACGTCCGCAATAGCCGGGTCGACGTTGTCGTAAGAGAGGTAATTCAGGATATCGCCGAGTGCCGGGCTGAAAGCAATTGGCCCGGCGAGCACCGTCTTTGCGCCATTCGGGGTCAGATACAACTCAAAGTCGCCGGCCTGGAGGCTGGCATTGACGGGCGCGGAGCCAATTCTCAGGTTCACAAAACGTGGCGACGCGGCCGCGAGGTCATCGCCGGCACTGAGAATATACAGGTCCACTGTGTCGTGATTGGTTGCGGTGTGCAGGAAGCTGAACTTGGCCAGCGTTTCTACCGGGCGACGGTCGGGCTGCCACAGGAATCCGCCGAGGCTGCCTGCTTCACCGAGGGCGTAATATTCGTATTTGGTGCCCTGCACAGCCGCAATGTCGTCTTCGAGAAGAATTGCGCCGACGTTGCCCGCGGCCGTGTAGGTGAGCGTGTATGAACCCGCAGCCAGCGGCAGTTCCGCGGTCACATCACGATAGCTGTGATTGGCGATAATCTGATCCATCAGCATGTCGTCGGTGTACACATCGGACGTCGCGAGGTTCTGCGTGGCATGAAAATACCTGACCAAGGGTGTGGAATTTTCGCCGACCACACGCTGCTCTGCGCCGTTGTCGGCAAGCAGTCGCACCGCAATCGGGTCAATGTCATTGGCATCGGCAGCAAACAATGTGACCGAATAACCCGCAGCGACTGCCGGCTTGATTACCGTCGACCTGAACAGCACGTCATTCGGGTCATTCGGCGTGGTAACAGTCAGGACATAGTCCGCCGCAGGCAAGTCGACGGCCGGTGACTCTTCGCCGAACTGCACGGTAGCAACCTGCTCACCCAACACCGGCGCTACGCCAGGCGCCTGGAAATACATGTCGACCGCGCCGAGTGAATCTGCAGCATGCGCGAAACGAACCGCAAACACGGTTGCCGTGGCGCTCCACTCACGCAGCGGTTGCTGCCACAGCGTAATGGTCGGCGTTGCAAGATCACCGCTGACCAGGAAGGTGTATGCCAGGTCGCGCTGCGTATCCACAAACATGCTTGCGAGTCGCGTGCGCGCCGCACTGCCGGGCAGAAACGCCTCAAAATTGAAAGTGTAATCGAGATCGTCAAATTCTGACGGTGCCGAGGTGCCCTTGTACTCGGCAGCGGCAATAGAGCGCTCTTCGATCAGCAAGGCTATTGATGGTGATGTCGGTATGGCGTTGACGATGCGAAACGTGGAGCTGCCACTTGCGGTCGGAAAGTTCGATTCTCCTGCACAGGCAGCAAGCAGCATAGTGATACCTGCCAACTGGCAGAGCAGTCTTATTTTCTGTGTCATGCGGTCGCTTTGAACATTCATCGGCTGGGAAATTATTCCGCGCCGCAAATGGATTTCACTTCGAGAAATTCGTTCAGCCCGTGGCTGCCCCATTCACGGCCATTGCCGGACTGCTTGTAACCGCCGAACGGCGCACCGGCATCGAGGCCGGCGTTGTTGATATGTACCATGCCGGTGCGGAGGCGGGCAGCGACGCGCCGGGCACGTGCCATATTCGACGACGACACGTAACTGGCAAGGCCGTAAGGAGTGTCGTTCGCGATTCGAATTGCATCCTCCTCATCGTCGTAAGCAATAATTGATACCACCGGGCCGAATATTTCCTCGCGCGCAATCGTCATGTCGTTTGTGACATCGGCGAATATGGTTGGTTTCGCGTAATAACCTTTCTTCAATCCATCGGGGCGGCCGGTTCCGCCAGCGGCCAATGTAGCACCCTCATCGATGCCTTTTTGAATCAGGCGTTGTACCTTGTTCCACTGCATTTCAGAGACCAGCGGCCCTACCTGCACGCCTTCAGCCCGCGGGTCACCAACGACCGTCGCGTTTGCCGCGGCAGCGGCGATTTTGGCAGCGTCTTGCATGCGCCCCCGCGGTACCAGCATTCGCGATGGAGCGTCACAGGACTGGCCGGTATTAAGCATGACTTCGTCCACGCCGGCGGTAACCGCGCTTTCGAAATCTGCGTCGTCGAGAATGATGTTTGGCGACTTGCCACCGAGTTCCTGCGCAACGCGTTTGACCGTCGGGGCGGCATTCTGTGCGACCAGCACACCGGCGCGCGTCGAGCCCGTGAACGACACCATGTCGATATCAGGGTGCACGCTGAGGGCGGTGCCGACCCCGGGGCCATCGCCGTTGATCAGGTTGAATACGCCAGCCGGTACACCTGCAACGTCGAGAATTTCGGCAAATATATACGCGTCGAACGGCGCAATCTCACTTGGCTTCAGGATCATGGTGCAGCCAGCGGCAAGCGCCGGTGCAACTTTGACGGCTATCTGGTTTTGTGGCCAGTTCCAGGGTGTGATCAGCCCACACACGCCAATCGGTTCCTTGACGATCAAGGTGTCGCGGCTGTGGCTTTCAAACTCGAAGTCACGCAAGGCGCGAATGGCTGCCTTGATGTGTTGCGTGCCGCTCGCAGCCTGTGCCGACGTGGCAACCTCCCAGGGTGCGCCCATTTCTTCCATGATGGCTGCGGCGACGTCGTCGAATCTTTTCTGGTACTCGTCGAGAATGGCCTGCAGCAAGTCGAGTCGTTGTTCGCGAGTGGTTTGTGAGTAGCTTGCAAAGGCCCGTTTTGCGGCAGCTACAGCGATATCAACATCGGCCGCAGAGCCGAGGCTGATGCGTCCACAGACTTCTTCGGTGGCTGGATTGATGACGTCAAATGGATGCGGGATGACCGGATCAACCCACTTCCCATCAATGTAAAATTGCAGCATGTTGCGCATTGTTCGTCCCCGATGTCGGCGTTTCGCAGCGAGCCGCGAATGATATCGCAAAAAGACACGTTCGGGGCGCTTTCCGGACAGGCTATGATCAGGTCACGTACGCTGACAAAAAAAATAAAAAAAACAACGGCTTATAGGAAATCGTAATGCTGCCACCGGATGCTGTAATGCACTTCGCGATCAGCGGAATTGCGCAGGGCTGTGCTTACGGACTTATCGCACTCGATTTCGTGCTGATCTACAAGGCGAGCGAGACCGATTTCGTTGGCAGTATTGCGGCGATCAAAAACTCAGGCTGCGAAATGCTGGTACTCGGGCCGCTGGTCAAAGACACGATACTTATATATACCGCTGCGCGCGACGCAGGCTGGGATGCGCCGATCATCAGCAACATGGTGTCGTATGTCCCCGAGGTTGCGAGTTCGGCCAATGGCGCAACCGATGGCCTGTATGCCGCCGCGTCCTGTGATCAGGGCGCGAGAAACCTTTGCCGGTATTGGGCCGGTGGCATATCGTACCAGGACTTGAAAGCCGTCGTGAACGAACTGATGCTCGAATAGCCGAGCAGCATGGCCACCTCGAGCGATTTCAGTCGTGCATCGCTCAGGTAATTGACTGCCAGCAATGCACGAGCCTCATTCAGGATTTTCTGGAAACTGGTTTTTTCCGCTCGCAGGCGGCGTTGCAGCGTACGCCGACTCAGGCGCAGGGCACGGCAAGCCGCATCGGCATTCGCTTCGCCGGCGGCCAGCAGTTCGGCCATCTTGCGGATCAATTGCTCGGCGATATTGTCCTTTGCATACAAGGAACGCAGGTAGTTTTCCGCTTGTGCGATGAGCTGGCCGTACATAGTGGCAAGATGCTATCACACTGTCACTCTTAATTAAGTAGACTGCAGCCATGAATCCAGTCAGCTATGAGATCGTCGCGCAGATCGGTGTGATTTCGGTCAATAACCCACCGGTAAATGCCTTGTCACAGGCGGTGCGGTCCGGCATTCAGTCGACGGTGCGCGCAGCGCAGACTGACAGTAGCAAGGCGATCCTGATTATTTGCGAAGGCAACACGTTTTTCGCCGGCGCCGATATCAGCGAGTTCGGCAAGCCGCCACAGGTCCCGTATCTGCCGGACCTGATCAATGAAATTGAAGCATCCGGCAAACTCGTCATTGCGGCGATGCACGGCATGGCGTTGGGCGGCGGTCTGGAACTGGCGCTGGGTTGTCACTACCGCATTGCCCTCGATTCGGCCAGGGTCGGACTGCCCGAGGTCAAACTTGGCTTGTTGCCTGGTGCCGGCGGCACGCAGCGCGTGCCACGGCTGATTGGCATTCCAACAACCTTGCAACTGATTCTCGGCGGTACGCCGATGCCCGCGGTGGCAGCCGCGGAGGCCGGCCTCATTGACAGCATAGTCAGTGGCGATTTGCGCGAGGCAGCGCTGGAATTCGTGCGTACACTGGTTGCGCGGCACGCGCCGCTGCGCCGCAGCAGCGAACTGGAGGTAGCGGATATTGATCCACAGGTATTTGCAGATGCGCGCGCCGAAATGTCGAGGAGTGCGCGCGGCCAGACTGCGCCGTTACGCATCATTGAAAGTGTGCGGGCGTCGAGCCTGCCATTCGCGGCGGGACAGCAGCGTGAGCGAGAGTTATTTGTCGAATGCATGCGCGACCCGCAATCAGCCGCATTGCGGCACCTGTTTTTTGCGGAACGTGAGGCGGCGAGAATCAAGGACCTGCCGCGGAGCATAGAGACGCGGCGCATCAATCAGGTCGCGATTATCGGTGCCGGTACCATGGGTGGTGGTATCGCGATGTGTTTTGCCAACGCCGGATTCGACGTCACCTTGCTGGAGGTCAGCGCGGGTACGTTGGCGCGGGGTCTGGCAATTGTCGAGAAAAACTACGCCGGCAGTGTGCAGCGCGGCAAGCTCGACGAACAGGAGGCGCTGGCCTGTCGCGCCCGCATTCAAGGTACAACGGACTATGCTGCGCTTGCCGATGCAGATCTGGTTATCGAGGCGGTATTCGAAGATCCGCAGTTGAAAAAGGAAGTCTTTGCGAAACTCGATACGGTCTGCAAAAGCGGCGCCATTCTCGCGACCAATACCTCGTACCAGGACGTTGATGCAATCGCTGCCACAACGCGGCGAGCTGCAGATGTGATTGGCATGCATTTCTTCAGCCCGGCGCACATTATGAAATTGCTTGAAGTCGTGCGCGGCAAAAAGACGGCCGATGATGTGCTGGCGACAGTCATGGCCCTGGGCAAGCGTATTGGCAAGGTGCCTGTGATGTCAGGGGTCTGTTATGGCTTTATCGGTAATCGCATGCTGCAGGGCTATTTTCGCGAAGCGCAGCTCTGTCTCATAGAAGGCAGTACGCCGCAAGCCATCGATACCGCGCTGTATGACTGGGGCATGGCGATGGGTCCGATCAGCGTCGCTGACCTCGCCGGACTCGATGTCGGTTACAAGGCACGGCAGGCACTTGCAGAGTCGCAGCGCGGCGATCCGCGTTCCTACCGTGTGCCGGACGTACTGGTTGAGATGGGCCGCCTGGGGCAGAAGAGCGGCGCCGGTTTCTATCGCTACGATGCAGTGACTCGTGCCAGGTCCGACGATGCAGAAGTGATGCAGATTGTGGAACGCGAAGCGCATGCTATGGGCATCCGGCGCAGGCCGATTGCAGCAGATGAGATCGTGGAGCGTTTGATATTCGCCCTGATCAATGAAGGTATGAATATTCTTGATGAAGGTATTGCGCAACGTCCCGGCGATATCGATGTTGTATATACCTATGGTTATGGATTTCCATCTTGGCGCGGTGGCCCCATGTATTACGCTGATACCGTAGGTTTGAATTATGTAATTGAACGTATAGAAGAATTTCGCAAGCGTCTACATGCGAATAATTGGCAACCCGCAGCGCTATTGAAATCGCTTGTTGCAAAAAACTCGAGTCTGGCCCGTTGGGCGGAGTGAGGGTACAATGTAATATATGAATAGCGATGCTACGTTTAATGAAATTGATTGGGATGCGTCGCCTGGTGCGCCTTTGTCACCATGGACTTATTCCAATCCGGAATTGTTTGAACTTGAATACGAGGCGCTGTTTTTGCGCCGCTGGCAACTGGTTGGGCATGTTAACGATGTACCGAATGCCGGCGATTTCATTACCCATGACATAGGCCGTGACAACATCTTTGTCGTGCGAGGCAAGGATGAAAAACTGCGCGCTTTCAAGAATGTGTGTCGGCATCGCGCCTCGCGGGTACTCGAGGGCAGCGGCACTTGCAAGGGTGTGATTCGTTGCCCTTATCATGGCTGGACCTATCAGCTCGATGGCAGTCTGATGGCGATACCGCGCGATGAAAACTTCGAGGGCATCGACAAAAAGGATCACGGCCTGCACGAAATTCAGCTCGAGCAGTACCACGGGCTTTTGTTCGTTCGCCTCCAAGGGCACGGCCCGTCGGTGGCGGAACATTTCGGCGATACGGGCCGCTATTTCGAGATGTATGGCGTGTCGGACTATGTGCAGTGTATGCAGACCACGACGCAGATCTGGGATTGCAACTGGAAGGTTGCCTGGGACAATTACCTGGAGAATTATCACATCGCCATCGGACATCCCGGGCTGAGCAGGCTGGTGAAAATTTCCGATGTAGGAACGACGCTGACCAGCGGCGTAAGCTACGGCGAATTTGATCTGCGCAGCAAGCCATCGAACGTTGCTGCCGAGCGCGAGTACCAGGCAATGGTCGAGCACGCCCAGGCTCGAATTCCGGAAGAAATACGCGACAAATGGGTGCAGTTCGGTTTTGCGCCGAACCTCGGCATCGACCTTTATCCGGAATTACTCGATATTTTTCAGCTGATTCCTTTGTCGCACGACAAGACGATGATTCGTGCCGCCTACTATGGACATCAGGACCCGTCGCCGGAAGAGGAATTGTTGCGCCGCCTGAACATTCGCGTGAATGCGCCGATTAACGACGAGGACCAGCTGCTTTGTGCGCGCGTGCAGCAGGGGCTGCAAACGCATGGTTATACGCCGGGCCCCTTGTCGTATATGGAGATGGATATCTATCATTTTCATGAAATGATTCGCGAACTGATTCCGGTCGCAGCGCTGAAAAAGTCGCCATTACGTGGACAGGTCGCGGCAAAGAACTTCGAATTGCTGGCCGGCAAAAACTAAGTTGCATGCATTGGGGAAGTAAATGAGAGCAGCGCTGGCACGGATTCGGAGTTCCTGAACGACTTGCGCTTTGTTACTTCGACAGCCGTGTTACTGCTCACAGTCGCGGCTTGGTCCGCTGGTGAGACCCAGGAGATTGATCTGCAGCAGGCGCCGCTGCAGGATGTCTGGCCGGCGCTATCCGTGCCGCGTTTCGGTGATCTCGATGAGATGCTTGCTCGTGGTGAGATTCGCGTGCTCACGACATTCACGCTTGGATCCTACTTTATCGACAGGGGGCAACAACGCGGCACTGTTTATGAGCTGTCACTCGTCCTGGAGCAGTATGCGCGCGATCATCTAGGCGCCGATGCGCGCCGCCTCAAGGTAACCATCATCCCGGTTCGCCGTGACCAGTTGCTACCGCATCTTCTCGCAGGCTACGGTGATGTCGCATTCGCCAACCTGACGATAACGCCAGAACGCAGTGAAATGGTGGATTTTTCATACCCGTTTACCAACAAAACGCGCGAATTACTGGTAACCGCGCCCGGCGTTACCGGCATTAAAACGATGCAGGATCTCGCCGGGCGCGAAGTGGTCGTGCCGGCCGCGTCCAGTTATTTCGAGAGCATTACCGAAGTCAACGGGACTTTTTCCGCAAACGGACTTGAGCCGATCAGGATTACGGAGTCGGACCCACGGCTCGAAGTGGAAGACATTCTGGAGTTGATGGATTCGGACCTGTTGCCAATGACGGTGGCCGACGATCATCGCCTCCGCCTGTGGTCGCAGATATTCAAGAATATTGCCGTGCACGAGGACATCGCGTTTCGCGAGGGCGCATCCATCGCGCTCGCCATGCGCAAGGAAAGCCCGCAGCTGAAGCAGTTGCTCGATGGCTTTGTTCGCGAAAACCGGGTCGGTACCCTGGTCACCAATATCCTGATGAAAAAATATGGCCAATACACCGGCTGGGTCAAGCCTGCACTCGAACGTGAACCGGCGCGGCGATTGGACCAATTGGCAGGCCTGTTTCGCACGTACGGCGCGCAGTACGACATTGACTGGCTGATGCTCGCGAGTTTCGCGTTCCAGGAGTCAGGTTTTGACCAGAACGCGCGCAGCGAGGTAGGGGCCATTGGCGTGATGCAGGTCATGCCAAGTACGGCGGCGGATAATGCCGTTGGCATCGACCATATCGAGGTGCTGGAAAACAATGTGCATGCGGGCACCAAGTATCTGTCGATATTGCGCAACGATTACTTCGCGGACGAAGATCTCGACCCGACGGAGAGAATGCTGTTCACAATGGCCGGGTACAACGCAGGTCCGAATCGCATCAATAGATTACGGCGCGTGGCCGCCGATCGTGGCCTTGACCCGAACGTCTGGTTCAACAATGTCGAACTGGTGGTTGCGGCACAGTTGGGTCGTGAACCGATCAGCTATGTCAGCAATATTTACCGTTATTACATTGTGTACAAGCGCGCAATGGCAACGATGTACGTCGATGAACCTGTCGCCAATTAAGGAACTCATTGCAATGCACCGTCCGGGTCATGCACTCGGCCAGGACTTCTATCGCCGTGAGGATGTGTTCGAGATCGAGGTCAATCGTATCTTCCTCAAGTCGTGGATACTTGCGGGACACCAGAGCCAGGTACCGGAAGTTGGTGATTTTTTCGTTTTCGAGATCGCGGGCGAGTCCATCATCATCGTGCGCAGCGACACGTCACATATCAATGCGTTGTTGAACGTCTGCCGGCACCGCGGCTCGCGCGTATGCCTGGAAGAGCAAGGCCATACCGCGCGTTTCGTCTGTCCCTACCACGCATGGAACTACGACCTGAACGGCGCGCTGCAGGCGGCGCCGCAAATCATGGACACGCTTGATACCGGCAAGTATCCGTTGCGTCGCGTCAGGCTCGAGAATTTTCATGGTCTTTTGTTTATCAATTTCGATGTGCGTGCCGAGTTTGGGCCGATTGCCGCGGATCTCGGCAAGGTACTGGCCCCCTATGATTTGCCGCGCACCAGGCTTGCGCACCGCGAGAGTTACCGGATTTGCTCGAACTGGAAGCTCGCCGTGGAAAATTACTGCGAGTGCTATCACTGCGTGCCGGCGCATCGGGAATTTGCGGTTGGACACGGTCGCGCACGGCCCGAGCCGAAAGTTGAGGCACTGAAACAGGAGGTATTGAGTCGCGCGCAGAGCTGCGGGCTGTCAGCCGAACTGAGCAACCGTGGCTGGAACAAGGCCGAGGCAGTCGGCATGGATCGTTATGTCGATCGCTATCCGCTGTTGAAGGGACATGTGTCGGGCAGCCGCGACGGCAAGCCGGTGGCGCCGTTGCTCGGTAGCGTCAAGGGTTTCGATGGCGGCGCGACAGAATTCCAGGTCGGTCCGATCAGCTACGGGCTGGTGTATTGTGACTATGTCGTGTTGTATCGCTTCACCCCGGTGCGGGTAAATGAAACAAATTGCGAAGTGATCTGGCTGGTGCGCGAATCTGCGGTTGCAGGCAAAGACTACGATTTGCAGGAACTGATCTGGATGTGGGATGTCACCACACGAGCCGACAAGAAAATCATCGAGGACAATCGCCGCGGTGTCGATTCGCGATTCTTCGAACCGGGTCCCTTTACGCCAATGGAGTACTATACGCAGGCGTTTACCGAATGGTACCTGGGCATCATGAGCCAGTGCGAAGAGGGCCAATGAAGAAACTGCTACTGTTGATTCTGATCGCGCCGGCGGCAGTGTTGGCCTGGGGCGGAACCGGGCATCGGGTCGTGTGCGAAATCGCCTACCAGGAATTGCAGCCCGAGGCACGTGCCGAGCTCGACCGTTTGCTGACGCTCGACCCCGATTTCGACAACTTCGCGGACTCCTGCCTGTTCGCTGACAAGCCTGAGGTTATTCGGCCGATCGATCACTACATCAACCTGCCACGTTCGACGATTGCGATCAGCACTGGCGAATGCCCGCTGGCGCAAAGCTGTGTGACCGCGGCAATTCAGCAAGACACTCTCGTGCTGCGCGACCCGGAGTCCAGCGATGCGCAGAAACTGCTCGCGGTGAAACTGCTCGGTCACTGGGTAGGGGATATACATCAGCCGCTACATGTCTCCTTCCGCGACGATCGCGGTGCCAACAGCATCGATGTAAATCTCGACATGGAGTGGCCTAATTTTCACGGTGTCTGGGATGGTGAGATTCTGAGCTTCAACCGCGGTGGTGATTTCCGGCAGATCGCGGCGCGACTCGGCGCGCAGATATCGAATTCGCAGCGCGCGGCCTGGCGGCATGACTCAGTGGTCGAATGGGCCAACGAATCCTTTCAGATCACGATCGCGCCGGCAACGCGCTACTGCGTCCGGCAGCAGGGCGCCTGCTGGTACAGCGCAGACAATATGATCCTCGATGAGGGTGAACAGCGTCGCCTGCAGGACATCAGCAACAGCTACCTGCGTCGCCACGGGCCGCTGGTTGAGCTGCGCCTGCAACAGGCGGGTGTCAGGCTCGCGCAGCTGCTCAACGAATCATTCACTACGAGGACAGAAGAATGAGTAAAGTCAGTCAGTTGTTGATTCGATAACGGAAACTGATTCCCGCAATAAACACATCGTCATCGTAAGGCGTCGCGCCAAGGCTGAGTACCACCGGGATAGTTGCGGGCGCAACGCCTTGCAGCGCCCAGTCCTCGGTGCTGAAGCTCTGGTAACGCAGCTCGAGGTTGACTTCGAGGTGCTCGGATCGCTGGTAGGAGAGGGTAGCCCGAAGCTGATCAAAATCGCTCAGTAACTTCGGAAATTCTGTTCCGCCGGAGTTCATGGTGTCGATTGTGATCCGGGAGTCGCCGGAGGAGCGCGTGTAGTCGAACTTCAGATCAAACTTGTCCGCGATGCTGTTCAGCGTGAGGCCGGCACCAACTGTCGAGAAATCGTCATCGCCTGTTGCGCGCCAATCGGCCGCGCCTGAGGCTTCGCTGCCGGACTGATCCGAAGACAGGTTGTCGAACCCGATGTTCAGGTAGACGGTCGCCCGGTCCGTGACCAGCCAGTTTGCGTCGGCGCCAAAACGGATTTGCTCGCCGCCAGTCAGGCCAAGTTGCGAGTTCGTATAGGTGTCTTCTGCGTACAAGCTATCGAACACAATAGACAGCGGCAGGTCAGGCGGCGAGTAGCTCAGTGATATCTCGCCGAACTCGCGGTAGCGATAGGCCAGGTTGTACTTTCTGAGCAGCGGGTTTTGTCCGAGCGTCGCAGCAAATATCTCGTCATAACGATCGACATCACGCCTCGATGTGCCGCCACGTGCATCCAGTTCCAAAGTCTGCAGTGGTCGCCATCGGATCCGGCCCCAGCCCGTGTCCTCGCTGTGTTCGGCGACCTCCTGAAAGTCGTAGTCCTTGTCGATGCGGTCATAGCCGGCCGAAACGCGGAGCGTGTCGAACAGTCTGTATTCGGCGCTTGCGCGCAGCGTGTCGTGCGTAAAACTGTACGGCACATTCAATTCCAGCTCGCCGCTCACGAAGCTGTCCGCGATGACTCGATTCCAGAGGTCCCGCGCGGTCTTGTTGTCGCGTTCATCGTGGCGATAGCTCAGCCGGATTTTCGTCCGCGTGAACGGGCTTGCGGTGAATGCAAATGCGAGCCGGCTTGTATCAATGCCACCGTCCAGGTCCGATCTCGGCAGTGCTGCGGTGGAGAGAAGAGGATTGCTGCTGTAGGCAAGAAACGGTTCCGTCTGCTCAATCTCGCCGAAGGCCGCCGACAGACTGGCGTGCGCGTTGTACGCGGGAAATGCGTACGCCGCCGACAAGGTCAGTTGCTGGAATCGGTTGTCTGGCGGCGCCGCGAGGGTCGCAAATTCGGCTCCTGCTGCAGTGGTGAATGGATGTTGCCAGCCAAAACCGGTCTGGCCATTGTCGAAATCGGACAGGTACCAGCCGAGCGCGAGCGTCAGGCTGTCTTTTGCGTAGCGAATGCCAAGGTCCACCTCGTCGGTGGCGTAGTCAATGCGAACCGGCAACAACGCCGCGTTCGTATAATACGAGCCGCCGATAATCTTGCTGCCTTCCTGTTGTTGGCGGCGGTAGTCGGCGGACAGCTTCCAGTTTGAGCCCGGCAGGTAGTTTCCGCCGATCTCGTAATAACTTCGATCACTTGCAATCGCCTGCGAGCTGAGCGTGGTGTCCAGGCTCGAAAAGCCACTGGTGTCTGCCGCGGATACCCAGCTTGCCGGCAAGGACAGGTCGCCGCCTGATGCGTCGAAGATCGTCGTTGTCGTGTTGAATTGGCGTCGCGGCAACTCTCGGTAGGCGAGGCGGTAGTCGAACCGGCCGGACTTCGCACCTTCGATGGCGGCGGATCTCGATTCCAGGCCGAGATCCTCGAGTGTCCAGCGCAAACTATGGCCGTCCCGGGTGTAGGCGCCGTCGCCGCCGAGATCCGCGTAAACGCCAGCTTCGTCATAGCCGGTCGCGTCGCCAAGGTAGGCGGAATCCTCGCTGACGTTGGTCGCGCCGACCTCGTAGTCGCCGTGGTAGCCGGACTGGAACGGGCAGAACTCGCAAATCCACTCGCTGGTATCGACGGACTGTGCGCCTGCGCCGGGGGCTGCCAGGGCCATGACGAGGATGGCGCCGGGGCCAGCTGCAATTCGGGCAAGTTTAGGCTGCTGCAGTTTCATCGTGTCAGTTTCGTGCCGGACGGGTGATTGGAACCGTGTACCTGCGAATGGCAATTCATGCAGCCCTGAGCAAGCAGGTAGCGGGACGGCATTGCGGACGCCAGCCCGTCGTCTTCGTAGGCCACAGACGGGTGCCCGTCCTGCGAGTGACAGCCCTGGCACAGCAGCGGCGCGCGTTGCGTCAACATACCTGGATGGTTGGAACCATGCGGGGCGTGGCACAGCCCGCAATCCTCGCTGACCGGGGCGTGCTCCCAGAGATACGGACCGCGCTTGTCGGCGTGGCACTGATAGCAGGTATCGTTCAGCGTAACCCGCGCCAGCTGCGCCGCGACGGTATCGCCGTGCATGCCGTGGCAGGCCGTGCAGCTCATCTTTTCTTCGAACAGCGGGTGCGCGAAGGCCTTAAGGGTCTCGTTCTTTTGCAGCTGGTGGCATGCTGCGCAAACCTCGGCTTGTGTCGAGGTCTGGGTTACAGCGTCGACGCGAGCGTGGCTCTGGTGGCAGTCGGCGCAGGAGACCTCGTCGAAAGCGTGCGCACCGGCGTGCCAGCCAATGCCAACATCGCTCGCATGACAATCCATACACATGCTGTTTTCGACCTCGACAGCGGTATTGTCGCGCTCGTTGAAGTAAATCAGCGGTGGACGCTCCGCGCCGCGCCGCACCCGGCCCGCGTGCGTGTCTCCCGGTCCGTGACAGGCCTCGCACTGCAGCTGGCCGTGGCCGAACGGGCTGCGGGGATCCAACGGTACCGCGTGCGCTGTCGCGAAAATCGCCAGCGCCGCGGCGTCCTCATGACACGACAGGCAGGTATCAGCGCCTTTGCGTGTGTACTTGGACACGGTCTCCTCGCCAGACTGGGCATGGAGCGCCAAGGGCGCTGACGCGAGCAGCGCCACGGCAAGGTATTTCAGGATGTTCGCCCTCATGCCGCTGCCAATGCGCCGATAAGGCTCCGCGTTCTTCAATTAAACTCGAAGTCGCCCACGCCATGCATGACGCCCACATCCGCCGTACGGCCGGGGCCATGACACAGCACACAGGTCTCGACCCCGGAGGAAATCAGCGTAGCGTCTGCCGCCTTGGTCGCGTTGAAATCGCCGCCATTCTGTTTCATGTGTTCGGCCGCCAGGAAGCCGGTGTGGCATGCCGAGCAGGTAGACGCATTCGGAGAAACAACGACGTCGTCGGTTGGCGTCGATGTATTGTTGGCGTCCACCGTCGTGCCGAGAATCTCGCCTGGCTCGACCGGATAATACTGGCCGGGCAGGTGGCAGCCCTCGCAGTTGTTCAGGCGGCCCGGATACACGACATCAAAATACGGGTGCGCCGAGTTGCCAAAACCGCACAAACCAACATTGCCGCTGTGAATACCGTGAATCATGTTTTTGAAGTCAAGTGCCTGGTCGTCGGCGCCCAGGTTATTGACGCAGGCGCTGCCGGCAACGCGCCGACTGATGTCCGTCGCGTTCGGATTGTGGCACAACACGCAGACCGCCGGATTGTCGGTGCGATTATTACCGTGCAAGGAGAGCTGCTTGTGGCAGTCCTGGCATTTTTCGATGGCGACCGCATTGCGCCGCGGTGCTGCAGCGGCACCGTTTACGCCGAAATACGCGACTGCAGTGGTAACCGCCACGCGGTCGGTGCTGCCCGCGATGACGCCATTTTCATTCAGGTCCATACCCGGGTGGCCTTCGAGTGCGACCCCGATCGAGCCGGTCAGGCCTGCTGGCAGACCGCTCGATGACACGGCCGTGAATATTCCGTCGCCGTCGGTATCAGTACCTGCGCCGCCGCATCCGGCACCGAGCGCATTAATGCCAAGTGGCGCGGCATTCGATGTGCCGGCTCCGGTATTGCGGTAGTCGTCGGTGGTCCAGCCGATATCGATCGCGAGCCGGCTGGTGCCGTCGGCGCAGGCCGTGAACTCGGGGTCGTTGGCGATATCGTAACGCACGCCACTGGCATCGCTGACCGAATAATCGACTTCCAGCGGCGCACCGCCGGCGACGACATTTCTCACCGCTTCGACCTTGAAAACAAAGTTCTGGCTGGCTTCGAGGCCGGGAATGCGGTGAATCTCCTGCACCCGCACCAGCTTGCCGTCGCTGTTGGTCACGGTCGCTGTTTCGCCATGGCAATCGAGGCACTGCGTGTCGTCAGCGAAATTGAAACCTCCGGGATGCATGCCGTTCTCGATCGCGTAATCATGGCTGCCATTACCGGCATTGCCATCGTCGTAGTGGCAGGTACCGCAGGCTGCACGGTTTGCCACGAGACGCCAGTTGCTGGCCTGCGGCGTGTCGGCATCACTTTCCTGGTGGCAGGTCTGGCAGTTGCGAACGTCCTGCGTCCACTCAATATCGGAAAAGTCGTGCACTGTGCCACCGAAACCGATGATTATGTAGCCGTCACGGCCGGAATGAATGTTGTGTACCAGGGCCTTCAAATCCACGGTATTGCCACTGTCACCGTCGATCGAGTGCGGGTTGTGGCAGGTGACACAGTAGGTCACGTCGGTACGCGGGCCACCGTGAAAATTGAGTACGTCGTGGCAGGCGTTGCAGGTATCGTTATCAACGATGTTACGCGTGAATACTGGTGCGCCACCGGCCGGTACGAAATCATAGATGCCGTTGGACGAAATCGGCGCCTGGCCGCGTATTTCGACGCCGAGCCTGTGGGTCTTGAGCGCGTCGTAGACAGGCGCGCCCGGGTACGCGGTCAGCGCCTGTGCAAAGGTGTACTGGTAACTGCCGTCGCCATTGTCGATGAACCTGGCGCTGGACGCAGTTTCAGTGTTGCCCTGCGCATTCGGGATACCGCCGCTGCTGCGCGTAATATAGTTTTGCCATTCGCTCGAGGCGCCGCTGCCCGGCGCCGAGTCCGAAAGCTGTGCGAGCACAAACCGGATATCGCCGGCCGGCAGGCCGACAAGGCCCTGGGTGAGGTCATTGGTCAGGCGTAGCTGGACCACCGGCGCACCGCCGCCCGCGGGCACGGTAACGCTGGTTACGGAAATGTTAATGCGCTCGGCACTATCGACCGGCACGCCACCGGTTCCACCGGTCGGGCCCGGAGGGCCCGGGGGGCCGGCGTTTCCGGGGGGACCACCGGGCCCGGCAGCGCCATCCTTGCCGTCGTCACCGGAGCAGCCGAACAGCAGCGTAGCCATTATTGTTAGTAGGGCCAGGCGAACAATACCGCAACGATGACTCATAAAATTTCCTCAAATTTTCTCGATTATCTTGTCGTACCGGCCAGGATTTCTCCCCCACAGCGTTGATACCAGATTCAGGGCGTTTTTCTAATTACGGCAAATACTTATAATTTTCGAGTACTGTTACCGATAGTTGTCATGCCCGATTTGTGGCATAGAATAACAAACATCAGAGGAAAGCTGCATGCAACGAAGACTGGCTTTGCCGATATGCGTGGCGATGTTCTTTGGCAGTGCCGCGATTGCCGAAGAGCTTGACGTCGTAACCGAGAATTGCAACAGCTGTCATGGCGATAATGGCGTCAGCCAGTGGTCCGACGTACCGACCATCGCCGGCATTGACGCGTTCGTGCACGCGGAAGCGTTGTACACCTATCGCGATGAGGCGCGTCCCTGCGCGGAGAGCAAGTACCGCCAGGGCGATACGGATCGGCCGCCGACGAGGATGTGTGACATCGCGTCCGAGCTCAGCGACGACGCCATTGAAGCACTGGCCGAACACTACGCGGCGCTGCCTTTCCGCGCCGCCAGACAGGACTTCGATGCGGCACTCGCCGCGGTCGGCAAGGAAATCCATGATCGCGATTGCGCCCGCTGCCATTCCGACGGTGGCAGTAACCCCGACGATGAGGCGGGCATTCTCGCCGGCCAATGGATGGACTACCTGCGACTCGCGTTCGCAGAATACGCATCCGGAGACCGCGAACAGCTCGAGAAAATGCAGGAAAAGATGGCTCCGCTCAGTGCGGCGGACGTCGAGGCCTTGTTGCACTATTACGCCAGCCAGCAGTGAGCTTGCTGTGACGGATCGGAGCCGTTTGCTGGCTGAGCTTTTCGCGGCGATCGATGCGAAGGATACTGCCGCTTTTTTGCGCATGCTTTCGCCGACCGCGGTTTTCCGCTTCGGCGCATCACCGCCGGTACAGGGTAAGGATGCGATCGGTGCCGCGGTCGATGCCTTTTTCTCGAGTATCGCCGCGATACGGCATGAGCTGAAGAATCAGCTCGGGGGCAGCTCGATGCTGGTCTGTGAAGGCGACGTTACCTATACAAGACATGATGGTTCGACGATCACCCTGCCGTTCGCGGATTTCTTCGAATTCGACGGCGACCTGATCGATGGCTACCGGATCTACATCGAGATCGCCCCTCTATACGCGCCCAGCTCCTGAAATGTTGCGAAATGGTGCCGGTGCATGAACGTTGAGGACCTGTTCGGCAGCTTCCTGAGTCGCCTGAATCAGCGCCTGATGGCGTTTCCGGAGACATCGGACGCCACGACGCTGCCTGCGGCCGACCCGGACCAAAGCTACCTGCTGTACCTGCACGTTCCGTACTGCATGTCGCTGTGCCCATTCTGCTCTTTTCATCGCGTCAGGTTTGATCACGATAGCGCCACAGGATATTTCAAAAGCCTGCGGCACGAGGTCAGGCTGCATGAGGACCTGGGCTACCACTTCGACGAGCTGTATGTCGGTGGCGGCACACCGACGGTCCTGCCGGCCGAGCTCTTTCGCACCATCAGCGAGGTGCGCGAACGGCATGCAATTACCAGCGTGTCGGTAGAAACCAATCCGGATCACTTGCGGCCGGACTCGCTGCAACTCCTGCAGGACGCGGGCGTCAACCGGCTGTCAGTTGGCGTGCAGAGTTTCGATGACGAGCTGTTGCAGGCCATGCATCGCTATGAGGCCTACGGTAGCGGGGCCGAGACCGCACAGCGGCTAAAGCAGGCCAGCGGCAGGTTTGACACTTTGAATGTTGACATGATTTTTAACCTGCCGCAGCAGACCGCCGTGTCGTTGCGTCGTGATCTCGATATCCTGCTGGACGACGTGGGCGCAGACCAGGTGTCGTTCTATCCGCTAATGGCGAGCGAAACAACGAGAGCGCTGATGTCGCGGACCATGGGCGCCCCCGGATCGACGCATGAACGCAAGTTTTACGAAATGATTGTCGAGCGCATGTTAAGTGCCGGTTACCAGCGAGCGTCCGCCTGGTGTTTCTCGCGTGCCGCGGGAATGCTGGATGAATACATTATTGATCACGATGAGTACGTCGGCCTCGGCAGTGGTGCGTTCAGCTATGTCGGCGGAAGCCTGTACGCAAGTGCCTTTGCCATCCAACAGTATGTGCGAATGGTCGAGTCGGGCTCGAGCGGCACCGTCAACCGTCGTGTACTGTCGGAACGTGACCAGATGCGTTACTACCTGTTGATGCGACTGTTCGGCGGTTCGCTGCACAAGAATCAGGCGGAAGCGCACTTCAACGGCAAGTTTCAGCAAAAACTCTGGCCGGAGCTGGCGGCATTGAAATCGGTCGGCGCGATCCGGCACAAGGGCGAAGCACTGCAGCTGACAGAGCGCGGGTATTACCTATGGGTGATTCTCATGCGGGAGTTTTTTGGCGGCATCAACACGCTTCGTGAACAGGTACGACGCGACACCGTACAGGAGCAACCCGCACTACGTGCAAGGGAGTAGAGACATGGCGGAACAGGAACAGACATCGAAGTCCCGGATCTGGCACAAGCCGGCCAGCAAGTGGCTACTGGGAATCCCGCTCGGCGGATTTGTGGCCTTTGGCCTGGGTGCCGTGGCGCTTGGCACCGTCAACTATGTGCTACACAAAACGAGCGAGACCGAGTTTTGCTATGCGTGTCATTCGCACGATGCGTTTATCCGCCCGGAGTACGAAGCATCGAGCCACTTCATCAATGCGGCCGGCGTGCGCGCGGCTTGTGCCGACTGTCACCTGCCACACGACAACTGGTTCGAGCTGGTATGGACGAAAGCCGTGGTATCACTCGACATCGTTCCCGAACTGATGGGCAAGATCGACACCGCTGAGAAGTACGAGGCACATCGCGCCGAGTTGGCGGAGTCCGTCTGGCGGCAGTTCAAGTCGGATGATTCGAGGTTTTGCCGGAGCTGCCACAGTATTGCGGCGATGGATCTCGAAGCGCAGGGGCGCACGTCCGCAAGACGGCATACCCAGGCAGAACAGCGCGGTGAAACCTGTATCGACTGTCACTACGGCATCGTGCACAAGGAACCGGAGAACGCGGATCAGATCATGGACGCGATCGACGCAGAATTAGCCGGTGAGGGCGATGCAGCCGAGTGAAGCTCGCCGCGAGCTCTACCTTGAACTGCTGAGTGGTGCGAGCGGTGTCACGCTCGCGTTGTTCATGTGGGGCCACATGGTACTGGTCGGTTCCATCCTGACCGGCGAGCGCGGTTTCGACTGGCTCGCGGGACTGCTCGAGGACTACTTCATCGCACAGCCTACGGTGGTCATTATCTTCCTGATGTTTCTACTGCATGCGGCGCTCGCGAGCCGCAAGATACCGTCGCAATTAACTGAACGCAGGCGTATGCGCAAGCTTGGGCAGGAACTGCCGCATGCGGAGTCGCTGCTCTGGATCTGGCAGGTGCGCACCGGCATGCTCATCCTGGTGCTCGGCAGCTTTCACCTGATCTTGCTCGGCATTGACGTGCTGACGCCGTTATTCGGTGAGCGCGCCGGTATCGAAGCCGCGAGCAGCGTTGCCAGGGTTCGCGGCGGACTCTGGATCCTGTACGCGCTGTTGTTAATTGCAGTCGAATTTCACGCCAGCGTCGGTCTGTATCGCGTTGCCATCAAGTGGGGTGCAGGACTGGCACTGTCGAGACCCGTGCTGCGCGGCATTGAACGCGTGCTGCTGTGGTTTTTCCTCGGCCTCGGCGTGCTCGTACTGCTGGTGCTCGCCAGGGTGATTGCGCCGCCCCTTGGCTTCCTGCTCACGGAATTACCGCCATGACCGCAGAGCTCAGCACGACGGATGTCCTGGTCATCGGCGGCGGTCTGGCCGGCGAGCGTGCGGCGATAGCAGCTGCATCCGCAGGGCAAAGTGTGCTGATCCTGTCGCTCGTGCCGCCGCGCCGCAGCCACAGCTGCGCTGCCCAGGGTGGCATGCAGGCGGCGCTGGGCAACTGCGTTATGGCGGAGGGCGACAACCCGACCCTGCATTATCTCGATACAGTGCGCGGCTCGGATTGGGGTGCGGACCAGGAGGTCGTGCAGATATTCGCGGAGGAGGCGCCCATCGCCGTTCGCGAACTGGCCTATTTTGGCGTGCCCTGGACCCGCGTGCGCGGCGGTCCCAACAGCTATTTCATCAAGGGCAAGAGCGTCGAGATTGACGAACGCGCGGAAAACGACGGCCTGATCATGCATCGCGATTTTGGCGGCACGGCGAAGTGGCGCGCCTGTTACGCCGCCGCCGGCACCGGGCATGCTGCACTGTATGCCGTTGACGGCGAGGTCGTGCGTCTCGGGGTGACGGTGCGTGATCGTGCCGAGGCCGTCGAACTGATCCACGATGGCCACCGTTGCTGGGGTGCTGTGGCGCGCTGTCTTCGGACCGGTCGCCATTTTGCCATCGCTGCCAGGGCGACCATCATCGCGACCGGTGGTCATGGCCGGATTTACGGCAAGTACACCACCAACGCGACCATCAACGAAGGGACCGGTGCCGCAATTGCGCTGCAGACCGGCATCGTGCCGCTTGCCAACATGGAAGCCGTGCAGTTTCACCCGACGGCGCTGTCACCAAGCGGCATCCTGGTGACTGAAGGATGTCGCGGCGACGGTGCCTACCTGCTGGATCGCAACCTGCACCGCTTCATGGTCGACGCCGAACCGGTGAAGCAGGAGCTTGCGAGCCGCGACGTCGTTTCGCGACATATGGAGCAACGCATGCGTGATGGCCTCGGCGTCGACACACCCTACGGTCCGCACCTTTGGCTGGATCTGCGGCACCTCGGTGAGCGACACCTGTTCACCAAGCTGCGTGAGGTGTTCGACATCTGCCAGGACTTTGTCGGCCTCAATCCGGCCAACGACCTGATTCCGGTGCAACCGATGCAACACTATTCGATGGGCGGGATTCGCGTGAACAAGGATGGCCAGGCATATAACCTGGCGGGCCTGTTTGCTGCGGGTGAGGCGGCCTGCTGGGATATGCACGGGTTCAACCGCCTGGGCGGCAATAGCCTGGCTGAGACCGTGGTGGCCGGCCGGATCGTCGGCCGGCACGCCGCCGAGTACGCTGCTGCCACGGCCCTTGAGCTGCCGACGCAACTCGCGTTCAGCTGCGTGAACGCGGCGGAGAGTCGCGCCCACGAATGGCTGCAGCGCAGCGGCCGAGGCCCGACTGTGTACGAGATTCGTGATGCCATGGCTGAGACCATGATGCGCAAAGTGGGCATTTTCCGTAACGGGCCCGACCTGGAAGAAGCCGTCGCCGACCTCGATGGCTTGTTGGCCGATTGCAATGTCGCCGTGTTGCGCTGCAAGGCACCCGGAATGAATCCCGAGTTGAGTTTTGCGCTGCGCCTGAAAGGCATGCTGCGGCTGGCGCTGATCACGGCGATGGGGGCACTTGCCAGGACCGAAAGCCGCGGCGCCCATTATCGTTCGGATTATCCGCTCAGAAATGACGCCGACTGGCTGCAGCGGACCCTGGTGCGCTGGCCAGCCGGTGCACTGGCGCCGGAGTTCAGCTACGAGCCCGTCGGTATCATCGATGTGCCGCCGGGGCACCGCGGTTACGGCAGTGACAAGAGAATAGCCATGACGATGTCGATTGAGCAGTACAACAGTGATGTGCAACAGCAGCAAGCGCGGCACGGCCGGCTCGAGACGCGCGATCCGCCCGGCAGCCGCCTGCGCCCCGGCGAATGGGCAGGCCAATCATGAGCGCAGCCGGGCCGACGCCAGCACGCCAGCTGCGTTTTGAAATTTTTCGCTATAACCCGGAAGACCCGGCATCGACGCCGCACATGCAGAGCTTCGAGCTCGAAGAGGCGCCGTACATGACACTCTATATCGCCCTCAACCAGCTACGCGAAAAACAGGATCCAAGCCTGCAATTTGATTTTGCGTGTCGTTCGGCGATCTGCGGTTCCTGCGGCATGCTGGTCAATGGGCGCCCGGCGCTCGGCTGCCGGACCCTGACTGCCGGGCTGCCTGATGTCATTCGCCTGCACCCCTTGCCGGTATTCAAGCTGATCGGTGATCTTTCCGTGGACACCGGCCGCTGGTTTCGGCAAATGGTGGAGGAGAACGAGGCCTGGATGCATGCCGCGCAGCCCTTCGATCCGCAGGCCCCGGAACAACGCATGGACGACGACCTGGCACAGGCGATCTATGCCGGCGAGCGTTGCATCGAGTGCGGCTGCTGCGTGGCCTCCTGCGGTGTTGCGAATCTCAGGCCGGATTTCGCGGGTCCGGCCGGGCTGAACCGGATTGCGCGTTTCATGATGGACCCGCGCGATACGCGCAGTGATGCAGACTGGTTCGAAGTGGTATCGAACAGCGACGGCGTATTCGGCTGCCTCGGCATGATGGCCTGCCACGACGTTTGCCCGAAGCAACTGCCGCTGCTGGAAGTCTATGCCTACTTGCGGCGCAAGATGCTCGCCACCGGCCTGCGCTGATCCCCGCTTGTTCAGGGTTGGGATATTTCGGCCAGTGCGCGCAATACATCGCGGCGACTGATCTGGCCGACGAGCCGGTTGTCCTTCATGACCGGGTAACGGCGCAATCCGGATTCCATGAACAGCTCCGCCAGATCGATGACGCTCATGCCTGCATCGACCGTCTTTACGTCGCTGACCATCAGGTCTGAGACCGGGCCGCCCGGCTCATGGTGATACGCCGCCGCCAGCACAACCTTCATGCAATCAAATTCGGACAACATGCCGACGAGGTTGCCGTGATCGTCGACCACGGGTGCGCCCGCGATTCGGTGTTGGATCAGCTCATGGATAGCATCGAGCACATCCATCTCGGGTGTAAAGGTGACCAGTTTTCCGGACATGTAGTCCTTGACGAGTACAGATCTGAGCGGCATTTTCGTTCCTATATGTTCCTGGTGGGTCGATCGCGGCATGCATCGCTGCAAAGCTCGCAGCCTTGCCCGTTGATGCCGCCACAGCTACCTTTAATCGGTTTGCGACCGGCGATGACACCGATGCTCATCAGGGCCAGCATAGCGCTGATGATGATGAAAGCCAGCAGCAGTGTTATCAGCAATGTCATGGTTTGGCCAGCTCGCGTGCGAATCGGGTCGACATGCGCTCCTGCACACCAGCATCGGTACGCAATTGAAACAGCGCGGCAATATCCTGCTGTTCGGCGAACTGCATGCCCTCGATGGGGCCGAGCACCAGTAATGCAGTTGCCAGTCCATCTGCAAGCGCCGTTGAGTCCGCAACCACGCTCACCGCGGCGACGCTGTGCGACACAGGGTAGCCGCTGCGCGGATCGATGGTGTGAGAATAAATGCGTCCGTCATGCTCGAAGTAATTTCGATAATCGCCCGAGGTCGCCATGGACGCGTCACTCAGCTCGACGACCCGCGTAACGGAACTTGCGCCGCGGTGCGGCGCCTCGATGGCAATTGACCAGGGCTGGTTATGTGCATTGCTGCCGGTGACGCGGATCTCGCCGCCGATTTCGACAAAGTAGTTGGACGCGCCGAAGTCGCTCAGCAAGCTGGCAATACGATCCACGGCGTAGCCCTTCGCATACGCGGAAAGATCGACATAGAGTGCCGGCAACGCCTTGGCGAGAGCGGGTACCGAGCAATCCGTTTGCAGGTGCTGGTTACCGGTCAACCGCATGGCCTCGGCGATACGCTCGGCGCCCGGCGGCTGCGCAACTGTAATATCCGGACCAAATCCCCAAAGATTTACCAGCGGACCCACGGTGATGTCGAATGCGCCACCGGTGAGGTGGGACAAACCCTGTGCTGCCGCCACCACCGCGCATAGCTCTGCCGATACGACGAACCAGTCGCTGCCGCTATGCGCATTGAATCGCGACAACTCGGAGTCCGGTCGATACGTGGACATCGATGCTTCGATTGACGCCAGCGTTTTCGTGACCTGGTCCTCGAGGGTGGTCATCGACACTCCATGCGGCGGTGCAACAAGCTGAATGCTGAATGTCGTTCCCATCGTCGCACCGGATAGTCGCGACACCGGGCGCTCGTCGACCGGTCGCTCGCAGGACAACAGCAGGGTCGGCAGCATGATCGCGAGCAGGACACGCAAACTATGCCCCGAAGTCATCGAGCAAAATATTGTCACGCGTCACACCCAGATCGAGCAGCATGGCGATCACGGCTGTATTCATCATCGGTGGCCCGCAAATATAGTATTCACAATCCTCGGGTGCCGGATGTGAGGACAGGTACTCGTCACGCAACACCTTGTGAATGAATCCGACGTAGCCCGACCAGTTGTCTTCAGGGAGCGGCTCCGATAGTGCGATATGCCAGTCGAAGTTGTCGAAATCGGCGGCGAGCTTGTTGAATTCATCGACGTAAAACACTTCCTTGAGACTGCGACCGCCATACCAGAAGCTGATCTTGCGCGTGGTCTTAAGCCGCCTGAGCTGGTCAAAGATATGTGATCGCATCGGCGCCATGCCGGCACCGCCACCGATGAAGACCATTTCGCTGTTCGTATCCCTGGCATAAAACTCGCCGAATGGGCCGGAGATGGTTACCTGGTCGCCGGGTTTCAGGCTAAAGATGAATGACGAAATCTTGCCAGGCGGAATCCTGTCGTTCGCGCCCGGCGGTGGTGTCGCAATGCGCACATTAAGCTTGACGACGCCGCGTTCCAGAGGAAAGTTCGCCATCGAGTACGCGCGTGAGGTGATTTCGCTGACGGTCGACTCGAATCGCCACAGCTTGTAGCGGTCCCATTCGTTACGGAATCGCGCATCAATATCAAAATCGGAAAAACGCACGTGGTGCGGGGGACATTCGAGCTGAATGTAGCCGCCTGCCTTGAAATCCATGTCTTCGCCGCGTGGCAGAGCCAGTACCAGTTCCTTGATGAAACTCGCAACGTTGTTGTTCGACACCACACGGCAAACGTATTTCTGTACGCCGAAGACTTCATCGGGCACGCGGATGCGCATATCCTGCTTGACCGCGACCTGGCAAGACAGGCGCTCGTGATTGGCTGCCTCACGCTTGCTGATAATGGATGTTTCGGTCGGCAGGATGGCACCGCCGCCTTCCAGCACCTGTACCCGGCACTGCCCGCAGGTGCCACCGCCGCCGCAGGCCGAGGCAACGAACATGCCGCTGTCGGCGAGGCCCTGCATCAGCTTCACGCCGACCGGCATCAATAGTTCCCGGTCACCGTTGACGATAACTTTCACCTTGCCGCTGGCTACCAGCCGCGAGCGCGCCAGCAGGATAACCAGCACCAGCAGCAGCACAATGGCGGCAAATAATCCGATGCCGAGGCCGACTGCCAGCAGCTTTGAGGTCCCCGCCATCAAAGCTGGATTCCCGAGAGTCCCATGAAACCCAGCGACATCAGGCCAGCGATAATGAAGGTAATACCAAGCCCCTGAAGCCCGTCAGGTACATCGCTGTAACGCAACTTCTCACGAATACCGGCAAGTGCGATCAGCGCCACGGCCCAGCCGAAACCACTGCCCACGCCGTAGACGATGCTTTCCGGCAGGTTGTACTGGCGCTCCACCATGAACAGCGATCCACCGAGAATCGCGCAGTTGACGGTAATCAACGGCAGGAAAATGCCGAGCGCGTTGTAGAGTCGCGAGAAATAGCGGTCGAGGAGCATTTCGAGGATCTGCACCAGCGCGGCGATTACGCCGATGTAGCTGACGAGGCCGAGAAAACTCAGGTCGATGTCTGGCAGGCCCGCCCAAGCCAGCGCGCCATCGCTCAACAGGTAGCGATGCAGCAGGTGATTGACAGGGACCGTGATGGCCTGCACGCCGACTACAGCAAGGCCGAGCCCGATCGCAGTTTCAATGCGTTTGGATACCGCGAGGAAAGTGCACATGCCAAGAAAAAAGGTTAGCGCCAGGTTCTCGACGAAGGCTGCCTTAAGAAAAAGATTTACGTAGGCGTCGATCAGAGCACCTCCGTGCGATGCACTTCATGAATCTGGTATTCATGCCGGTCCACCTGTTTCGGTCGCAGCGACCGTATCGCCCAGATCAACAGGCCGATGAGAAAAAAAGCGCTGGGTGGCAACAGCATCATGCCGTTGGCCTGGTACCAGCCGCCGTTGCCGGTGAGCGGCAGTATTTCGTACCCGAACAAGGTGCCCGCGCCGAGCAGTTCGCGGCTGGTGGCGACCGTGATCAGTACAGCGCTGTAGCCAAGGCCGTTGCCGAGACCATCGAGAAAACTCATACCGACCCCGTTCTTCATGGCGAATGCCTCGGCACGACCAAGGACGATGCAGTTGGTGATGATCAGGCCTACGAAAACCGACAGCTGCTTGCTGGTCTGGAACGCATAGGCTTTCAGCAGCTCGTCAACGACGATGACGAACGATGCAATGATCGTCATTTGCACAATGATGCGAATGTTGTTGGGAATGTGGTGGCGGATACTGCTGATGGCGGCGCCGGACATTGCAGTCACGCTGGTCAAAGCGATGCACATCAACACGGCGGGCAGCAGCGACGTCGTTACCGCCAGTGCGGAACATATCCCGAGTACCTGCAGGGTAATCGGGTTGTTATCGACGATTGGTTCGATCAGTACCTTGCGAAGTTCCGTCATTACCGTTTGCCTTGTCGTCTAGTTTCCGGAGGAATGGGCCGAATCCGTTTGGGCCGACCCAGTACTGCAACAGCTTGCTGACGCCCCTGCCGGTCAGGGT
>Ga0224500_10000208_pt1 | contig 42609 bp, 35 predicted proteins | sample SF_Oct11_sed_USG_FD_168126 | JGI IMG/M metagenome (GOLD analysis project Ga0224500, IMG submission 168126) | Sediment microbial communities from San Francisco Bay, California, United States - SF_Oct11_sed_USGS_4_1 | ecosystem: Environmental > Aquatic > Marine > Sediment | place: USA: California...
TCTCCGGCATGTGCAGGCCGGTCAAAACGGCGTCGGGTGGATGGTCCTCGATTGCGGACATAGCCTCGCGGCCATTGCAGGCGAAAATGGGGGTCATGCCGTGGTCCCGCAGGCACTCCCCCGCGAGATCACGGGCCTCCTGGCTGTCGTCGACGACGAGGATTCTCTCCATGCTCTTCAGCCTCCTGTCTCGGCGGTTGGAAGCCAATCATATCACATTCCGCTGCCTCCTCACTGACGCCAGCCGGGTTTTCTGTAGTAGAATCGTGCCGGCCACAGCTCCAATACGAGAAGGAAGGCCGACGATGCACGCATCCGTCTCCCCGGTGCTCTGTTGTCTGCTGCTGCTCCCGGCATCGTGCCGGACACAATTGGCCTCTACGGATCCAGCCAGGCGAGCTACGTGATGGCGGTCGCGCTGGCACGGACGCGCGATGTCGCATTCGTGGTTGCGTGGTCGTGTCCCATGGAGAACAGTATTTGGCAGGGCGCCTACCTTGTTGGCAACTACGTGCTCTGCGCGGCGGAGATTCTGGAGGGCATTCCCGCTATTCGCGACGGTCTGGGGTGGGCGGGCGTTGCGCCCGAGGAGGACTTCACGCCCGCGGACACCACGTCGGAGTCGTTCTTGGATCCGGCGAAGACGGTCAGCGCGTTGCCAATCCCCGTCCTCGCGTTGTTCGCGGAGAACGACCGCCAGGTCGACCCCGCGCAGGGCGCGGCGGTGTTACTCCAGACGGTGGCGGAGTGGCTGGGACGGTTGCGGGGCGTGTTGCAGAAGCCATGGCCGCTCTGTTCATTGTGTGAATCAATGCACAAGGTCCGTGGGTGGGCGGCGGTCCATCCGCACGTTGCCGGCATACAGGCGCACACCCATGTGGTAGAATTCCCGTCTATCTCGTCAGCAACCGGTTAACCCTCATGCCGAAAGGCTCCCCTATGAGAAAGCGCAAATGGGCAGGGATTACCCTTGTGTTGGTTTTGAGCGTGGCGACGCTCGTGGTTTTGTCGCCGAGGAGCAGTACCGACAGCAGTGTTGTCGCGGTTGAGCCGAGCACCGAGACGCCGGGTACGGCCAGTATGATGGCGTACCTGGACCCGGAAACCGGCGAACTCACCGTGGGCGTCATGCCCACCGAGCCGCTTACGCTCGATGCCGATACGCAGAACGCGCTGCGCCGTGACACCGAAGGGTTGGAGATCGTGCGGCACGCCGACGGTTCCGAGTCGATGGACCTGCAGGGCCGCTTCCAGAGCGTGTCCGTGGTGCGCATCGATCAGAACGGCAACGCCGTCGTGTGCGCCGACAATGCCGAGAACGTGGAGAACATCCTGACGGAAACGACGGTTGCTCCCGCGACGCTGGAGGTGAAGTAATGCGACGCCTGCTCGTATTCGCATTGCTCCTGACCCTCGCGAGCGTAACCGCCGCCAATGCGGCGGTCATCACCATCCTGAACAACGACACCGCGGGTGAAGGCTTCAACGACCCGACCCCCGCCACACCGGTCGGCGGCAACCCGGGCACCACGGTCGGCCAGCAGCGGCTGAATGCGTTCCAGCACGCGGCCGACATCTGGGGCGGGCTGCTGCCCAGTTCGGTGACCATCATCGTCCGCGCGCAGTTCAACCCGCAGACGTGCACGGCGACATCCGCGGTGCTCGGTTCGGCCGGACCGTCGCAGGTGTGGTCGGACTTCGCGGGCGCGCCGCTCGCCAACACCTGGTACCACGTCGCACTGGCGAACAAGCTGGGTGGGGTCGATCTGAATCCCGCGCTGTATGACATCAATGCCACCTTCAACAGCAACCTCAACGGCGATCCCGCCTGCCTCGGCGGCCGCGGCTGGTATTACGGCTATGACGGCAACGAGGGCACCGACGTGGAGTTGCTGCCGGTGTTGCTGCACGAGATGGGTCACGGCCTCGGTTTCAGCACGCTGGTGGGCTCGAGCGGCGCCGAATCCGGCGGCCGCCCCGACGTGTACGAGCGGCACATCCGCGACAACACGCTGGGAATGACCTGGGACAACATGACCCAGGCGCAGCGCGCGGCGTCCGCCGTCAACACGGGCAACGTGGTGTGGAACGGCAACTGCGTCACCACCCGGGCGCCCGAGGTGCTGGGCGGCACGCCCACCATGTTCGTGAACAGCGGTGGGCCGCTGCCACCGAAGATCCTGTACGGCAACGCCTCCTTCGGCCCCTCGTCGTTCAACGTCACCGGCAACCTGGTGCTGGTGGACGACGGAACCGGTACGGTTACCGACGGGTGTGAACCGCTGGTCAATGCCGGTGCGGTTGCCGGCAACATCGCGCTCATCGACCGCGGGACCTGTGCGTTCACCCTGAAGGCCGCGGCCGCACAGGCCGCGGGGGCCATCGCGGTGGTCATCGCCAACAACGTCGCCGGCTCCACCCCGCCGGGACTGGGCGGTGCGGACCCCACCATCGTCATTCCGGTGGTGAGCGTCACCATGGCCGACGGCACCGCGCTCAAGAACGCGCTGCTGGGCGGTCCGGTGAACGTTACGCTGGGGCTGGACCCGTCGGTTCTGGCGGGTGCGGATGCCAATGGCAGGGTGAAGCTGTACGCGCCCAACCCGTACCAGGGTGGCTCGTCGATTTCACACTTCGACGTGAGCGCGTTTCCTGACCTGTTGATGGAGCCGGCGATCAACAGCGGCCTGTCCAGCGACGTGGACCTCACGCTGGCGCACTTCCACGACCTGGGCTGGACGAACACCTGCGACCTGCCGGTGAGCGTCGCCATCGCGGCCTTCAACGTTCGTCCCACCAGCAGCGGCGTCGAGATCCGTGCGCGGTTCTCATCCACGCTGGGCAGCGCGAACTACGTGGCGGTGTATCGGGCCGACAGCGGCCGCGACGTGTTCGCGGAGCTTGCGATTGTCGACGCGCCGCGCAACGGCGACTTCCTGTATGTCGACAACACCGCGCTGGCGGGCAAGACGTACGTGTACCGGATCGGCGTCATCGACGGCGACGGCGAGTTCCTCTCGCCGACGGCGGAAGTGAGACTGCCCGGTGCGAGTATCGAGCTGGCGCAGAACTCGCCGAACCCGTTCAACCCGACCACCAGCATCCGCTTCACGCTTCCGGCGAGGGAGCGGGTCGGCCTGGCGATCTACAGCGCGAGCGGCGCGCTGGTTCGCATGCTGGTCGACGACGTACGCGACCGCGGAGCCCACGACATCACGTGGGACGGCCGCGACTCGTCGGGCACACCGGTGGGATCGGGCGTGTATTTCTATCGCCTGACGGCCGGGAAGTTCAACGAGTCGAAGAAGATGGTGTTGCTGAAGTAGGCGCGGGCAACCCCGCTTTGGAACAACGAAGAGGGCGCCTGGACCGCGAGGTCCGGGCGCCCTTTTCTTGGGCGGGCCTTCCACAATGCTGAGGGGACCTTTCGACGCCCGGATGCTGATACCGTGATCACTTTCGGGGCCCTTTCCTGCGTTGAGGGTGAGCAGACACTTACCCGATCGACGAAAGGATCACCGTGAAGATCGACAAACTTATTTCATTGCAATCAGTTAACGGGATCGCCCTCGCCGCCGTGCTCACCCTCACCGTGGCCGGCTGCGGTGACGAGGACACCCCGCTGGCCCCTCCGGTGGACACCGGCCCCACCACCCACACCGTCACCGTCACCGTGGCCTCCGCGATCGTCATCGCGAGCTGCGAGAACGACCCCACCAACCCCGGCGACTTCACCTTCGAGCTGGTGGTGCGGGAGAGCGGTGTGGACCAGGCGGACTGGAAACGATTCAATGGTTCGTTCAGCGGCCTCGCCGGCCAGGCGGCCGACTTCGATGACATCGTGTTCACCATGGAACGCGAGCCCAAGACAAACGACTTCTTCATGCTCGAATTCCACCTGTACGAGTGGGACACCAACGGGCTGTACGACGACCGCATGGCCGATTCCATCGGCTACAGCAATCACTACTGGCAGGGCGGCAGGGACTGGAAAAATGGTCCCGAGACGATCTCTGTTTCCGGCTCATCGGAATGCCGCGTGCAGATGGTCTGCTCGGTGGAGGTGGAGTAGACAGCGGGAATGGCCGGCTGTAAGCGCGGCGCGGGGACCGTGCTATAATGACGACCTGCTTTGCATCCGCGGATTGTCCGCAGGCAGGTGAAGGATCGTCATGCATGGTTTCCTCAAGCGGGGCGCCGCCCTGGCAGCGCTGATCGTCTTGTCGCACTCCGCGCGGGCGGACGAGCGGCAGGACCTTCTTGCCGCGGTTAGCATTCCGTCCGAAAAGCAGCTGCGCGGGCAGGCGGACACGGTGGGGTTCGTCACCACCGCGGCGCAGATGGATTCGGTCCTGGCGCAAGCCCGTACGCTGGCGGCGGCACGCGGCGCGGAGCTCGTCGCTCAGTATGAATGGACCGATGACACCGCCTTCGCCGCAGCCGTCTGTCCCCACGACGACTACTACTACGCCGGCCGGCTCTACGCACTGCTGACACCGCACATCCGCGCGAAGACCGTGATCCTCTTTGGCGTGTTCCACAAGGCCCGCGCCTTCGACTGCCGTAACCGGCTGGTCTTCGAATCGTTCGACGCGTGGCGCGGTCCCTACGGCCCGGTGAAGCCGTCGCCGCTGCGCGACGCCCTGCTCGCACGCCTCCCGCAGGACGACTTCATTGTCGACAACGACATGCAGACGGTGGAGCACTCCGTGGAGGCCATCGTGCCGTGGCTCCAGGCCGGCAACCGGGACGTCGAGATTGTCTCCATCCTGGTCCCGTACATGGACTGGGCCACAATGGATCGCCTCGCCGGCGAAGTCTCGTCCGCGCTGGCTTCGATCATGAAGGAGAAGGGCTGGGCGCTGGGACGCGACGTCGCCATCGTCGCGTCGGCGGACGCGGTGCACTACGGCGACGCGGGCTGGGGTGGAAGCGTGTACGCGGATTTCGGCACGAGTCCCGACGGATACGCGAAAGCCGTCGAACGCGACCGGAACCTCGCCACAACCCGGCTCACCGGCACCCTTCGCCGTGACAACCTGCGCGGGTTTCTGTACACGTGCGTCGACAGCACGGACGTCACCCGCTACGCCCTCACGTGGTGCGGCCGTTTCTCGGTTCCGTTCGGTCTCGACGTCGCCTCGCGAGTCAACGAAACCCTCTTCAGCCACCCGCTGACGGGAACACTGCTGGACTACGGAACCAGCCTCGGAGAAGTCTCCCTCGATCTGGCGCGGATTCCTGGCCTCGGCGCGACGGCACCCAACAACCTCCACCACTGGGTTGGCTACGCGGCCATCGGATACCGATAGAACAGATCGGCCAGCCGTCTACTTGAGCAGCACCATCCGTCTCGTCTCTGAGAATCCGCCCGCGTCCAGCCGGTAGAAGTAGACGCCCGAAGCAACAACCTGTCCGCTCTGGTCACGGCCGTCCCAGGTGAGTTCGTAGCGGCCCGCATGGCTCGATTGCTCATCCACCAGTGTCCTTATCCGCTTGCCGGTCACATCGTAAATGGCGAGCGTGACCGGAACGTCATCCTGAACGTCATAACGGATCGTCGTCGCCGGATTGAAAGGATTCGGATAGCACGGGTGCAATGCGGCCACCGCCGGCCGTCCCCCGCGTCCGACCGCGGTCGGCACCGTCGCTACATCGAAGTAGTTCACGTTGAAACCATCGGTGTCCGCCACGAACCGCATGACCTGCGTCCCCGCGGCGAGGGTTGCCGTGGCGGGCACGGTCGTCCACGTCTGCCATCCACCCGTGACCGGCACCGCAACCGGCCCCGTCTGGTTGATACCGTTGAAGGCCAGATGGAACGAACCGCCCGTGGAAAGAGACGCGACCCGCACGTCAAACGTGTAGTCGCCAGCCGTTGGAACAGAGACGGTGTACTCGAGCCATTCGCCGGCCGCCAGCCATCCCACGTTGTATCCGCCGCCCGTGTCACTACACGCTTCGATGTCTACGCCATCGGAGGGACGGTACTGCCCGCCATTGTTGCCCGCATCGACATCGTGGTACGCCACACCCTCTCCGCCGGCGTCGAAGTCCTCCGCCTCGATCTTTGTCGGCAGGACAAACGCGCTTCCCAGATAGGGCAGTTGCCCACAGCCCGCGCCAACGGTTACGTCAACGGCGTCCGTTGCAAAACCACCAAGGTTGTCAATGGCCCTGGCGACCAGCTGGTAACATCCGTTGGGTACGGACGTCCAAACGAAGCTGTAGGGCGCCGCCGTGTCCTCGCCCAGATAGGCGAACCCGTCGTAGAACTCAACGCGGGCAATGGAACCGTCGGGATCGGAGGCCGTCGCGTCGATGGTGATGTCACCCGCGGGAAGAACGCTACCCGAACCGGGCGCCGTGATCGTGACCATCGGGGCCGCATTGGCGATGTCCTCGTACACCCGGACGTAGTCGACAAGGAACTCCTGCGGAAAACTCGCGGTAATGCAGCCGGCATTCGTACAGCCGGTATAGTTGCCCCCCACGGCGGCATTCAGGATGATGTAGAAGTCCTGGTCAAAGGGCGCGCGCGGGTTTGCGGGTGCGCCGTCGCTGTACCACTGCGAGCTGGTTCTCGTGTAGTAGAGCGCACCGTCCACGTACCAGCGCATTTCATCGGGTTCCCACTCGATGGCATAGACGTGAAAATCGTTGGCGAAGTTCGCTCCGCCCAGTGAGTACGAGCCGCCCGAGTAGGTGTTGTTGGGCCAGCTTCCTCCGTAGTGAATCGTCCCCCCAACCGAGGTGGTACTGTTTGCCGCCTCCATGATGTCGATCTCACCGCTCCTGGCCCAGACGCCGTAGACCGCATCCTGGGGCAACATCCAGAAGGCAGGCCACATCCCGCCGCCGGTCGGTATCCTGGCCCGCATCTCGATACGGCCGTACAGGAAAGTCTGCTTGTTCTTCGTTGTTATTTTTCCCGAGGTAAAGCCCGCGCCGCCAAATGATTCTGCGCGGCTGGTGATGACCAGGTTGCCGCCGGACACAGCCACGTTCTCCGCCCGGTAGTACTCCAGTTCATTGTTCCCCCACCCGCACAGACTCGGGCATCCGGTCCCGACGTCATAATTCCAGTCGCCGGTGTTCAGACTGGTGCCATTGAATTCATCCGACCAGACGAGCGACCACGTCGCGTGGGCTGCGCTGGTGATTGAAACAAGCATCACCGCAAGCACAATGATGCGGAGGGATGCAGCAGGTCTTTTCACTTTGACACCCCGTTACGGACCGCGAGCTTGGGCGTTCTGTCGGCCTTGTAGAGGCCCCAGTGCTTCTCGACTTCGTCGGCGTGCTCGCCACCCTTCCAGTTTTCGTCGAATGCCTCGAAGAAGAAAACAGTGACGTGCTCGCGCTGTGCCCAGGACGTGATCGCATCAAGAAACGCGGCCTGTTCCGCCTCTCCGGGATGTCCCTTGATCAGGCGCGCCTGCTCGCCTTCGTTGTGCATCATCGTCGCCCAGCCGGTCTCTCCCAGGACAACGACGCGATCCGGGTGCTCGGCCGCAATGGCGTGATATGTGTCGCGCGTCCATTGGAAGGCGTCTGCCGCGAGGATTCCGTTCCACATGGGATGCGCGTGCATGACGATGAAATCCACCTCCCTGGCAAGCGCATGGCTCTCGGGCTTGTTCCAGAAGTTGTAGTCGTCTGCCACGGTGACCGGAACGAGGGTCGCCGCGCGCACGGTGCGGACATGCTGAATCAGAATATCCAGCGGGCTTCTGTGCGCCGACCAGTCTACCTGGGTTTCGTTCCCCACGCTGACGGCGACCACGATGTCGGCGTACTCATTTGCCAGACGGACGCCCGCCTCCACCTCGCGCCGGTTCGCCTCGCGAGCCTCCGGGAACGACTCGATCACGTCACCGTTCTCCCCCCGGCGCTCTTCGACTGCGATCCACACGCCCAGCATGACTTTCATATCGAGGTGATCGGCGCGAATGATCTCCAGCATGCGTTGCGTCGTTTCGCCCGCGCCGTAGGTTCGCAGCAGATGCCAGTGGCGCAGCATGACCCCCATGTCTTCGCGAATCTGCTCCCGGGAGGGCGATGGCCCGCCGGGATGCTGGCCGTCGCGGTGGGGTCCGTACGACACCGCATTCCCAACCCACCGTTCGTCGATGTAGGGACGAAACTCGCGCACAGCGGGCGCCATGGCCACAGGATCGCGCCCGGAACCGTTTCCGGCCACCAGTGCGACCGCCATGCAAACCAGAACCCACGAATCCATCGTCACCCGTACTCCTCAAACGACGCGGCTGCGCCCCGGGATCACCGGAGCGCAGCCAGCGCCATGGTCACAAATACCAGCAGGCACCGCTCTACTTGAGCAGCACCATGCGCCGCGTGATCTGGTCCGAGGAGGTTCGCAGTGAGTACATGTAAACGCCGCTCGATACGCGCTCGCCGCTTGCGGCGGTTCCGTCCCACGTCACGGCGTGTGAACCGGCGTCCATCGACCCCTTGAAGAGCGTGGTAACGCGGTGCCCGTTCACATCGTACACGCTGATTTCGACGTTGTCCCGCTCCACGAGGTCGAACGTGATCTGCGTGCTGGGATTGAACGGGTTCGGGATGTTCTGGTGCAGCTCGGCACCGCGCGCGCTCGGTGTGTCCTCGACGCCGGTTGCCGTGACCTTGGCGAAGGCCGCGTCATCCACGAAGACGGCGCCATTCTCAAGAAACACCCCCTGGGTGAACAGGATGAACGCGTCGACGGAAACCGCTCCCACGGGCGCCGTAGCGGTAACGAGGTACCGCGTCCATGTGCCCAGGGGCGATGTGTTGTTGGCGATGATTACATCAGCGCCGCCCAGATCGGCCCCGACGTTGTTGCGGTACACGATTCGGGCAAGGGCCACATCCTCGTTGGTGCCGCGAATGGCATTCTCCGCGCACGTATTCAGCGCGTAAACACTCAGCAGCCAGCGTTCGCCAGGAACGGCGGCGAAACTCTGGTACATTCCCGAGTCGCTTCCGGGGGTGAAGGTTCCAAACAGTTTCGCAGCGCCCGTCGGCGTCCGGCGCGCGAAGGAGCGGTTGTCATAGAACACATTGCCGAATGTGGTCCAGCCGCTGAGATCCGTGTTGAAGCTCGGGTTGACGAGCACATTGGGACTCGCTACGGGCGCACCCTCACAGAAGAGAAGGTCGTCCACGAAGACCGCTCCCGTATCACAACCCGGCTGGAGGAACAGGATCATCGCCTGGACACGCAGCGCACCCACCGGGGCGGGCGCAGACACCGAAAAAGGAACCCACGCGTCGAGCGGACTGCTCCAGTTGCCGATGATGACCTCGTTGGTCGCCATCTCCGCGCCACCGACGGCCGCGTTGTAGAACACGATCTTGGCGATCGCGCGGTTGCGGACGCAGGTGTCATTTCCCGGCATCGGATCGGCGCTGGACACGAAGGAATAGCCCGAAAACGTGTAGACTTGACCAGCCGTGGGCGTGAACGACTGGAAGTAGCCGCCCACGTCGAACGTCGGGATGGGACAGTTGTTGAACTCACCGTAGACCTTGGAGGCCGCTGTCCCGGTGTGAATGATGTTGTCGGTGCCGGGCGTGGATATCTGCACACCGCTGCCGAACGAAGTCCAGCCGGCGTAAGAACCACCGCCCGTCTCGAATCCGGGGTTGGTCAGGAGTTGCACACCGTCCGCGAACGCGGCGTGACTGACCGCGAGCACGGCCGCACACGCCACCGCTAGCAATGCAAACGTTCGTGTATGTTTCATTTTCTCTGGCCTTCCTTGGGCAACGCAGAACTTGCGTGCCGCCTGCATGGCCACCGGCTTGCACCGGCGTCTCAAGGGGTAAGCGCCTGTAGCGGTTCTCAATACCGCCACCGACTCTCCTGGACTTCAGTTCTTTTCCGTCACGTACCGCGGCGCCAAGATCATAGACCGCGACTCAGACGGTACTACTACTTCAACATCACCATCTTCTTGGTCTCTACCACATTCCCCGCCCGCAGCTGGTACAGGTAGACACCCGACGCCACCCGGTTGCCCGAGTCATCACGGCCATCCCATACCACTTCGTCGTAGCCCGCCACCACGCGGCCGCTGAGCAGCGTCCGCACCAGTTTGCCCCGCACATCGTAGACCGCGATCTCCGCAAACCCGGCCGCCGCCACCGTGTAGCCGATGGCTGTTGTCGGGTTGAACGGGTTCGGGCGCGCATCGGCCAGGAAACTCCGCGCGGCCGGCGGCACGTTACGGACCGCGGTTGCTGTCCCCGCGGGAACGAAAGTGAATGCGTTGATGACGACTTCCTGGTTACTCGCGGGGTTCGCGATTTGCCACAGGTTGATATGCACGCGCGGCTGCTCCGGCCGCGGAATGTGCGGCCCGGTATAGGTCCATGAGTGGATCTGGGTCGACGTGCCTTCGTCCAGAGGACCACCACGCCAGCTTCGGCATTCCACGCGGTCATGCAGCCAGCGGAACGCGTGGCTGGTTATCTCGTTGGTGGCAAAGGTGGCGCCGAAACGGCTGATGTTGCCGGGCCAGTCGTAGGGTTGCGCAACGAACTGTCCGATGTCGTTGGACGCGTTTCCCCAACGGCTGAACTCGATGTCGAATTCGTTGTACGGGCCCCACCAGAGATATGAGGGGTCGTAACACGGCCCGTATTGCCACGTGAAGAGCCCGAGCACCACGTTGGGATCCAGCAGATCCAGGCGGCCGCGGGTGGTGAAGATGTAATCGCCGTAACCCAGTGGATCGACCAGCGCGATTTCGCTGCTGTACCAGTTGCCAAAGTTGTTCTGAACGGTCACGTGCAACTGGCCACCCGCATCCACCCACACCGCGCTCGGGGAATCGTCATACCGGTTCGGACCCGGGCCAAATACACCCGGCCCCTTCACACGCCAATCGTAACCGCTGAACGTGATCGTCCGCCCACCCGGGAAGTCGTTCCACTGGATGTCATCGATGCTCGGGGGTCCGACTTTGTTGAACTGGGCGAGGTCGTAATAGACATCGGGCGAGGGATCGGTGGGTGACTGCAGCACGCCGAGCAGCAGGCGGGCCTTGACCGCCCCGACCGGTGCGGGACCGCTGACCACGTTGAATTTCTGGATCGCGTCCAGCGGCGTCGATGCGGTTGCGACGTCGTGCGACTCGTACGAAATCAAGTTGCCACCGCTGTCACGCCACTCGATGTTGAGAATCGCCTTGCACTGGCCGGTCAGTGGCTTCGTCGCTGTGTGCCACCCTTCGACCGATGCTTGCCACCTTTCACCGGGAGCCGTACTGAACGCCTGCCAGTACGCCGATACGTCCCATCCGCCCAGGTTGGGTCCGCTCACGCGCGCGGCTTTGAACCCGTGCGGCGCGGCGGGCGTGGAGCCAACGGCTCCAAACTGATTCCAGCCGCCGAACACCTGCCCACCGGTGCCGGCGATTTCGAAACTCGGGTTGGATAGGATGCACTGAGACGACGCGTCCAGCGGGGCAAGCGCGGTGCAGAAGAAACCGACGATCAGTAAGGCAGTCCGGCGCATGCGCCCTCCGTGCGTCAAAACAGATGTTGCGTCCCGCCAGCGGGATCGGAGACAGCGGCAACCGATGTGTAAGTATTTATAAAATAGCAATCTACGCGCGGCCTACCGCACACCCAATGGTACCAAATCCCGGCAGGCGAAGCAAATCCGGACGGCCGAACCACCCCTGACCCGCGCCGGGTTGACAGCGCGGCGTGTTTTTTGACAGGATCCCCCGTCCAGTCCATGCGTGTTGCGCCAAACTCCTTAATGAAAACGAGATACCGTTGCAACCCGTGCTCCGATTCCCCGACGGCTTTTTGTGGGGCGTGGCCACCTCCGCCCACCAGATCGAAGGCGCCTTCTGCGAGGACGGCCGCGGCCCATCCATCTGGGACACGATGGAAGCCATCCCCGGACGTATCGCGGATGGGTCGGATGCCAGCGCAGCCTGCGACCACTACCACCGCTGGCGGGCTGACATCGGCCTGATGGCCCGGCTGGGCGTAAACGCCTACCGGTTCTCCGTGGCGTGGTCGCGCGTACTCCCCGACGGCCGGGGAGCCGTGAACGCCGCGGGACTCGACTTCTATGACCGGCTGGTCGACGCCCTGGTGGAGGCCGGCATCCGGCCGTTCATCACCCTCTACCACTGGGATCTCCCGCAAGCGCTTCAGGACGAGGGCGGCTGGATGTCGCGCGACACCGCGGACGCATTCGTTAATTACGCCGACGTCGTCAGCGCGCGGCTCGGTGACCGCGTGCAGCACTGGGTAACCCACAACGAGCCATGGTGCATCGCCCACCTCGGTCATGACAGCGGCCATCACGCCCCCGGCATCAAGGACCCGCCGGGCGCGCTGCGCGTGGCGCATCACCTGCTGCTCTCGCACGGCCTGGCCGTTCCGGTCATTCGCAGGAACGCACCCGGCGTGCAGGTTGGCATTGTGCTCAACCTCACGCCGTCGTCACCCGCATCGCAGAGCCCGGAAGACGTGGATGCATCGCGATGGTTCGACGGCTTCTTCAATCGCTGGTACCTTGACCCGCTCTTTCGCGCCCGCTATCCGGAAGACGTGATCAAGGACCGCATCGCCGTGGGTCACCTGGAAAGCGCACAGCTTCCGTTCGTCCGCCCGGGCGATCTCACGGCGATCTCCGCTCCCATGGACTTTCTGGGGGTGAACTACTACAGCCGCGTGGTGATGCGGGCCGGCGACGGCGCGTGGCCACAATCCGTCCCGCAGGTACCCGAAGAAGAACTCACCGACATGGGCTGGGAGGTCTGCCCGTCCGGGCTGACAGCGCTGCTCGAACGGCTCCACCGCGAGTACGCGCCGCCGCCGATGTACATCACCGAGAACGGCGCCGCGTACTCGGACGGCCCGGACGAAACCGGCCGTATCAAGGACACCCGGCGCATCGAATTCATGCGCGGGCATATCGTGGCCTGCCACCGCGCGATCCAGGACGGGGTGCCGCTTCGGGGCTACTTCGCATGGTCGCTGATGGACAACTTCGAGTGGGCGCACGGATATGAGAAGCGCTTTGGGCTGTTCTGGGTCGATTACAAGACGCAAGAGCGAATACCAAAAGACAGTTCGTTCTGGTACCATGACGTCGTCACCGCAAACGGGGTGGACGACTCGACATCATGAAATTTTCCGGGAGGATTCCACAATGTCGCGCGCAGGAATAGCCACACGGAATCTGGCCTTCACGCTCGCTGCGCTTCTTGCCGGGCTGGTTGCACCGCCAGCCATCGCACAGGCGGTGGACACGGTTCGAGTCGTGTCTGACGAATCCGGCCAGCGGCTGCAGGTGAATGGCCGCGACACGATGGTCTTCGGAATGAACTGGGACTACTTCCCCATCGGAACCAACTATTCCTACGACTTCTGGGGCCAGCCCGACGATTTCATCAAGGAAGCACTCGCGCGCGATATGCCGCTCATGAAGGCCATGGGCGTCAACGCGATCCGCGTCTATGCGGGCATGCCGGCCCGCTGGATAACCTACATCTACGAGCAGTACGGCATCTACACCATCCTGAACCACTTCGTGGCACGCTACGGCTACACGCTGGACGGGGCATGGATCGCGGCCGTGGACTACGCCGATCCGCGGCTGCGCGCGGCGGTGAAGGCCGAGGTACTCGAAATCGTGGAACAGTACCGCAACACGCCGGGCCTCATGATGTGGATGCTGGGCAATGAGAACAACTACGGCCTGTCGTGGACGTCATTCGAGATCGCGAATCTCCCCGAGGGCGAACGCGACGCCGCCCGGGCGCGTTTCCTGTATTCCCTTTTCGGCGAAATCATCGATGGCATCAAGGCGCTCGATTCCAACCACCCCGTCGCCATCGCGAATGGCGACATCCAGTACATCGACCTGATCGCCCAGGAGTGCAAGAACCTCGACATCCTCGGCACCAACGTTTACCGCGGGATATCGGCGCGCGACCTGTTTGATGTGGTGAAGGAAAAACTGGGCGTTCCCGTGCTCTTCACCGAGTTCGGCTGCGATGCATTCAACGCCAAAGAGATGCGCGAAGATCAGATCATGCAGGCGCACTACCTGATCGGCCAGTGGGAGGAGATCTACGAGCAGTCCGCGGGCAAGGGCCGCGCGGGCAACTGCATCGGCGGCACAATTTTCCAGTGGACCGACGGCTGGTGGAAGTACAGGCAGGAAGAACGCCTCGACGTGCACGACACCAATGCCTCGTGGGCCAACGGCGGTTACCAGGAGGATCTCGTTCCTGGCGAGAACAACATGAATGAGGAATGGTGGGGCATTACCGCCAAGGGCTACTCCGACGTCAGCGGCCAGTACGACGTCTATCCGCGCGCGGCGTACTACGCGCTGCGGCAGGCGTTCACGCTGGATCCCTATGCGCCCGGCACCGACCTCGCGAGTATCCGCACCCACTTCGGGCGCATCCACCCGGCCGTGGCCGCGCTCGAGGCCCGTGGAAACACCGCGGCGCGGGAATCGAGCGCCACCAACCGCATTCGGGTGAGCAATGTGCGCCTCGAGTTCACGACCTACAACACCGGCGGGACCAGCACCAGCACGCCCGCCACCATGGGAACCACCCTGCCGACGCAGTTCCCCGCGTTCCGGGGGTTCGATCACATGGAGTCGTTCTACGCCGACTTCGTGGCGCAGCCCACCGACGCGATCACGGGGTTTCTGTCGCTGAACATCCTGGGACACGTGGCCACCGCGCCCATCGACGAGATCTTCTACGAGAACCGGGGGCGGCCCAAGACCGTCCAGGGGCCGAACGGAACGGTGACCCTCCCCGACGTCGAGCGGGTCGCGGTTTACCGGGCGGCGGTCAACTGGGACGACCGCTGGTTCTCCCTGGTGGGCTTCTACCGCACGGGCCACCTGCACTGGCAATACGAGGGCGACTTCTTCGGGATGTACCGGGACGCCTACTACGGAAACAACATCGACATCTACAACGGCCTGGCCCCGATTGGTGTGGAGATTGCCGGCAAGAGGACCCTCACGGGACTGAAGGTTGCATACGGGCCGCAGTTGTGGTGGGGCGCCAACCCGTCAGTATACGTGAAGTACAACCGCCGCATATGGCGGTGGGACGCGACGGCCGTTTATCAGAACGACATCCAGGGGCAGACGGGTACGGTCGCGAGCTCGGTTGCCATCCCGCTTCCACCAACGCGCAAACTTTCTCTCCAGCTCCACGGCTCGCGCGGCAACGTCGCCTATGACGTGGGCGGTATCTGGTCCGGTCAACCCAAGGTCGGCCAGACCTTCCAGATCGCGGAGCCGGATGGCGACAGCTACCGCGTCCTTCAGGACCAGGTGAAGGACTCGGACACATTCGGCGGCAAGGCCAAGGTGACTTACCAGAAGGGCCGGTGGAACTGGTACGGCGAGGGCGCCATCATGGGACTCGTCGCCGATGGCGGCCCGACGTCCATCCCGACCTTCACCGGCTGGCGCCTGCGCGACAGCGGCTCCGGGAACCAGTCCAACATCCTCGCCGGCATCGCCGTGCAGGTGAATGATTTCCAGATCTCTCCCAACTTCCTCTACCAGAAACCAATCGTGGGTCCGGTCCCGGGCGACGCGCCGCCCCCCGGACGGCCCCGCAACGTGCTCGACGACCCCTTTGCCGTGCGCGCAAACCGCGAGACGGCCGCCGCCGAATTGCTCATCACCTATGACCCCACCCCGGCCACGTGGATGTGGGCGTGGGACAACGAAACCGCCGAGGACGCCAAATTTGCCGCCGCGGTGGGATACGTGTACCGGCACATGCCCACCACGCAGGACGCCGCGAACTTCATCGCGGCAGACGGGACCACCGTCTACACGTTCGGCGCCGCCCCCCCGGGGCGCGACATGTGGGAGTTGTGGACCCGGATCGTATCCTGTCCCCGGCGGGACATGCGTTTGATTGCGAACCTTTACATCGGAACCGGCGAGGGCAACGGCTACGATCTCACCGGTGAGAACCAGACGCTCAACCGGCGCATCCAGCGCGCGGGCGGGACCGCCCGTCTCGCGTGGGGTCAGCACGTGTTCGAGGCCGCGGCAAAGTTCAACGACTGGGGTCCATACGACTACCACCACGACTTCAACGAGACCTTCCCGGTCCAGTTGATGGCCGACATCTCGCGCACGCTGGGGACCCCGCGGTGGTATGGTTTTCCGCAGACGAGGTTCGGCCTGCGCGGTACGTGGCGCTCGCTCGACCAGAACTCGCCGCGCTACTGCCCCGGCATGACGCCCGACGCGCTGGGCAACATGGTGTGCGATCCGACGCTGGACGCCAAGAACGGGTCGGAATGGGAGATCCGTACCTACCTGATTTTCACGATGTAGCGCGGGCAATCAATCGCGGGGGGAAATCGCGTAGACGCGCACCCAGTCGACAAGCATCGTCTGCGGAAAGACGGTCGTGGCGTCGGGTGGACCCGCCCATCTGCCACCAACCGCGACGTTCAGAAGCATGAAGAACGGGTGGTTGTACACCCAGCGCGCGCCTTCGGGCAGGTCGTCACGCGTGACACGGTGATACTGGATAGCGTCGATGAACCACGTGATGCTGCCACCGTCCCACTCGATCGCATACACGTGGTACTGCTCGTTCAGGTAGCCTGAAGACTGGTAACGCCCCGAGATCGCGGCGTCCCCGAAGTGCCCGGGGCCGTGGATGGTGCCAACGAGTATGTTGGGCTCCTGGCCGCGGTACTCCATGATGTCGATCTCACCACAGTCGGGCCACGGAACCTCGGGAAAATCCGCGCCCAGCATCCAGAAGGCCGGCCAGATCCCCTGCCCGATGGGAAGCAGGACCTTTGCCTCGAAGCGGCCGTGCTCGTGTGCGAACAATTGGCGCGTGTTGATCCGCCCCGACGTGTAGGCGCTCCCCTCGTACGCTTCCTCGCGCGCGATGATGCGGAGCCTGCCGTTGCCATCCAGCGAAACGTTCTCGGGGCGGTCGGTGTCGTACTCCAATTGCCGGTTGCCCCAGTCGGTTCCGATGTCGAAACGCCACTTCTGCGGGTTCGGAGATTGGCCTTCGGGGCCATCGAACTCGTCCTGCCACACGAGGCTCCATTGCAACGCATCTTCGCGGTCGCAATTGAACCCCAGAGAGGTCAGAACGAGCACCGACAGGGAAAGTAGCTTGAGGATGCGACGGTGTCGCATGAGGCGTGACCCCGAAGAGCGCGAGATCAATTCCCGGCGTTGTAGAAGAAGATGTTGTCGACCAGCAACAGCACCGAGTCGCTGCGCAGGATGATCTGCGCGAGGTGCGCCGTCTCTTTGAGCCCGCCCGGCACCGTGTAGGAACTCAACGGAAGGTCGAGACTGAGCCACTCGCCGAAAACCAGCTGCGGCGGCACCACCGCCACCAGCTTCTGGCTATCGTCGCCGGACGGAACCGGCTCACCCGAGAACACGCCGTCCGCGCCGAAGCTGAACAGTCCCAGACCGAAGAACGTGCCTTCCGGCGCCCAGATATCGATGTGAACGTGCGTCATCGCGGTGGCGTTGATGGTGTTTGCACCGAAGTCGATGACGGCCACATCGAGCGCGGTCGGAATGTTGTACACCTTGACGTTGTCCCCGCTGATCTTGATTTCGGACACACTCGCCTGGCTGAAGGAGGGAGAAAAGTCGGCGGGCCGGTTGGTATACGCGTTGCTGAAGATCGATATCACGTTCGCCGCGGGAATCGTCGGCCGGGGAGCAGGATCGGTCGGCGGGTCGAGTGCGCGGACCGTGAATCGTCCGGCCACCGCGATCGCGCCAAGCTGCGCGGTGATATCGGCGGTACCGCCCCCCACCACGCGGATCCCGCCACCCGACGGCGTGGCAACACTCTCATCGCTCGACAGGAACGTGAAATACGCCGGTGCATGATTCACCTGCAGCGTGGCGGGCGCCGGCACCGTGACATCGAACGCGGTGAACGTCCCCCCGACGCTGAACTGCACGCCGGTAACCGTACCCACATCGTCCTGGCGCATGACCGGGCGCGGGTTGGAAATCGCATCCGACTTCACGAACTCGATTTCATCAAACCAGATATCGTAGCCCAACCCGTTCTCTGGGCCCTCGGAAAAAAAGAAGAGGCCTCTTTCCGGGGTCATGAGTCCGGTGCGCGGGATGGGAAGGATGTGGCGCTGCCACGTAGTGGTCAGCGGGATGTTGCTCACGCTACCCTGGTACGGGAGCGCATCCGTGTTGTCGTTGCCGTATCCGGCGATGTCGAGTGTCGCAGCCATGCTGGCCTTCACCCAGAACGCAACCGCGTTGTACTGCGAGAGGTCGCGGGGAGCGTTGGCGGTGATGGCGCCACCCGCATAGCCGACGTCGGGCACGGCGATCTTTATGGACGCATCGCCCAGGTAATGTTCGTCGGTGTCGACGGAGAGGGCATCCAGCTTGGATCCGGCGAACGCCTGGTAGTCGATGCCGTTGAACACATCGCGGAAAACAACCGGGTCGGTCGGAAAAGGGGCGAGATCGAGGCCGGTGGTGTCACGCTCGCAGCCGGTGATTCCAAGCGGGGCCGTGAATACGACGGTCGACAGCAGCACGGCGGAAATGCGGTTTCTCATGGCGATATCTCCGTACCCAATAGTCGGATACCAGACCGGCGGAGTCAAGTTCGTTCGCGGCGGCGGCACGAAGTTATCGCTTGAATCGCGGCCTCTGGTCTACAAAGATATACGCTTCCCCCCGATTTCCGGAGGGAAGGTCGCGATCTATCAACGGGAGCAACTTCTCAAATGGCAATACGACTGGGGCTGCCCCGAACACCGGAGATGTCGCCATCCGTCGCCGGCGGCCTGATCGAGTGGCGGGGCGACGTCTACTACGGAATCGCCGGATACGACCTGATAGACCCGTTCCTGACCAGCGTGGTCAGTCACTCGGATCTGTGGATGTTCGCGTCGTCGCGTGGCGGGCTGGCCGCAGGCAGGCGGGACTCCGCACATTCCCTGTTTCCGTACGAGACGGTGGACAAGTTGCATGCGTCGCAAACCTGCACCGGACCCACGACCATCGTCCGATGCAAACAGAACGATGACGTCTTTGTATGGGAGCCGTTCAGTGGCGATGGGCGGATGCGCTACGAGTTGGAACGCAATCTGTACAAGCACAATCTGGGCTGCGAACTCTGGTTCGAGGAACACAACCTCACGCTCGGCCTCAGGTTTCGCTACGGCTGGCGCCCGAGCACACGCTTCGGCTGGGTGCGGACGTGCGAATTCGAGAATACGGGAAAGCGCGGGCAGACGATTGAAGTCCTCGACGGCGTTCAGAACCTGCTCCCCGCCGGCGTCAGTCAGGCGTTGCAGGACTCGGCGAGTTGCCTGGTGGACGCGTACAAGAGTGCCGAATGCGACCAGGCGTCGGGACTGGCGCTGTATCGACTCACCGCCAACATTGTCGACCGCGCCATTGCCAGCGAGGCCCTGAGTACCACAGTGGCATGGAAGAGCGACTTCGACGGCGCCGAGACGATACTCGATAGCGGCTGTCGCGAGGACTTCATTCGAGGTCGTGTCACCCCACCCGTCGACGTGTTCAATGGCCGCCGCGGATCCTACCTGCTGCGCGGCGCGATCGAGCTGGCCCCGGGCGCGAACAAACGCTGGCACATGGTTCTCGACTCGCCTGTGGACCACGTTCGCCTGTCACGTTTCCATCAACTGGACCCCGCGAGCACGGGCTTGGCCATCCACGACGATATACGCGACGGCCGCGACCGACTCCGCCGCAGACTCGCAGGATCCGACGCGATGCAGCTGACCGGCGACGAACTCGTCTCGGCCCACCACATCTGCAACGTGCTCTATAACATTGCGCGCGGCGGGTCCCCCTCCGACCACTACCAGGTTGATCGGAACGACGTCGCCAGATTCCTCGCGTCCAGAAACGACCCGGTCGCAAAGCGAAATGCCGCCTGGCTGCGCGATTTGCCCGCGCGGCTGGCGCATCCGGAGTTGCTGGCCAGAGCGGCGGATACCCGGGACGCCGACCTGCTCCGTCTCTGCTACGAGTATCTGCCGCTGGTTTTCTCGCGCCGGCACGGTGATCCGTCGCGCCCGTGGAACCAGTTTGCCATCGTGATGGAGAGCCCGGACGGCTCTACGTTTTATTCCTACCAGGGTAACTGGCGCGACATCTTCCAGAACTGGGAGGCGCTCGCGCGAAGCTTCCCGGAGTTCCTCGAGCCGATGATCGCCAAGTTCGTCAACGCGAGTACGGTTGACGGATTCAATCCGTATCGAATCACGCGCGACGGCATCGACTGGGAGATCAGTGAACCCGACAATCCGTGGAGCTCGATCGGCTACTGGGGCGATCACCAGATCGTATACCTTCTGAAGCTGCTCGAAGCATCGATCGCGCACCACCCTGACAGGCTGATCGGAATGCTGGAGCTCGATCTTTTCAGCTACGCCGACGTCCCCTACGACATCAAACCGTACGCGGACATCATCGCCGACCCGCAGAACACCATTGATTTCAACCATGGCCGGCAACGCAACACCGAGGCCCGCGTCGCGCGGATCGGCGCGGACGGGCGTCTGGTTCCCGACGGCGACGGTGTGCTGCTTGTGAATCTTGCCGAGAAATTACTCGTGCCCATCCTGTCCAAGCTGTCCAACCTGGTGCCCGGCGGTGGCATCTGGATGAACACGATGCGCCCGGAGTGGAACGATGCCAACAACGCACTGGTCGGCAACGGTTTGTCGGTGGTCACAGCGTGCTACCTGTACCGGCACCTGGGCGTGTGCGCGGACATCCTGGAGCGAGGCTCGGAGCGACTGCGACTCTCGGCACCGGTCGCGCGCTGGCTGGATGCCATTGGCGAGGCAATCACCGCCCACGGAGACGCGAAGGACGACGACCGGTCGCGGCGCACGTTCATGGACCGCGCCGGACGGGCCTTCTCCGACTACCGCCGCGTGTATACCGATGGCATGGGCAAGCGCGTGGATGTGGACACGCCGCGCGTGCTGGACGTGCTGCGCGCCGCCACCGAACTGATCGGTATGACCATCCACGCGAACCGGCGTGACGACGGTCTGTACCACGCCTACAACATCCTGCATCTGGGTGACAGTGTGGCTTCCATAACGCGCCTCCCCCTGATGTTGGAGGGCCAGGTGGCGGCACTGAGCAGCGGGCTGGTCGCTCCCTCCGAGGCGGTGTCCCTGCTGAGCGCGCTGCGCGCGAGCAGCCTGTACCGTGCGGACCAGAACTCCTACCTTCTCTACCCGTGGAAGACACTCCCGCGCTTCGCGGACATGAACCGCGTGCCGGATTCCATTCTCGAACACTCACCACGCCTCAAACGCATGCTCGACGACGGTGACAACACCGTAATCACGCGTGACGCAGGCGGACAGCTTCGCTTTCACGCTGCTCTGGACAATGCGGCTTCGCTGCGGGCACGGCTGGTGGACTTCCCACAAGCGGAGGCGACGGCGGTGCTTTCCGCGTACGAGGACGTGTTCCACCACAAGGCGTTCACCGGTCGATCAGGAACCATGTACGGCTACGAGGGGATCGGCTGCATCTACTGGCACATGGTAGCCAAACTGCTGCTCGCGGCGCAGTCGGTTTTCGAGACCGCGCTGCGGGCGGGCGAGGACCGCGCGCTCGTCGAGGCGCTGCGCGCGCACTACTACGATATTCGTGGCGGCCTGGGCTTCATGAAAACGCCGGACGAGTTCGGCGCGTTCCCGCTGGATCCATACTCGCACACGCCCGGGTACGGTGGCGCACGGCAACCGGGGATGACGGGGCAGGTGAAGGAGGAGATCCTGACGCGCTGGGGTGAGCTGGGTGTCTATGTGGACAACGGCGTCATCCGGTTCGACCCGGTCCTGCTGCGCGAGGACGAGTACCTTGCTTCCGACACGCGGTTTGCATACGTGGACGCGGGAGGGAAAGAACAGTCAATCAAGCTGCACGCCGGTTCGCTTGCGTTCACACTCTGCGAGATTCCTATCGTCTATAGCCGCGGGGAAAGCGCATTGATTTCGGTGCGATACGCGGATGGCAGGGCGGACAGTGTAACGGGGAATGCGCTCCCCGCGGAAGTGTCGGCGCTGGTGTTTGCCCGTTCCGGGGTCATCCAACGCATCGACGTCCGTGTGCGCGCCTGACGCCGGGCCGCGGCTCTAGGCGGGGATTGCCCCCGCGGCGCCTCTGCGACGCTCGAGTTCCTGCCTGACCTCGCGCGCGCGCGCTTCCGTAATCGGGTACTTTGCCACCACCCAGATCGCGATACCGGAAGTGACGATGGGAATCAAGATGTCACACAGACGCATGAGGATGATCGTGCGAGGCGACTGGTGTCCCTCCAGTCCGACTTCGAATCCGGTCGCGTTCAACAGGTAGCCGCCGCCCAGCAGCGCCGCGGACATGCCAAGCTTCACCACCCACCAGAATATCGAGCCGAACATGCCCTCGCGGCGCTCGTGCGTCTTGAGTTCATCAACATCGACCACATCCGCGACCATCGACGGCATGAGCGTGAACAATCCGCCAAGGCCAAACGCGAGCAACGGCGCCGGCAGGACCACGAGGATCGGCATGTTCGGGTTGTAGCATACCCACTTGAGGGCATACCCGATCATCGAGAGTCCGGTCGACACGAAGAACGCACGCCGCTTGCCGATTCTGGTTCCCAGCCAGGTTACCAGGATGATCACCAGAAACGTGGAGACCGCACCCACCGTGCCGGCATAACCCGCGTACTTGGCGCCGAGGTTCTGATTGCCGGCTGTCACGTAGTAGATGATCACGTAGAACTGAAATGACGAGATCAGGATGAAGCCGTTGAAGACCATGAACGTGGCCACGCAGAGCTTCAAGAACGGTCCCGATGAGACCGTGACGCCGAATCCCTTGAAGAAACCCACCAGGTTGCGAAGTAGAGCGCTGCCGAAAGAGCCGCTCAAGGCCTCGTTCTTCTCGGCGGCGGCGACATCCTTGAGGCGTTCGCGCAGGAGTATCGCGGGCAGCACGCCAAACACAACCACCACGACCGCGATGATGATCGAGAGGCCGGCGGCGCCTTCGATCTGGTTGGAGAAGAACGCCTTGTAGGTCATGATCCACAGGAACCACGGGGATACCACGTAGGCCAGCTGGCCGATGAAGTTCTGCACCCCCATCAGACGCGTCCGTTCGTTGTAGTCGGGCGTGAGCTCGTAACCCAGCGCGACCCACGGTGTCGCGAACACCGTGTATCCCATGTAGAAGACAATGGATCCCACGAGGAAGTACGTGAAGTAGAAGGTCTGGCTGCGGCCCTCGGGCAGTTGCCACAACAGCGCGAACAGGATCGCGGCGGCGATTGCGCCCCAGAAGATGTACGGCCGTCTTCTGCCCCACCGCGTCGTGGTGTGGTCCGAGATGAAGCCCATCATCGGATCGGTCAGCGCGTCGGTCAGCCGCGGCAACGCACCCAGGAGCCCGACCATGCGCGGGTCCATTCCCAACCCCAGATTGAGGACGATCATCATCCCGCCGCTGGCCGCCGCCAGCAGGTTGTTGACGAAGGCTCCGCCGCCGTACGCGAGCTTTTGTCGAAACGGGATGCGGTCTTCAGGTGCGGTCGTGGAATGCGGCGCCTGGCTCATGTTGCCTCCAAGTGGTCTCGGAATGGGCGAAGCCGCGGGGCTCAGGCCTCTGGCGGCGCCGGTAGGGATCTGGGAGTCGCCATGCTATACCACCCGGGGGGACCGCTCAAGCGGAACCGCGCCCGCCTCAGCCACCGGGTGCCCGGGTCCGGAAGCCCCCATCCGAAACGCCTGAGAGGGGCCAGATTGTGGCTTATCCACGCCCTGACCGGCTTGCCGCTGCGTTCAGTATGGTGTATGATTGGGACCATACCAGCACGGATAAATAGATGAAGCCTGGTACTCAGGCGGCACCGATTTTATGCCACCGGCCGCGAAGTTCATGGAGGCACGCCGGGCCGCGATCGCCCTTAAGTACGACAGTTAGTGAACTTGCAACGCGGAGGATCGTATTATGTCGAAATTGGTAAGTGCTCTATTCCTGACCCTGTGTGTGTTTCTCGTGGTCAGCGCCGTCCCCGTTTCGGCGGACGTGCTCACCAACCCCGGCTTCGAGTCCCCGGTCATCCCTGCGGGCCCGCCGGAGTATTACGGTGCCGGTGATGGCTGGACGTCATTTGGCGGGGGGATCTACACCATCAGTTCCACCGTCGGGGTTCCGCCGAACACGGGAAATCAACTCCTCAAGACCTTCGGTGGTTGCTGCAGCGGCGCGTTTCAGCAGTTCCCCGCCTCCGCTGGTCAGACCTGGAACGGCGGCGTCTGGATGCGCAATGACAGCCTCGATCCCATGGCGGGCGGTCAGACCGCAGCGGTGAATATCGAGTGGATCGCGGCGGACGGAACGACGCAGTTGTCATTCATCAGCAACGGCACGTTCACGGCGGCAACCGCGCCAGTGAACGTCTGGACCCTGAATACGATTACGGGCGTTGCCCCGGCCGGAACCGGGTACGCGCGGCTGGTCGTCATCACGGGTGACTTTGACGCCGCCAATGGTGGTCCCGGCGGCGCACCGTTCTTTGACGATGCGTTCTTCGAGAACATCACCCCGGTCTCGACGGAACAGTCCACCTGGGGTAAGATCAAGTCGCTCTATCGCTAGTCGATGGGGTGCCCGTGAGGGCCTCGTTCGGCAAGCCGGTTGAGCGTTTGTGATAGAGAGACGCCGCCTCCAATTTGGAGGCGGCGTTTCTGCTTTCTGGTGCCGGCGCCGGGGGCGTTTACACGCCCCGTCTTTGTTGCTAGACTCCGGCCCCAATTCACCCGAAACCGGAAACCGAAACAAAGGAAACCAGTGTCGAGACACGATCAACATTCTTCTGCAGGAACGTCGGACACCCAGGCGGCCGTGTCCAGAAGGTGGGCCGGTTTCAACGTGCCGGAATCCAGCGTATTCGGTGGGGTTGACTTCTCGCGGTTGTCCCGGGCCGACAAAGTCGCCCTCTTCCACAGGATTCTGCAGCAGAAAATCCACGGAATTTCTTTCAGCCCATATATTGACGGGCAGGCGCCCGGCAGCGAAATCGGCGAGGCGCAAATACGCGAAAGACTGTCCATCATCCGGCCCTGCGTGCACTGGATTCGGACCTTCTCCTGTGTCGCGGGCAACCAGGCCACGCCCCGTATCGCCCACCAGATGGGGTTGAAGACCATGGTCGGCGTGAGCCTCTCCGACGACCGGGACGCCAACGAAAAGGAACTCGCGAACGGCATCGAGGTCGCGCGGGCCGGACATGCCGACATTCTCGCGGTTGGCAATGAGAACCTGCTGCGCCGCGATCTGCCCGTGGACGAACTGATCGGCTACATCCAGCGCGCGAAGGATGCCGTGCCGGGTGTACCCGTGAGTTACGTCGACGCGTACTTCCTGTTTGAAGACCATCCGGCGGTTGCCGGGGCCTGCGATCTCCTGCTGGTCAACTGCTACCCCTTCTGGGAGGGCTACGCCGCGGAGCACGCGCTGCAGTACATGCGCGAGATGTACCGGCGTGCCGTCCGGGTGGCCAATGGCAAACCGGTCATCATCAGCGAAACCGGGTGGCCAACCATCGGCTCTGCATTCGGGGCTGCGGTACCGTCCAATGACAACGCACTCGAGTACTTCATCGGGGCGTACCAGTGGGCGGCACAGGAGGGCATCGGAATCTTTTATTTCTCGTCGTTCGACGAATCCTGGAAGGTCGGCGCCGAGGGGGACGTGGGCGCCTACTGGGGGCTGTGGGACAAGGATGGAAACCTGAAACATGTCTGACAGCCACGCCACCGGGAGCGGACTCGGCATCGAGTTCGGCAACGCCATCTGCTATTCGGGCTACCGCGAGGGCCAGTCGCCGTTGACCCGGACATATCCGTCCTACGATGAAATTCGGGAAGACCTGCGCATCCTCGACCAGCACTGGCAGTACCTGCGGCTGTACGACTGCACCCGGCACGCCGAGCTGGTACTGGAAGTGATACGCGACGAGGGACTGGACCTCCGGGTGATGCTGGGCGCCGACATGCGCGCCGAACAGAGCAACCCCAACTGTCCATGGGGTGCCGAGTTTGACGAGGCGCAGCTGATTGCGAACCGGAGCGCCAACGACGAAGAAATCGATCGTATGATCGCGCTCGCGAACCGCTGCCCCGACATAGTCTTCGCGGTATCGGTGGGCAACGAGGCCACGGTGGACTGGACCGATCACATGGTGCCGGTGGAGCGCCTGCTTGGATTCGTGCGGCGTATCCGGCAGACCGTCAAGCAGCCCGTGACCTTGTGCGACAACTATGCGCCGTGGATTGAGAAGCTCGCGCCACTCGCCGCCGAGCTCGACTTCATTTCAATCCACAGCTACCCGGTCTGGGAGTTCCATACCGTGGAGGGTGCGCTCGAATACACGCGGCAGAACTACCGCGCGGTTGCCGACCGCTACCCCGGCAAGACCGTCATCATTACCGAAGCGGGCTGGACCACCAAATCCAACGGCCGTGGTATCGAACCTTGGAACGCATCCGAGGAGTTCCAGGCACAGTACTATGGTCAGTTGATAGACTGGAGTAACGAGCGCGGCGTCCTGACGTTTGTATTCGAGGCGTTCGACGAACCCTGGAAGGGCTCCCCTGATCCCATGGAACCCGAGAAACACTGGGGCGTCTTCACGGTGGACCGGAAACCCAAACTCGTGATGCAGGAACTGTTCGCACACATGCAGCCCCGGCGCCCCACGGGAAAAGCGCGGAGATAGCAATAGCTGCCGGAACTCGGCCGCGATTGGAGCCCCATTGAGAACCACCACAGTGATAGTCGGTCTGTGCCTGTGCTGCCTGGCGAGCAGCGCGCCTGCCCAGCAGCAGGACCCCCGTATAGCGGACGTGACATCCCGCGTCATCGACGCGTACGGTGGCGAGGAGGCGTTGCGCTCCGTGCACGGCTATCACGCGAGCGGCGGCCAGCTGGCGATGCAATCAGAGACGCCCATTCGCGTGGAGCGGTGGTTCGCGCGGCCCGACCGGCTGCGCCTGGAGCTCGCGTATCCCGATCACCACGAGACCCGCATTACCGACGGTGCGCAGGGATGGACCGGATCCAGCCGCGAGTCACTGGAGCCCGCCAACGCGATGAAGCTCCAGGCCATGCGGTTGCAGACGGCGCGTCTCGACACGCCGCTGCGATTGCTGGAGCAGAAGGATGAAGTCGAGTGGCGCGACACGGATACCGATGGGCGCGCGGTATTGCGCGTTCCCATCGACACCGGTCTGTATATTAACTACCACGTCGACCCCGACACGTGGCACATCACCCATGTAACGATGGGAATGGCGGGGCCGCCTTCGATGGAGTTTTCCGCCGACTACGACGACTTCCGTGAGATCGATGGTGTATTGATCCCGTTCAAAGAGGTCACATACGCCGGCGGCACGGTGACGTCCGTGTACCAGATGACCGCTTTCGAATGGAATCCGAAGGACCTGGAAGACGAGCTGTCGGTGGGAGCCCGTAACACGTATTAACGAACGGCACTATTCGATGCAAGAAGGACCAATCGTCATTCGTTTCCGTCGGAACGCCGTGGTGCTTGCCCTGGCACTGCTGTCCCTGGCCACACTGACCGCCGTGTCACCCGCCCAGGACAACCATGGCAGCGGCGATCACCAGCACAATGACGATGCAACCATCGAGCACCGATTCAACGACGCGGACGCCTGGGCCGAGCGATTCGAGAGCCCGGCGCGCGACGCCTGGCAGCTTCCGGACAGCGTCGTCGCCACACTCGCCACGCGGAAGGACATGCGGATCGCCGACATCGGATCCGCCACCGGTTATTTTCCCGTTCGTTTTGCCCGCGCGTGCCCGGACGGGTTCGTAATCGGCGCGGACATCGAGCCCGGCATGATCCAGTACCTCAATGACAGGGCACGCCGGGAGGGGTTGGCCAATCTGGTCAGTGTGCTGGCCGCACCCGATGATCCACATCTCCCCATGCCCGTGGACCTGGTGTTCATCTGCGACACCTATCATCACATCAACAATCGCGTGGACTATTTCACGCGCCTCAAGGAACAACTGCGCCCCGGCGGGCGGGTGGCCATCGTGGACTTCCGCCCCGCATCCAGTCTCGGGCCTCCGCACAAACTCGCTCCCGAGGTCGTCGAATCGGAGATGAAGAACGCCGGGTTCGACATTGCCGAGCGGCACGATTTCCTGCCGGAACAGTACCTCCTGGTATTTGTCGTGGCGTCCCGGGATTAGGCTCAGCACGTGCCGCGAGCCGCGACGGGCCGACGGAGCCATTGAACACAAGAAAACGCCCTGCAATGGCGCTCATTGCAGGGCATTCTCATGAGTTTTCAGCTTTGCGGGCGGTTACAACCGGATCATCCTCCCATCATGCGAGGTCGAACCGGTCCAGGTTCATCACCTTGTTCCACGCCGCCACGAAGTCGCGCACGAACTTCTGCTGCGCGTCGGCACACGCGTAGACTTCGGCGAGCGCCCGGAGCTGCGAGTTTGAACCGAACACGAGGTCGACGCGGGTACCGGTCCACTTGACCTTTCCCGTCTTGCGATCGTGGCCCTCGAACACGTCCTTGCCGGCCGCCTTCCACTCCGTGCCCATGTCGAGCAGGTTCACGAAGAAGTCGTTGGTCAGAGTCTCCGGCTTGTCGGTGAAAACACCGTGCTTCGACTGTCCGGCGTTGGCGCCCAGAACGCGCATGCCTCCCACGAGCACCGTCATTTCCGGCGCGGTCAGCGTGAGCAGCTGCGCCTTGTCGAGGAGAAGCGCCTCCGGCTGTTCGATTCCCTTGCGCACGTAGTTGCGGAAGCCGTCTGCCATCGGCTCGAGAGGAGCAAACGAGTCAACGTCGGTCTGATCCTGCGTCGTGTCCATGCGGCCCGGCGAGAACGGAACCTCCACGCTGTGCCCGGCGTCCTTCGCCGCCTTTTCGACGGCGGCACACCCTCCCAGCACGATCAGATCAGCGAGCGATGCTTTCTTGCCACCGCCATTGAACTCCTTCTGGATCTTCTCCAGCGTCGCGAACACCTTCTCGAGCTGGGCCGGCTGGTTTGCTTCCCAGCGGCGCTGCGGCTCGAGCCGAATGCGCGCGCCGTTGGCGCCGCCGCGCTTGTCGCTGTTGCGGAACGTCGACGCTGACGCCCACGCGGTCGCGACCAGCTGGGAGATCGACAGGCCCGACGCGAGGATCTTGCCCTTGAGCACCGCGATGTCCTTTGCGTCGATCGACTTGTGGTCGGCCGCGGGAACCGGGTCCTGCCAGATCAGATGCTCTTTCGGAACCTCGGCGCCGAGGTAGCGCGTTATCGGTCCCATGTCACGGTGCGTCAGCTTGAACCATGCCCGCGCGAACGCGTCGGCGAACTCGTCGGGGTTCTCGAGGAAGTGCTTCGCGATGGGCTTGTAGATCGGGTCCATCTTCATCGCCATGTCCGCGGTGGTCATCATGAGGGGTTGCGTCCCCTTCGAACCGTCCGCGGCAGGCGCCTTGGGTGCGTCCGGCGAGGCGGGCGTCCACTGGTGCGCACCGGCCGGGCTCTTCACGAGCTTCCACTCGTACGCGAACAGGTTCTTGAGATAGTCGTGATCCCACCGGGTCGGGTTGGGTGTCCATGCGCCCTCGAGCCCGCTGGTGATCGCATCGCCTGCCTTGCCGCTGCCGTGCTTGCTCATCCAGCCCAGGCCCTGCATCTCGATGCCGGCGGCCTCCGGCTCCGCGCCAACGAGTGCGGCGTCACCAGCACCGTGACACTTGCCGAAGGTGTGCCCGCCCACCGTGAGCGCGACCGTCTCATAGTCGTTCATCGCCATGCGCGCGAAAGTCTCGCGGATGTCCTTGCCCGAAGCAATCGGGTCCGGGTTGCCATTCGGCCCCTCCGGGTTCACGTAAATCAAACCCATCTGAACCGCGGCCAGCGGGTTCGCGAGTTCGCGGTCGCCGCTGTAGCGCTCGTCGCCGAGCCACTTGCTCTCAGCGCCCCAGTTGATGTCCTCCGCCTCCCAGACATCCTCACGCCCGCCACCAAAACCGAACGTCTTGAAACCCATCGACTCCAGCGCCACATTGCCGGCGAGAACCATCAGGTCCGCCCACGACAGCTTGCGCCCGTACTTCTGTTTGATGGGCCACAGAAGCCGGCGTGCCTTGTCGAGGTTGGCGTTGTCGGGCCAACTGTTCAGCGGCGCGAAGCGCTGCGCGCCGGACGACGCGCCGCCGCGGCCGTCGGCGATGCGGTATGAGCCGGCGCTGTGCCACGCCATGCGGATGAAGAGACCGCCGTAATGGCCGTAGTCGGCCGGCCACCACTCCTGCGAGTCCGTCATGAGCTTCGTGAGGTCCTTTTTCACGGCCTTGAGGTCGAGTGTCTTGAATTCCTTCGCGTAGTCAAACGCTTCGCCCATGGGATTCAGCGTGGGCGGGTTCTGGTGGAGAATCTTCAGGTTCAACTGATCCGGCCACCAGTCCTGGTTCGACCGGGATCCCATCGTCGTGTTGGCGCCCGTCATCGGGCACCGGCTTACTTTTCGATCAGTCATGGCTGCTCCTGATATTGAGTGAACGGTTGCGAGTGGCTCTTGTAATTGGTTGTGAGTGGTCGCGTGGCTTGTCGCGCTAATGCTGACACGCCGGACAGCGCCCCCAGTAGATGACTTCGGCTTCGTCGATCTCGAACCCGTGGTCCTCGCTGGCGGTGAGGCAGGGTTTCGCGCCGACCGCGCAGTCGATATCAACCATCTTGCCGCAGCTCCGGCAGATCAGGTGGTGATGGTTGTCATCCACCCGATCCTCGTAGCGGGCGGCAGATCCCGACGGCTGAATCCGGCGGATGAGGTTCTTGTCGACCAGGACACCGAGCGTATCGTAAACGGCCTGGCGGGAGATCGATCCGATGACTGCCCGGACGTCTTCGGTCAGTTCGTCGGCCGTCGCGTGGGGGTGCGAGGCCACGGCCCGCATGACGGCCAATCGTTGCGCCGTCACCTGCAGCCCGTGCCCGCGAAGCAGTGGTTCCATTTCCCGCGACATGGAACACAGGCTAGCGTTAATTCTGGACTTTGTCAATTCTTGGATTGAGCCGACTTTATTGCCGAACGGAGCAGCCGCCCGCCGTACGCGCCGACCAGTGCGAAGGCGATCGCGACGATGGAGGCAGGGTTATGCGTGGTGAGGATTCCATAGAGCGGTATCCATGCGCCGACCGCCAACGCGAGCAACCACGACCGGCGGTAGCCGAGCACCGAGAGCAACCCCGTCGTCAACACGAGCATACCAACGGAAATGCCCGTGTCATCCCAGCCGGGCCGCGAATCGATGTAGGCGATGCTCACTCCACAGACGACTGCAATCGTAAGAAGGGCCTTCTGCATGGAGCCTCATCCTTTCCGAATGGAGCGTCGAACGAGACGCTCCTACTTGAACTTGAAGATGATTGGGAACAACGCCACCACGATCCACGCCCAGATCCCGTACGCGGGAAGGTAGGCCGTCTGCCAGCGCTCGAGTTGCGTGAACGGAGCGCGCCTGGTCAGGAACCGCGCGTAGAGCACGGCCGACCAGCCGAGATTGACGAGCAGCAGGATATTCAAGCCGAGCGCCGCCGTCTTGTTGGGGCTGAAGCCGAACTGCGACGTCCGTGCAACCATCGCCCACAGCGCGAGGGCATCGACGACCAGAGCGCACAGCACGAGCAGCAACCGAAGCCGGTCGAACGTTCCGGGAGCAGCTTGCGAGTCGCGCGCGGAGATTGCGTACAGCAGCAGGCCCAGCACGAGCACCAGCAGCAGGTCGAATCCGATCAGCACTTCCCGTCCGACGTCAATCGCGTTGCCCGTCCAGATCATGGTCACGACGAATACGAGCAGCAGCAGCGCAAAGAGCGGTGTGAACAGCATCGTCAGCACGGGTGCCATGTTCTCGATGACGCCCTGCTTGGCTTCCACCAGCCACGCGGCGATGATAACCGCGCCCGCCGCACCGCACGGAAAGATCCAGCCCTGGATCAGCGGCTCCGCACTCAGGCCGATCGCATTGAACACGAACACCGTAAACAGGGTGAGGACGCCGCCACCAAGTGCGATGAGCGTGTAGTAGATGAACCATTCGCCCGAGAAGCGCACGAAGTGCATGCGCTGTTCATGGCTGCGCCACAGCCCGCCGACATACGCAAGACCGATGGTCAGCCACAGCGCGATGGGCAGGTGGATCGCGGCCAGCACCTGCGTGTGCCCTCCCGGCACGAAAGGCAGGAGGTTTACGATCAAACCCCCGGCAACAAATGGAACAGCCAGCCGCAAGCAGGCGCTGGCTTGCATGCCGCGTTTGAGCGCAAAGAACCCGGCGAGGAAGGGCAGGACGAAGAGGCTGAGATTGCGGAGATAGAATGACGTGTCTGCGCCGTCACCCGAAATGCGCAGGCCGAAGAGCTCGGGAATCTTGAGCGCGACGGCCGCGGTGATTCCCAGACCCACCGCCGCGACGGTATCCCGGTGCGCACGCGGCGAAACATCGCCGGCACCCGGTGAGACTACCAGCTGTTTCCAGAGGCGCTCGGAGTACTCGTTTGCAAACTCGCGCGAAACGGAATCCATGTTGCCCAGCCGCTTGACCGCGACCAGGAACGCCTCGTCATCGTCCAGACCGGCTTTGTGCAACGCGTCCACCTGGCTGCGCAGATGGTCTTCGAGCTCATCAACGTCGGCGGCACGAACCGCCTGACGTTTCAGGAAGTACTGCCGCCATTCCCCGATGCGTTCTTCCAGCAGGAACCCCACGTTCACGGTCTTCTCTTCTCCGTTGCAGCCGGTCAGGCGGGTTGCGCCCCGGGGTCGGCCACCATTTTCCAGATACCACGCATGGCCTCGTCGACCACCTGCCACTGGCGGCGCTGGCGGTCGAGCTGCTCCACCCCGGCCCTGGTCAGGCGGTAGTATTTGCGCCGCCTGCCGGTCTCCGACTGACCCCACACCGCCTCGACCAGGCCGTTGCGCTCCAGGCGGTGCAGGAGCGGGTAGAGCATACCCTCGGTCCACTCCAGCTCGCCGCCCGACACCTCGGCCACCCGCTTGATGATGGCATAACCGTAGCTTTCACCTTCACTTAGGATGGCGAGCACCAACGGGGTGGCCGACGCGGCAACAAGGTCTTTATCAATGATCATGCCTTTACCTAGTGCTACTATACATTGCAGTTCTAGGTAATAGCAAGGGGATTTTCAGGATCAAGGGTAGCGGGAGGACAACCATGAGCGCTCGCCACCCCGGTCAGGCAACTTCGGGAGGAGGCCGTCGTGTCATCCCGCAGATCGAGGCGAAGCTGACCTGGCTCGACGAGCTGGAGAAGTCGGTTGAGCGTTGAAACGAATCTACGTTGTCGAATCGGCGACCGGGTCGTCGCGCTTGAGCATATAAGGAATGATCGCCAGGGTGCTTACCAGCAGAAACATGACGATGACGGCGATGATGGTCTCTTCTTCCGCCGGCAACACCGTCGTCGCGACCACAAAGGAGATTCCCGGGTGGCGCTGAGCGCTGCCCATGGTGAGAGCAATGCGGGTGCCCTTTTCCGGCCCTCCAAACAGATGGCAGCCCAACAGCATGAAGCCGGTAACGGCGACCACACTGAGCAACCGTCCGTTGACTGCCATGAACCATACCTTCGGCAGGAGAAGCGCGAGAATGAGCACCATGCCGGCGGTCAGTACGGTGCTGCCGATGCGCTCAAGCCAAAGTGCCACGCGCACCCGCCTGTCACCCAGCAACCTGGCGAGGCCGATGCCGACAGCGAGCGGCAGGCCTATCACCCTCAGTAACATGATGGCGATCTCGCTGACGGGAAACCGGGTGTGAAAGTCGAAGACGCGCTCGGCAACCGCGAGCATTGCCGGTACGGCCGCGAGCGAGACGACTGCGGTGAAAACCTGCAAGCCGACGGTATAGTCGCCGTCGGTGTTGGCGCTGGTTCTGGCTCTGAAAACGATGGGCGCCACGGGCGCGACCGCCAACGCCAGCAGGCTGGCCTGGATCGCCGGCTCGAGTGGCAGGCGCCATACCATGAGCAGCGTGCATGCCGGCACGAATACGAACATGGCCAGTACGGCGCGCACTCCGAGTACCGGGCTGCGGAACAAAAGCAGCGTGTCGGCCGGCCGGGTGCGCAGGCCAAGCGCCGTAATGACCAGCATGACGCCTGCGTTGATGATCGGAAGTGCGTACATCAAGTTCATGTGTCAGTTTTCGTAGCCGCCACGCTCAAACATCGGCCTACATGAAGCCGTGTTCGATCATCCATTCCCTGCTGACGAACTTGGAGAGGTAGTTGCGGATCGAGTCGGGAAGAATCGTGATGGCCCGTTTCGTCTTCGGGTAGCGCTTGATGGCCTCGAGCATTCCCCACACCGCCGATCCCGAGCTCCCGCCCACGAGCAGGCCCTCCTCACGGATCAGGCGCCGTGCCATCGCAAAACTGTCATGGTCGTTGCAGTACACCCACTCGTCGATGTGATCGTAGGACAGGACATCGGGAATGAAATCGTAACCGATGCCTTCGACCTGGTAGGTCTTGACCTCTTTTCGGCCGCCGAGGATCGAGCCCTCCGGATCGACACCGACGATCTTGATATTCGGATTCTTTTCCTTCAGGTACCTGGCCACACCGGCAATGGTTCCGCCGGTCCCCGCGGTCAGCACGCACAGATCGAGTGTGTCGCCGAAGTCGTCCCAGATCTCCGCGCCCGTTCCACTGTAGTGGGCATGCGGGTTGTCGGGATTACCGTACTGATCGGGAATGACCGAATTTGGAATCTCCTTGTTGAGGCGCGCGGCCACCCCGATCAGGCTTTCCGGCGAGTCGTGCGGCGCCTCGGTGGGCGTGCGGATGATCTCGGCGCCCAGGGCCTCCATGACCACCTGTTTCTCCCGGCTCATCTTCTCGGGCATGGTGATGATCATGCGGTAGCCCTTCACGGCCGCCACCATGCACATCCCGACACCCGTGTTTCCGCTGGTCGCTTCGATCAGCGTGGTCCCCGGGCCGATCCTGCCGCTCTTCTCGAGTTCCTCGATCATGCGCACGGCAATGCGGTCCTTCACCGACCCGCCGGGGTTTAGAAACTCACACTTGGCGAAAATCTCCGCACCGGTTTCCTTGCCGATACGATTGAGCCTCACCGTTGGCGTATTGCCGATCACCTGCAGAATGTTGTCGTAGATCACGCGTCTATCCTTCCGCTTTCCGGAGTCACTTTCTCATATCCGTGGCCGGGTACCAATGCGGTGGGAAGTATAGCCGAAGCGGGAGGAATGCTGCAGCCCCTACCACGGAGGCCAGCGAAGACCTGATTGGGGGCCGGTGGCCGAGGCTCCTGCGAGCCAGGAGGTGTTCCAGGATGTTCCGCGTCAACGCGTGACGATCACCTTGCGAGTACTGCTCGAACCATTGACCTGGAGTTGAACCAGATACACTCCGCTTCGCACGCGACGTGCGCTGTCGTCCCGGGTGTCCCACGTGAATTCGTGCAGACCCGCGCCGAATATACCATCGGCGATTTCGCGCACACGCCGACCACGCACGTCGAATACGCGGCAACGAACGGAGGCTGCACCCGGGAGCTTGAAGGCCAGTTGAGTGAAATCGCCGGTCTTTGCCATCGATTTGCATTGCTTGCTGGAGCGGGTGCTGGGATTTCGTCATGCACAATAATTGCGAGGATAAGCGCGCGACGGCCCTCATACAACGATCAAATGCCATGAACGGCCCCGGGGTTGTCAGGGGATGGAGACGTATGGTACACACACCCTGTCCCGCGACACACACCCCCAACCAGCGGATTCATCGCCATGTACAACCTGCCCGATTACAAGGACAAGAACCCGGCTGCCATCCAGGCCTTCATCGACCAGCATCCCTTTGCTTTCGTGGCGGGATGCGATGCGGACAACAAGCCGGTCGCCACCCAGGTTCCGGTTTTCATCGAGGAAGAGGCGGGCCGGAAGGTGTTGCGCGGGCACATCATGAAGAACACGGATCACCACCGGGCGTTCCTGCACAATCCCAATGTGCTCGTGGTCTTCACGAGTCCCCACACCTATGTGAGCGGCACGTGGTACAGCAATCCGAACATCGCGTCCACGTGGAACTACATGAGTGTGCACATCCAGGGCCGGATCCGGTTTCTGGATGAGGCCGCCCTGGAGCGCGTGTTGCAGAAGACTTCCCTTCATTTCGAGAAGTACAACGCCAAGTCCCCAACGGTGTACGACAACCTGCCCGACTCATTCAAACAGAAGTACATCCACGCCATTGTCGCGTTCGAGATCGAAATACTCGAGATGGGCCACGTGTTCAAGTTGAGCCAGGACCGGGATGAGGCCAGCTATCACAGCATCATCCAGAAGCTCAAACAGCAGGACGCAAACGGTCAGTTCATCGCCGCGGAGATGGAAAAGCGGACGAAGTCGGTGTTCCCGGACGAGGAAGAAAAGACTCCGTCGGATTGAGCGCCGCTAGATCCCTCCGGAATGGTTGCCAACCGGATTGACTGCGCCTATTATTGGTGAGTGGCCGCTTGAAAGAGACTGCACGTACCCATCAAGCACCCTCAACGCATGGAGCTCTGGACATGGCAATGGTCGAGGTATCGTTTCCCGGCAACAAGAAGGTCGATGCGAAAATCGCCGGACATTCAGTGAACACGGATCAGTCCGTGGAGCACGGAGGCGAGAACCAGGCGCCCGAGCCCTTTCAGGTCTTCCTGGCTTCGCTCGCAACCTGTGCCGGCATTTATGCCAAGTCGTTCTGCGATCAGCGCGATCTGCCGTCACCGCTCAGTCTTGAAATGGACGTCGAGCGCGCGAACCACGGCCTCCTGTCGCGCATCGAGATAGTGCTCCATGTGGATGCCGGTTTCCCCGACAAGTACGACCCGGCCATCATCCGCACCATGGAACTCTGCGCCGTGAAGAAACAACTCCGCGAAGAAATCGAGACGTCAATCCGCGTGGTGCGTGTCGACAAGCAGGGCACCTGACGGCCGCCCGACATCGGGCGAGCACGTTCCTGACGGAGGGGCCCACCTTGTGCTAATGTGTTTCGATGATCCCACGTAAACTCGGACATTATGAAATCGTCGATCAGCTGGGTGCTGGCGGGATGGGTGAGGTGTATCGGGCCAAGGACACCAAGCTGGGTCGGGATGTTGCCATCAAGATCCTGCCGGAGGTCTTCGCCCAGGGGAGCCGGGAACGTGAAGTTCACCGCTGAGGAACTGGCAGACATCCGAACCCGCCTGCCCCAGGAAACCGCCGGAGCGCGTTACTGAGGACAGCGGCTATTGCGCGTTCTGCCCCGCCGGCGGCGCATACAAGAACTCAATACTTACGCGAGAAGATGCATCCTGCTGCTCGCCTTGCTGGCCTTCCCGGGTGGGTGTTCCTCACAGCGAGCGCATCCTGCAGGCCATGGGCGCCCGCGAACCTGCGATCTGGACTTCTCCGGGAGACTCGTCAATAATCTCGCCCGACGCTCCGCAATTTCGACACACGTTCTCTCGAGAGGAAATCACCTTGCGCATCGCACTCCGGCAGGCCGTGCTCACACTGTTCATCGTGGCTGCTGGCGCCACCGCGTCGGCGGCTTCTGATGGTCCCCCCGCGGTGCTGGACGCCGCGACGCTGCATCTCGCCATGGAGAAGCTCACCGTCGTCGGCTCGGTGCTCTACGTGGCGGCTCACCCCGACGACGAGAACACGGCCATGCTGACCTGGCTCGAGAACGAGAAGCTGGTACGGGCCGGCTACCTCTCCATGACCCGGGGCGACGGCGGACAGAACTTGATCGGCGACGAGCAGGGTGATCTCCTCGGCGTCATCCGCACCGAGGAGCTTCTCGCGGCGCGCCGCATCGACGGCGCCGAGCAGTTCTTCACCCGCGCGGTGGATTTCGGGTACTCCAAAGGGCCCGACGAAACGCTCGCCACGTGGGGATACGACGCGGTCCTGGGCGACGTGGTGCGCGTCATCCGAACCTTCCGGCCCGACGTCATCGTGATGCGCTTTCCGACCACCGGCGAGGGCCGCCACGGCCATCACACCGCGTCGGCGCTGCTCGCAGTCGAGGCGTTCGAGGCGGCCGGCGATCCGTCCCGATTCCCCGACCAGTTGCGCACGCTCTCGCTCTGGAAGCCGAAGCGGATCGTCTGGAACTACTTCAGCTGGGCCGCGCCGCCCACGGGCGACAGCGCCAGGCAGCTCCTCAAGATTGATCTCGGGGCCTACAACCCGCTCCTCGGCCGTTCCTACACGGAGCTCGCCGGCGAGAGCCGGAGCATGCACAAGAGCCAGGGATTCGGCTCGCCCGAACGCCGCGGCACGTCGATCAATTACTTCCAGGTCATCGCCGGGGAGCCGGCGGCCACCGACCTCTTCGAGGGTGTCGACCTCTCGTGGAAACGGATCCGCGGCGGGGATGCGGTGGGCAAGCTCCTGGATGAGGTCCACCGCGCGCACGATCCCAGCAACCCCGCGGCGAGTGTGCCGGGGCTCTTGCGGGCACGCGCCGCGCTGGCGAAACTTCGCGCTTCGGCGTCGGCCGGTGATGCGCCGCTCCTCATCTACAAGGCACGCGAACTCGACGGCGTGATCCGCGCGTGCTGCGGGCTCTGGCTCGAGGCCGTGGCCCATCAGCACACACTCTGTCCCGGCGATTCGATTCAGGTCGATGTGACGGCGATCAACCGCTCGAGCGCGGCGCTGCGCCTGGCTGGCGTCCGGTCGGAGCCCGCCGGGCTCGACAGCCCGGCCGACAGCCTTCTGGCAGAGAACCGGCCGGTCACCGTGGCGCTCCAGAGCGTCGTGCCCGCGAGCCTCGACTGGCGCACCACGCAGCCCTACTGGCTGCGCCAACCGATCAAGGGAGGTCTGCAGCAGGTTGCGGATCCGGCGCTCATTGGAACGCCGTGGAACGATCCCGCGCTGCAAGTAACGGTTTCCGTGACGGTGTCCGGGCAATCGATCGACTACACGCTGCCCGTCCTGGTCCGTTGGGTGGACCGGGTGCGCGGCGAGCTCTACCGGCCAATTTGCATCGCTCCGGAGGTGACGCTGGCGCTGGACAAGCACGTCTACCTCTTCCCCGACGGCTCCGCGCGTCCGATACACCTCAGGCTCGAATCGCGCGCCGCGCTCCGGGGCCAGGCCCGCCTCGCACTGCCTTCCGGCTGGCGCTGCGATCCAGTCGCGCAGGAGGTCGATCTGCCCGCGGGGCAAACCCGCGACGTCGTTTTCCAGGTCACTCCGGGTTCGGAGGCGAGCGTGCTCGCGGCCGAGTTCACGACCGGCGACCACACCTTCACGCGCGGCATGACCGTGATCGATTATCCCCACATTCCGATCGTGACCGTGTTCCCGCCGGCCACCGCGCACGTTGTGCGGCTGCCGCTCTCCAAAGTGGGCGAAACGATCGGCTACATCATGGGTCCGGGTGACGACGTGCCTGCCGCCCTCGCCCAGGCCGGCTACGGCGTGACACTCATCGAAGACGCCGAGCTTGCTTCGGGGGACCTCTCCGGGTACGACGCCATCGTCACGGGAGTGCGCGCCTACAACACCCGCGAGGCGCTCAAGCGGAACTCACACCGGCTCCTCGACTACGTCGCGTCGGGTGGGACGCTCGTGGTGCAGTACAACACGGCCGATCGAACTCTGTATCGTGACTTCGCGCCCTTCCCCCTCGAGATCGGTCGTGACCGGGTCACGGTCGAGGAGGCCCCGGTCGATTTCGCGGATCCCGCAAGCCCGCTCCTCGCAACGCCCAACCGGATCACCGCGCAGGACTTCGAGGGCTGGGTGCAGGAACGCGGGCTCTACTTCGCCTCCACGTGGGGACCCGAGTACCACACCGCGCTCTCCTCCGCCGATCCCGGAGAGAAGCCGGCGGCGGGTGGTCTCGTGTGGGCGCGCCACGGCAAGGGGATCTTCATCTACACCGGGTACTCGTTCTTCAGACAGCTCCCGGCGGGCGTGCCCGGCGCCTACCGGCTCTTCATCAACCTGGTGTCGGCCCGCGGATGAGAGAGACGGCGCACCGAACAGCGCCGGCGCCGGACGGCGAAGAGCGGCCGCCCATCGGTGGGAGCTGGCGCGTCCTCTACGCCGTTGTCATCGGGAACCTGGTGCTCCTCATCATCCTCTTCTACGTGTTCACGAGGGCGTTCTCGTGAGAAGTTACGACTGGCTCGTACTCGTCGCGTCGCTCGTCTTCATCGTCGTCTACGGGGTGTGGAAGGGCCGCAGAAACCGCGATCTCGACGGCTACCTCCTGGGCGACCGCAGCATGCGCTGGTACATGGTCGCTTTCTCCATCATGGCGACCCAGGCCAGCGCCATCACCTTCATCTCGACGCCCGGCCAGGCCTACGTGGACGGCATGCGCTTCGTGCAGTTCTACTTCGGTCTGCCGCTCGCCATGGTCGTGCTGTCGATCACCGCCGTGCCGCTCTACCGCCGGCTCAAGGTCTACACCGCGTACGAGTATCTCGAACACCGCTTCGACGTCAAAGTGCGCAGCCTGGCCGCCCTCCTTTTCCTCGTACAGCGCGGGCTCGCGTGCGGGCTCACCATCTACGCACCGGCCGTGGTGCTTTCGGTGCTGCTCGGCTGGAATCTCCAGATCACCTGTCTGGTCATCGGCGTCCTGGTCATCATCTATACCGCGACGGGCGGCACCAAGGCCGTCTCCCATACCAACTTCTGGCAGATGGTCATCATTCTCGGCGGACTCCTGACCACCCTCACGATCGCAGTCGCACGGCTCCCGGATAGCGTCTCCTTTACGGATGCGGTGTACGTGGCGGGCCGCATGGGCCGGCTGAACGCCATCGACTTCTCGTTCGACTGGAACAACCGCTACAACTTCTGGTCGGGCCTCATCGGCGGTTTCTTCCTCGCGCTTTCCTACTTCGGCACCGACCAATCGCAGGTCGGCCGCTACCTCTCGGGCCAATCCGTGACCCAGAGCCGGCTCGGGCTCCTGTTCAACGGCATGGTCAAGGTGCCGATGCAGTTCATGATCCTGTTCATCGGGGCCATGGTTTTCGTCGTCCACCAATTTCACCAGACGCCGGTCTACTTCAATCCGGTGGAAACGCAGCGCGTCGAGGCAAGCGCGCGCGCGGACGAGTTCCGGGTTCTTCAGGCGGAGCACGACGCGCTCACGGAGGTGAAGCGCGCCGAGATCGAGACGCTGCTCGAGGCACGCCGGGACGGTGACCCGGCGGCGGAGGCGGCGGCCGCGGCGTCCGTCGACCGCATTCAGGCCGAGGCCCAGGCCGTACGCGATCAGGCCCGCGAGATCGTGCGCGAGGTCAACCCCGGATCGGACGGCAACGATGTGAACTACATCTTCCTGTCGTTCGTGCTGGCGTCGCTACCGGTCGGCGTCATCGGTCTCGTGCTGGCCATGGTCTTCGCGGGGTCGATGTCATCGACGGCCTCGGAGCTCAACGCCCTCGCGTCGACGACGATCGTGGACATCTATCGGAGGTTCTGGAAGCGTACGCGGTCGGACCGGCACCTGGTGGTGGTATCGAAGGTCGCGACCGTGGTCTGGGGCGCACTGGCCATTCTCTTTGCAGAGTACGCCAACCGGCTCGGGTCGCTGATCGAGGCCGTCAACATCCTGGGATCGCTCTTCTATGGCACGATCCTCGGGATCTTTCTGCTGGCGTTCTACGTGAAGCGCGTGGAGGGAACGGCGGTCTTCTTCGGGGCGCTGGCGGGAGAGGCTGCGGTGGTTGCCTGCTTCGTGGCCACCGACATCTCATTCCTCTGGTACAACGTCGTCGGTTGCCTCGGAACCGTCGTATTCGCACTCGTGTTCTCGCTACCGGGCGGCCTGCGCGGCCGCCCGGTAGCCCGGTCCGTTACTTCTTAGCGTTCTTCCACTCCGCGACCTGCTTCTCGATCTTGGCGATCTCGTCGGCGGGTCCGTCCGTCTTGCCCACGGCGATCGCCTTTTCCCCGAACTGGATGGCCTCTGCCGTGTTGCCTTCCTTCGCCATCATGTTGGCCTTGAGGCGCAGGTTGAGCCAGGTCTCCTTGATGGAGATCGACTTGTCGACCCACTGCCGGGCTTCATCGAGAGCGACGTTGTTGTCGAAGGCGAAGCTCGCGCAACGGTATGCCGTCTGCTGATCGTCCGGGGCCAGCGAAGCCATGGCGGCGCGGGCGCTCGCGAGCGCGTGCTCGACCGTCTCCACCTGAATCTCGAACGCGACACGGAGCTTCTCCCAGTCGAGCGCTACCGTGGCCTTGTCCACGGCGATGTCCGGGAAGCTGAATTCCATCCACTCGTTGAACGCGTGGGGCTGGGCCTTGACCTGGATCCGGAGCGCGTCCTGCTTCTCGTCGTAGGAGTAGCTCCCCCACTGGTCGGCCTGCTTGTTGAAGATCACGGTCCAGTCGCCCTGGGTGGGGATCGTGTGGAGGCTGTAGGTCCCGGCCGGGA